>OLOX01000899.1_pt1 | contig 30174 bp, 35 predicted proteins | sample 1672091 | NCBI WGS metagenome assembly OLOX01 (sample SAMEA3136644, study PRJEB25190) | human gut metagenome | reverse complement strand
GAATCCGCGAGGGCGAGCTGCTGGCGCTGACGCCCGGAGACTTCAACTTCAAAGCTGGAACCGTATCCATCAACAAATCCTACCAGCGGCTCCACCTATATCATTTCGATCCACGTTGGAAAAGGCAAAACAGCACATCAGAGCCTCAAAGAGCGACCGGATTACATCATGAACCCGGAAAAGACGGACGGTGGGATTCTGATCTCGTCCCACGCCTGTTCCCCCGAAACTGCAGCGGAGGAGTTCATGCTGTATCGTCAGGAATACCTGAACACTACCGGCAGAAAACGCGGGGATGAGGTGCTCGCCTATCATGTGCGGCAGGCTTTCAAGCCCGGGAAGATCACTGCGGAAAAAGCAAATGAGATCGGGAAAGCATTGGCCGAACGACTAACGGATAAGCAGCATGCTTTCGTGGTAGCCACACACATTGACAAACAGCACATCCAGAAAGAGTTTTGTCAAGGAATATTTTGCCCAATCATTTTTGGTTTTATTTTGACAAATACTTTTGAAGTCCATCCTGACAAATCCTTGGCTTTTTTCATAGAATCCGAGACGGTTCTGAAAGATGCCATATCATATTCTTATATCTGAGAGGTCGTTATTCTTGAGTATCGAAATGCTTTCGCTTCTTTTTCATTTTATATTCACTCTTCAAAATGGTATGGCTTAATTTGCTTAACAACATCCATCACCGTGCCGTCTCGTGCTTCAATGATCGCAACAATCTTATCTTCAAACTCCACAGGATCCGGTGCGCCTACGATATCGTACGCAATCTTACAAAGTTCGTGAATCGTCAACGTTTCAATACCTGCTGCATGAAGCGACTGCTGGATATCCTGCCGTTTTGGATTTACCGCAACACCGTAGTCTGTCACAACAACATCAACCGAATCCCCCGGCGTCGTCACCGTCACCACGCGCTCGCAGATCGTGGGCATTCTTCCTCGAACAAGCGGCGTAACAATAATGCAGCACTTGGCTCCTGCCGCAGTATCCGGATGGCCTCCGGGCGCTCCTCTTAAAATCCCGTCAGATCCGGTAATAACGTTGACATTGAAATCTGTATCGACTTCCAGCGCAGAAAGCACGACAAAATCCAAATTGTTGACAAAAGCGCCCTTGTTCAACGGATTGGCATATTCGTCACAGCTGATTTCAAAATGATTCGGCGTACTGTTGAGTGATTCAATCGCGCCCGTATCGAAATCCTGTGTATCGGCAATATGACGAATATATCCTTCTTTCATCATATTCACCATCGGGGTAGAAATACCTCCAATGACGGAGTTGATTGAAATGTCCGCCTCTTTCAGCTTTTCTTTCAAAAAGAGCAGCGTTGCAATTGAGGGGCCGCCAACACCTGTCTGATAATTGAAACCGTCCTTGAAAAACGGCGTTGCTGCCATCACTTCCACGCAACTTTCCGCAATAGCCAATTCCCGCGGATCAGAAGTAATGCGGGCAGCAGCACTGGCAATCTTCTTTGCATTTCCGATCGAATCAACCAACGCTACATAGTCCACGTCAATACCCTGAATAGAACAGGGCTTATTGGGGAAGGGAACCAACGTATCCGTAATCACAACCACTTTATCGGCATAGCGTGCATCCGTAACCGAATATGCCAAACCACCGCAATTATTCTTTCCGCCTTTACCACTTGCGTTACCAAATTCATCGCTTGAAGAGGCGCCAATAAAGGCGACGTCAATATGTATTTTACCCGTCTCAATGGCTCGAATGCGGCCGCCATGCGTTCGAATGATTGCCGGTTCTTTCAATTTTCCTTGCGAAACCACCTCGCCAATGCGCGCACGAATACCACTCGTTGTTAAACCGGTTACAATTCCCTGTTCGATGTAATCTGCAACAACATCCGCTGCACCGCCAATAGATGTGGTCGCCAAATGAATATCTTTCAACCCCATGTCGGCAATTTCGCGCATCACCTTATCCACAATGTAATCACCATCGCGAAAATGATGGTGAAAGGAAATCGTCATGCCGTCGCAAAGACCTGTTTTTTCAATGGCTTCGCGCAGACTGGAAACAACTTTTCCGCCTTGTGGCATCACCCTTGCCTTCACCATAGGACCAACTCGCTGATAGGTACAACCCTCTCGATACTGATTACCTTGAAAAGGCTCCCATCCTTTTTTGATCAGTTCTTCTGGAATCTCTCTACCTACTGCATTTTTCATCTTACAGTTCCCCCTTATACACGCCGGATGCTTTGGCCAAAGCTATCGTGCGCTGCGCACCCTCCACGAAGGCGATATCCAGCATCTTGCCGTTAAGCATAAATACGCCGATACCTTTTTCTGCATTCTCCCGAACAGCAGACACGACGCGCTCTGCCTCCGTAATTTCCTTTGGCGTCGGGGCAAAGATCTGGTGAATAACCTTGATCTGACGCGGATTGACAATAGATTTTCCATCAAAACCCATTTCTTTATCCAGAATGACATCTCGACGAAAACCGTCCATATCATCCAAATCAGTAAAAACCGTATCAAAACACTGCACACCCGTCGCTCGCGCTGCCATCACCATATAGCCGCGAGCCGCCTGAATATCACTGCCGCTGATCGTCGGACGCGTATGCATACAGCGTCTATAATCCCCGCCGGAAAGCGCAATGCCAAAAAGACGTGGCGAAGCTTTGCAGATTTCGACCGCGTTCAGCACCGCCCCCGGGCTTTCCAACGCCGCCATAAGCAACGTTTTTCCTTTTTCCATTCCAAATTCTTCTTCAGCCTCTTCCACAGCCTTTTCTACCTGAATGACATCCTGCGCAGATTCACATTTGGCCAAACGAATGCCGTCCGCCCCGCCCGCAACGCATACACGGATATCCTCTTGCCAGTGCGGCGTATCTAGCGCGTTAATACGCACCAGACGTTCCACCCCGCGAAAATTCACCGTTTTCAGAATATGATACAGAGAGAAACGAGCAGAATCTTTCTGATTCTCCGAAACAGCATCTTCCAGATCAATAATCAGGCTGTCCGGTTTATAGATATAGGCATCCTTAACAAGGCTCGGTTTTTGCGCGTTAGCGAACATCATTGTCCGACGCAGACGAAATTTCTCGCTCATCGGATAGTCCCTCCCCATGGAATATTTTTTTCGCTCTGTCCACAGGCGCGGAATATCGCACATTCCACGCGCGCCTTGAGCGTACAGTCCAGTGCACCTTTATCTACTATCGTCACCCGTGCTTCGTCTACATCAAGCCGCTTAAGCGTCTCCACAACAGTCGCACGAATCTGCCTGCCATATTGATTAATAACTGAACTGGAGATATCCAGCTCAACGGATCCTTCGTGCGGTTCAACCGTAACCAGCGCATCACTGGATTCCAATGTTCCTGCAACCGCAGATTGTTTGATTTTCATAGTTTCACCCTCGCCATCTCATTGCTTAATCTGCTGTTTTTTTCTGCCGCGCAGATACTGAATCAGCGTATAGCCGTACAGAATAACAAAAGCCGCAAAGAGCACGCAGAAAATCGGACGTTCAAAGAACTTTATAAACGATCCCTTCATCATCAATCCACGGCGTAGATAATATTCCGTATCCGAACCAAGCACCAATCCCAGAATCAACGCTGTAGTATTAAACTTGTACTTCTTAAAGAAATAACCAAAGATGCCGCCGACGATCATCACGGTTATGTCAAACAGACTTGCCTGATAGGCATAGCATCCAGTAATGGCCAACATCATAATCAACGTACCCAAGACATAATATGGCACACGAAGCACCTGCGCAAAGACGCGGGCAATCAACAAGGAGATGAAGATCATGGCGATATTCGCCACAATCATCGCGGTAAACGTGGTAGACAAATACAGCGGCTGAGATTTTAGCAGCAACGGCCCCATCACAACACCATGAATCGAAAGCGCCGTCATCATCATGGCCGCCGCGTTACTGCCCGGAATGCCCATAGCCAGCAACGGAACCATCGCACCACCAGTCGCCGCGTTGTTTGCCGTTTCAGATGCGCAAATACCATGCGGATCACCGTTACCCAGCATTTCCGGATTCTTGCTGACCTTTGCTTCGATTGAATAAGACATCCAAGAGGCAATTGTCGCGCCTGCGCCAGGAACGATGCCTACAAACGTGCCCAAGATACCTGCACGAATCGCAGTCCATTTCAGCGACCAAAGTTCCTTCATAGAAACCATTTTGCTGATGTTAGCCTGCTTATCTTTGCTGTATGCAGAGAAATCCACCGGCGTATGAATATTGCTCAAGATTTCTGCAATGGCAAACATACCTAACATAAACGGAAGCACGGTGATGCCGTCGAGCATTCGGGTCGAACCAAAGGTAAAGCGCGGCACAAAAGAGAAACGATCCATACCCACGCATCCCATTGCTAAACCGATCAGGCCAGAGATGAATGTGTTAATTCGATTCTTGTTATCTATGAACGCCAGAATACTCAATCCGAGGAAGCAGACCGCAAACTGTTCGGCCGCATTGAATTTGAGTGCCAACTTCATCAGCGGTTGAGTCATGACAAACATGATAATTGCAGAGAACAGGCCGCCGACTGCCGAGGAAATCAACGCAATACTCAGCGCGCGGCCAGCTTCACCGCGCTGTACCATCGGATAACCATCAAGTACTGTCGCCGCACTGGATGGCGTTCCCGGAATCTTAAATAGAATTGCCGTAATACTTCCGCCCGTAATCGAGGCACAATATACGGCCGAAAGAAACGCAATGGCGATAATCGGGCCCATAGAATAGGTAAAGCTGATGCACAAAACGATGGCCATCGTTGCGCTGATACCCGGAAGCGCGCCAAAGACAACGCCGAGCGTAACGCCCAGCATGATCCAGCCCAGCGCAACCGGCGAAAACACAGTCTGAATACCCGATAACAGCAAATCCATACGCTTTTCCTCCTTTTTTAGAGCAGATACTCAAGCCATTTGCTAAACTCTTCAATCGGCCCATAGCCACGGGGAAGGCTGACGCCTAATCCCCACGTGAATACGGCAAAGAGCACCAGCGTGATACACAGTGCCGCCAAAATCGTCTTCAGCGGATTTCTGGCTTTAAGCAGATAAGCGATGCCCACGCAAAAAACAAATGTCGCAATCAAATAGCCAACATATGGCAGCATCCACGAGTAAATCACCAGCCATGCGCACGCAGCCAAAAGCCGCAGGACAGCTTTCTGCTTCAAAAAACTCAAATTTATTTTGAATTGTCTCTCTTCCGGCTTCATATTCTTCCAAAGATTACAGATCTTGATTGACATCAAAACGATCAATCCAATCAAGATACCCATTGGCCAATACCGAGCCAAAAAATCGTTGCCTTGAATCGGAATCTGGGCAGAATACACCGCTAAACCGACAAATGACAGCAACAGAAATCCGTTAAATGCCAATTCTCCCATATTGATAAACTCCCTCCATGCCCATGTTTTCATGTATAAACAGAGGTCATCCGCTCAACGGGCAACTGCCCGCCGAACAGATGACCCGAAATCGTATTTTTACTTTGCAGTCGCCAACTTCAGTGCAGACTCATACGTTGCCTCGATAACGCTGGCCAGCTCTTCCTGCGACCACACATAATCATTGGTCATGCCATTGGTAGTCAACCATTCGACCCATTCCGGATTCTGAGAAGCGCGCTTGATTGCCGCTTCCATCGAGTCAATAGCCTCTTGCGGAGTTCCTTCAAGCGCGGTGAATACGCGGTAATAACCCAGCGTAGACTCGATGCCAAGCTCCTTGGTGCACGGTACATCGGGATAAGCAGCATTGCGCTGATCTGCCATCACCACAGTCGCATCCAGATCGCCAGACTGCACATAAGCGCCAACATCGCTCCACGTGTTCACACAAAGATCGATGTCTCCAGAGATAACAGAAACATAACCTTCGGAAGAATCGGAAGTAATCCAGTTGAACTTGATGCCCGCACCAGCCTCAAACTCGCTGACAATTGCACCAGAGATGCCGTTCGGAGAGTCAACTGCAATGCTAACTTCACCCGGATGCGCCTTGGCATAGTCAATCAGCTCCTGCGCATCCTTCCACGGTGCATTAAGGCGGCTGATAATCATGCCTTCCGCATTGACCAGACCAGAAACCGGCTTGATAACCTTCATCGGATCAAAACCCGTAAACAGACCTTGCGCCGCAGAAATAATGACAGTCGGTGCAGTGAACTGATAGGAATAGCCTTTGTTGGTGGAATTGTAACTCCATGTATAACCGGTTACGCCTGCAGTACCGCTTTTGTTGAGGATAGTGATCGTCGTGCCCAGTTCCTTTTCCAGATAAGTTGCAAACTTGCGGATCGTTGTATCCAGTCCACCGCCTTCACCGGCAGGCACCATGATTTCGACTCGTTGATCCCATTTCCAATCTTCCGCTAACGCACCGCAAGTCATGGAAGTGAGCAGCAACATCGCCATCATCAATGCAAAGATTCCCAGATACTTTTTCATACATACTCCTCTTTTCTTTATTTATTATGTCTCGTAAGACATTGGTTACACCTGAACATCCATTAAAACCAGCGGCCGGTGCTGCTGGCACCCATACAAATCTTCATCCAAAAAATCGCCAGATGGCGCCTTGCGCGGCATAGAGAATTTAACCGCATTGGCCAAAGGCAAATCATAGCGTTGGAGTCGACTCTCATCTATATGATATAACGCCGCAACTCGCGCTCGATCCAACGCTCCGCTTTCCAGCACCCTCTGATACATATCATGATCCGGAAAAAGAATATCCATCGTCACCACAAATGGTCCGGCATTTTTGGAACGGATCAGCTTAGCCAATTCATATAGTTTTTTCATATCCGACATGTTTCCCCTCCTTAAAGATCATAATATGTAAATCGGCACGTTTCCAATGGATCATCTACTTCGATCACATGATTTAGGCAGAAGCTATATGTTTCGCCATTATGTCTGGTTTGCAGATCCGGCGGTGAGAAGGGAAACGCCGTTTGACTCTGTGCGCCCGTCCATTCAGGAATCGGTACATGGAGCGCTGTATGCCAAACATTAGAGATAATACCGTCCGCATCGGCCGGATTGGACGCCACAATATCAAACAGTACACCCACCGTTTCAGTGTTTGGATCTTTCGGATTTCCATATACAACTGTTCTAAAGCGGTAACTGTCTGGGCTCAGCGCCATACCACGTTCAATCTTTTCCTGAGCCTGTTTCTTCACATCATCCAGCCACGTATCAAACGAACGAAGAATTAACGGATCCGATACGCCTGCGATAGCCACCCGACGATAGCCTTCAAACTTAACGCCTTCCAGCTTGATCGTATACGGCGTTCTAATCATTTTCGTGCCCGTGATTTTTACTCTGCGCTCCGTTTCCGCCTCATAATGCGATTCATCCGTGAGCATTACACACCCCGGTTCCACCAAACGGAACGGATTGGAGTTCTCATACAACGTGTGCGAAACGATAGACACCGGCGAAACTGCCATTTCCGAATCACCCGGCTCGATGCTGACCGAGTCATCGCGAACCCATGCCAAAATACTACCGTGGCGGGTTTCAAACACTGTAGACAGCGTACCACATTCCAGCACTTTGCCCGCATGCCACGCGAAACCGTTATCCAACCCATAATACTTGGGTACAGCGGCGTAAATCGCTGTATCAGATGAGCGACCGGCAATAATGACCTGCGCGCCTTCTTCGATCGCCTTAATATATGGTTCCGCACCAATGACGGAAATGCAACGCGTCAACTCAGCCAGTTCCTTTTCGGTGAAGTCCGGCGCATTTTCTAACGGATGCAACTTTCCGGCATTCATGTAATGCTCGAGCTGTTCCCTGGTAATTTCTGTTTTGATTTCTGCCAATTTAAAATGGATTTTCTGCTCAGATGCAATCTCTTTAACAATGTCGATCATCCAATCCACGTTCGGATCCGCACCAGCTGTTCCTGCCGATCCAATCAAAACAGGGATACCGCGTTTAACTCCTTCAGTAATCATCAACTCCAAATCACGTTTGGCAGCCTTGCGATTCATGCGTGGCAACCCGGCGCCTGGGAAAAAAGGACCGGAATCTGACGTGCCCGAATCGCACCCAATTACATCCGGATTTTTTTCCAGCGCTGCATAAAAACCTTTTTTATCAAACGACGATCCCAACATGCCTGCCGCAGCAAGCACACATACTTCATCTCTTTTTTCAGGTTTCACTGCCGATCCTCCTTACAATTTTTTCGCTTTTTTCTTGTCGCCGCTGTATCTTATGCCTCAATTATAGCATTGACTTTAGAGGAAAGGAAGTTTATAATTCTTTTATCGGTATAAAAAGCCTTTATATTGTCTTCCTTTAAAGGAGATTTATTTCGTATGGATAAAACCGATTGGCTGATTCTTCAGGAAATTTTCAAGGAAAAGAGCATTTCCAAAGTAGCAGATAAACTATTTGTTTCTCAGCCCGCCATTTCTTATCGTCTGCAAAAAATGGAAAGCGAGTTCCAACGTTCTCTATTTATCAGAACAACAAAAGGCGTACAATTTACGGAGGCTGGCCTTCGTCTACACAAATATGCTTATCGAATGCTCCTATACGATGCGGAGATCACCTCCGTCGTACAGTCCGATCCTTCGGAATATTCCGGTCGGATCTGCATTGGCGCAACCGCATCCTTTACCAGCTATTTTCTGTGTAAGCAGCTTCATGATTTTTGCAGCATTTACCAAAATATCAAGGTAGATGTCGCGCTTTTTCCATCCATTACGCTATTTAATATGTTCAATTCCGGCGAACTAATGGTCGCTTCCATTCGTGGCAACCGGTTTTTAACAAAGGATCAGCATAGCTATCCGATTTTTACAGAGCCCCTTTTAATCATTGCCCGCGAACCAATCACCATGGATTATCTTAAGACTCATCCTTTCATCCAAAACTCTTCCGAAACGCACCTACCCATTGATGATTTGATTAGCGAATGGTTTTCTCACACTTTCGATAAACCTCCCGTTTCCTCTCCCGTCCAAATCTCCGGTGACTCCCGGATTATGGTTGAACTGGTCAAAAACGGATTCGGCTGGACCATCATCTCCAAATCCCGTCTGATCGACTCCGATTCTCTATACTATCTGCCTATTTTTAAACCAGATGGATCCCCTTACCGATATCTCACTCAGCTTTTTTATACCCACGAAGCAGATCATTTGGAAAATTACAGAGTCTATTTGCAGCATTTTAAAAAGTATTTTACAACTCACTATGGCGACGCCTTAGAATAGACCCCCGCTAAAAAAGCAAAGCATGATCCAACACATATTGTGCATCATCTAGCGTATTGACAATGAATCCATAGAAGCCTTCCGGAGAAATACGAAGCGCCAGATGCATTCTCCGGATCTTTTTAGATACGTCTTGCACAATCTGCCGTACTTGCCCAGCGTCATAGACTTATCTGGGATGGCCAGGTCAGGAGGCAGGCAGTCGTCGCAACGATGATAAGTCAGTTTCATACAAATCTCCTTTCAGGCACAAAAAACAGTGACAACGGTAAAGAAAACTTCATCCGTCATCACTGCCTGAAGGTATTCGGTTGTTGTTTATGAAGCGGCAGTATGCGGAAAAATGTTTCTTCCTACTACATACCACACTCAAGCTATACACACCACACTCAAGATTCCTTTTTTGAAATACTGACTTGATTGGTCTTGTTATTTTGCTCATCCACCTGATAGAGAGCAATTCAATACTATCTACCGATTTTCTTTTTTACACTTCAGCATTGAAGTCGCTGACCATCGTTTTAATCTGTTTGGCCAGCAGTCCAACCTCGCTGTTGCAGGAAAAAAGCTGCATACCCAGCGATTCGCAGTGCTTAATCAGCTTCATGTTGCCGGTGATAATACCGCTTGGCTTGCCGTAAGCTTTCGCCGCAGCGATAACGGTGCGATAAGCTTTTTCCATCTCCGGCGTATCGGATGCGCCCGGCGTTCCGTAATCGATGGACAGGTCGTTCGGGCCGATCATTAGGCCGCTGACACCCTCTACCGCCGCGATTTGCTCCGCATTTCTCACACCTTCGTCTGTTTCGATTTGCGCGAAGACCATCGTACGCTCGTTGGCCTTGAGCATGTAATCGATTAGGCGGCCGGGGTTATACTCGCTGTGCGGCCGCATGGTCGAAGCACCGCGCTTTCCTGCGGGGAAATATTTGCTGTATGCCACAGCCTCTCGAATCTGCTCGGGTGTGGAGGTCATCGGCACGAGAATCGCATCCGCACCGAGGTCAAAAACCTTCTGGATGTGCTCGCGGGAAACGCATGGCACGCGCACCATCGCCATCAGGCCAATTCCGTTTGCCACGGCAGCCAGCGCAGCCACCTGCGCATGGCTGAAATAGCCGTGCTCGCAGTCGATAATCACATAGTCCAGCCCGCAGGTCTTATAAATGCGCAACAGGTTTGGCGCTGCGATTTCGGAAAGAAACGCGCCCAGATGTGTCTGCCCTTCTTCCAATTTCAAAAAGTCATTCATTCTGACTTCCTCCTTATGCGTTCGTTCTGCACGTCAATCTTTCGCGCAAGCTGCATCATGCCTTCGTGTACCTCGTCCGCAGAAACAGAAAGCATACTGGGCAGACCCACCGTATGTTCCAGCGCGGAACGGATCATCGGATTATTGCGAACCGCACCGCCACAGAAAATCATGCGGTTTGGCTTCTGGCCGACGGCGTTTTCCATCATACGGATATAGTGCGCATAGACGCGCCCCATGTCCTGATATGCCGCGCTGAACAGATTTTCCAGTGTCAAGTTGGCGCGCGTGATATGCGCAATGGAACCGTCAGCCAGCTTTTCCGGTTGTTCATAGAAACTCGTATCCACAGCCAGCCCCTGCGTATCCATTCCACTGCCGCACTGTGCCAGCTTCGCCCAGATTTCCGTGCACGAAAGGCTCTTTCCAAAAACGTGCCGCCCGATTTCGGCAATCAGCTCCACGAGCACGTCCAGATTGCGTCCGCTCGGCATTCGGGAAATCGTATGACAGTACAGCCCGTCGAAGTACGGGCGGATTTCGTAATATCGAGGATCACCAGAGCCAATGGAAGGAATCTTGTGGATCATGCAAACCTGTCCAGCCGTCGCCATGTTCACCGTGACGTCGCCTTCCAGCGCACCGCCACCTAAAACACTGGTCTGCACGTCGCCGGTATCGGGATAGACGGCGATACATTGCCCATGCGTTTCGTAATAGCCGCAGATTTCCATCTCACAGGTCAGTCGCGGCAACTCAATCGCCTCAAATCCGAGTTTCTGAATCAGAGCGTCGTACCAACAACCAGAAAAAATATCGGTCAGCCCCAGCGGCGCGGCGTTGGTAACGTGGCAGACATTGTTGCCCGTGAGCTTTTCAATCAGGTACGAGCCGAGCGTATAGAGCTTCGCGCCCTGCGGAACACCGCCCTGTTCCCGAATCAACGCATATAGGTTGCATAACCCCAGCGCCGGCTTGAGGTATACGCCGGTTGGGCGCATCTCCTCGACGGAAATCTGCTTTTGCAGCAGAGAGAGCGTGGTTTCTCCATCCGCATCCAGCGGTTCCAGACAACGACTGTCCTGCCAAGAAATGTATCGATCCTGCGTGGATGTCGGTGTGGTATAGACAAATCCATGCTGCTGCGTAGAAAAAAGAATGCCCGCGATATCCTTTCGCGCTGATATGTAACCATCCAAAATGGTGCGTACCGAGACAAGCAACTCCCTCATGTCCACTTCAAAACGGAACGAATTAGCCTGCTCAATTTTCGGGTTGACGGCAATACGGTTTCGGTTCAGAATTTCGCCCGTCTGAGGCGACAGCAGGGAGGATTTGATATAGGTCGAGCCAATATCAATGGCGATATAGACCATGGCTTCCTCCTTATCTGGTGAGCATGTTCGGAATGAGCATGACCACCTGCGGACAGGCAATCAGGAAAACTAGATACGCAAAGAGCAGCACAATCCACGGCCACAACTCCTTGCAAACCGCCTCGATTTTCAGCTTTTCCAGCGAGCAGGTCGTCATCAACACCACGCCGACCGGCGGCGTGATGTTGCCGATCATCGCATTGATGATGATAATTACGCCCGCGTGGATAGGATCAAGCCCCGCCTTGACAATCAACGGCAGGATCATCGGCACGAAAACCATAATGTTCACGTTCGGATCGGAGAGGCAGCCCAGAATCATGAACAGCACCATGATGCAGGCAATAATGATAACGGGATTATCGCCCGCAAAGCCAATAATCAAATTGTAAATGGTAGTTTGCAGATTTTCTTTGGTCATAACGAAGGAAAATACCTTTGCCGCCGGAATGACGAGCAGCACTGAGCCGCAGGCAATAAAAACATTTTTCAGGCTGCCCACAAAATCCTTAAAGCTCATCGTCCGATAGAGTATAATGCCCAGAAACAATGCATACAGCACAGCCAGTGCAGAGGCTTCCGTCGTCGTGACTACGCCTGCATAAATGCCGCCCAGCAGAATCACCGGGGTAAGCATCGGCAGAATCGAATGGATGAAACTGAACAGCAAATCGCGCAGATAGACGCGCCAGCCCGGCCATTTTTTGCAAGGGTAACCGCGGCGGATCGAAACGAAATAGCAAAACACCATCATCGTCAGCCCCATCAGGAAACCAGGGATGATGCCTGCCATCAGCAGCTTGCCGACGGAGACGTTAGCCACCATCGCATAGACAACAGCAGGGATGCTCGGTGGAATGATCGGGCCGACGGTAGAGGACGCAATGGTTACGCTAGCGGAAAACTCCTTATCAAAACCCTCATTGACCATCGCCTGATAGCTCAAATGGCCGATGCCGCCCGCATCTGCTACGGCCGAGCCGCTCATGCCTGCGAAGATGATCGAGGTTGCAATATTCACGTGACCCATTCCGCCCGGAATATAACCCACCAGATTGTTGCAGAACTTGAAAATTCGATCCGCAACGGATGTGCGATTCATAACCTCAGCGCAGAGAATGAACATCGGAATGGCGATCAGCGCAAAGTTATTGAGACCTGCAAACATCTGCGTACCCATCATCGCCAGATTGATGTTGTTCATCACGCAATACAGCAGCGAGGAAGCCAGCATGGACACCGCAATCGGCATGCCCAGCAGAAACAGACAGGCAAACGAAATCAAAAAGACAGCCAGCGCCATGGTTTACGCCTCCTTTTTGTTGCGGCCAGCATCCAGCTCGCCGCAGGTATCGTTGATGACGTTATTAACAATATGCACAATCATCAACACAAAGCTGATAGGCAGAATGGAATAGACATATTTGAGCGGGATGCGCAGCAGACCGGAAAATGTCACGCGTTTCATCAGTGTGAAGAAGCCCGGCGCATACGCTGCCAAAACAACGATCATAATGACATTCATCAAGGTTTTGACGATATACTTGCTCCGCCGCGGCAGCAGACTGACCAGACCGGTGACGGACATGTGGGAATCGTTGCCCATGATGTACGCGCAGGCCATGAACCCCAGCCAAACGAAGAAAAAGTTGTTCAGCTCGTCCGACCAAACGATCGGAAAATCAAACAGATATCTGGCGATGGCGTTGGTCAGCATCAACGCAAGCATGAGCGCCAGGCAGCTGCAGCCGACAAACATTTCAACGCGCTGTAAAACACGGCTAACAGCATTGGAAATGCGGCGGATGGTTTCCATAAAGCAACCTCCTCAAAAAAGACGATTTCAACCCGTTTTTTGGTAAAAGAAAAGAACCCTGCGCACCAAGCGCGCCGCAGGCAGCGGGAGCCGAAGCTCCCGCACCTGGGGCGAATAAGGTTCTTCAAAAAGGATTAGCCTTCCAGCGCCTGAATCTGGTTGTACAACTCAACCCAATCCGGGTATTTCTCCAGCACGAGCGGCACACGCTCCTGATACGGCGTGGTATCGACGTCGCGGATGATGGTCATGCCGTTGGCTTCACACTCGGTGATCAGCGCTTCTTCGTTCTGGCGAACCAATTCGTCGATGCGATTGGCTTCAAAGGTAAAGACCTGATCGAGGATATCCTGTTCCTCGGGCGTGAGGCTGTTCCAAGTATCCAGATTCATCACGGTACCGGAAACCGCCAGCATGTGGCCGGTCAGCATCAGATATTTCTGCACTTCGTAGAACTTCATGGTCACAATCTGGGTGACGGGGTTCTCCTCCAAATCGGCCACACCGGTCTGAAGCGCCATGTACACGTCGCCGATCGGAATCGCGGTGATGTTCACATCGAAGATCGTCTGCAACTCGCTGTACGGCGGAAAATCGACGCAACGCAACACAAGACCCTTGAAATCGTCCAGACCCCTGATTTCCTTATTGGCCGTCAGATGACGGAATCCGAAGGTGTAATGGTCAAACTGGTGAACACCGACAGCCTCGCCGATTTCGGCCTTTAAATCGTCATAGAAATTCGCTTTCTTGAAGTTTTCGAAATGATCGTAGCTTCTGAAGACATATGGTCCAAGCAGCACGCCGGCCTTAGGCAGCCAGTCAGCCGCACTGTCCAGACAGGCAAAATCCAGACCACCCATCTGTACGTTGGTGATGGCATCGTTGTAGGTCGCAAACGTGCCGTTCGGGAAAATTTCCAGTTCCATTTCGCCGCCGGAAAGCTCCTTGAGCATGTCGTTAGCCTCGGTCAGCGCGATATGGACGGGATGATCTGTCGCAAAAACGTGAGAGAATGTGAATTTCTTTGCTGCGAGCGCAGAGCTGCAAGTCAGCAAAAGAGCGATAACAAGGCTGAGCGTAACGAGCTTCTTCATGGTCATACCCCTTTCATGAAACACTGTGTGTTTACGAATCGAAGTGCTCCATGACATGTACGGAAATCTCATAAGCATCCATAATATGCTCTTTAATCAGCGCATAGATTGCATCGTTTCCACCGATAATCAGCTCGGCCAGCTCTCTGTGCTTGGCCGAAAACTCGGCGATGTAGCGTTCCTTGTAATCGATGCTGGTGTTCAGTTCCAGCAGCGCGTACATCGTCGGAATGCTGATCTCCCACGCCTTGAGCAACGGCGCGTTATCGGCCACCTTCACCAGGGAACGATGAAACTCAATGTCCAGATCATACCAGTCGATCTCTTGATCCGGCGATTGAGCACACTCCTCAATCCTTTTGAGCGCGGTCAACAGCGGAGAAAAATGCATTGTTTTCTGCTCATGTGCGATTTCAACCGCACGGTTTTCAATCAACCAGCGCAGCTCGTACATATCGTGGGCTTCCTTTTTCGTAAAACCGACGACTTCCTTGCGTCCGTTGGCCAGCATTTTAATCATGCCCTCGCCTTCGAGCGCCTGAAGTGCACTGCGCACAGAACCCCGGCTTGCGTCAAACGCCTCCGCAAGCTCCGCCTCCACAATGCGGTCGCCCTTGCGGTATTTGCCCATGATGATATCCTTGCGCAGCTTATCCTGAATCCGATCCGGCGTAACGGCGCGCATGGCTCTGACTTGAGTCATCTGTGCTCCCCCCTTTTTGATCGCGCACCGCTTACTAACTGAGAATAGTATACCTGCGCGCGAACGAATTGTCAACAATTTTATTTAAAATGTCGACACTTTTATTTTAGTGTCAACTTTTCACGGTAAATACGTCAACTCGATGCGACGAATTTCCTCGGCCAGCGCTTGATTTTCCGGCGTCGGCACACCTAATTCGCGCCCCAAGCGGCAGATTTCCTCGCCGTAAAGCTCCACCTCAGTCTTGCGTCGGGCACGGATATCCTGAAGTGTAGAGGAAAAACCGCCCGGCGAAAGCGAAGCCAGCTGACGATCCCAGCGCGCGATGTCCGCCTTCGTCATTGGCACGCCGCTCGCCTGCGCGACAGCGATCACCTCACACTGTGCGCGGTGCATACGCGCCATGGCCTCGTCATTTTGTCGAAATTCCCCATAGGTCAGATTCATCACGCTACTAACCTGGTTCATGCCAACGTTGACCATTAGTTTCCACCATAGCGCGCGCTCGATTTCATTGGACACGCAGCACGGAATCTGCACCGCGCGGAAATATTTTTCCACATCTCTCACCGCGTCGCTGGTTCGCCCATCAAGTTCACCGAAGACAATTTCCCCGATTCGGTTCATATGCACCTTGCGTCCGCTTCGGTTGGAATCCACGCCAGAACAAAGTGCCGGTATCACATGCGCCTCCGGAAAGCGCTCCATCAGCCGCTTTTCGGATTGAATGCCGTTGAGCAGTGAGAGAATCACCGTGCCGCGTCCGACAAACAGCGCCATCTGCTCCATCATGGCTTCAAACGCATGCCACTTCACCGCAACAATCATCAAATCAAACGGCGCATGGCTGTCCGTCGCCGTGAGCAACGGCATATCCAGCCGTTCGTCGTTCACAAAGACGGGATTGTTTCGGTATGAAGACGCATCCTGAACAATCGCCGCACAGGGCACCTGCGTGTAGCGGGCAGCGCGTTGCGCATATATCGCCCCGACAGCGCCTATGCCCACAAAAGCAACAGAACGAATCATGGCCAGCCTCCTAAACAAAATCGCTTTATTCACTCGTAAATCTATTATATCAAAAATCGGCTTCTTTTCCAACCGTTTCAAAAAGAGCCGTCTGCCTTTTTGTGAACAGCCTTCACCAAATTCTTCTATGACCACATTCAATCCTTCCTTTATCTCCGCCTCACCCATCTTAATTAAAATATTCTAACAATTATGTAAACCTCCAAACAGGTGCGGAATAGAATAGAACAACACTGTTGTGTAGAGATACTCTCTATTATGAACGATATTCATTTCTTTCCTTTTATGTGGATTTCTTTACAGAGGAACAATCTCTCCCTGCTGCTTCACCTTCTGTTTTTCTTGCGTTCTTTCCCTTTCCTGCGGCTGGTGCGGGCCATCTGCACCTCTTCATCCTCGACCTGCTCCATCTCTTTCCGATTACTCGCCGTTTCCACCGCGTCCTCAACCAAAACCCGCCCATCCGACATGCGCGGCAATGCGTCGGGAATAACCTTGCGCGTCCAGTATCGGATGCAGTTCAGCTCCGCCAATTCAGCTTTGACTTCTTCTAGCTTGGGAAGAAGGGCTTCGCGCTCTGCTTCAAGCCATGTACGTTCCGCTTTCAGTGCCATGCGCTGCTCCTTATCGAGAGGAGACGCAAGCCCCAGCGACTTCACGAGCTTTTCGCGCAGCCTGAGTGCTTTTTGCAGTCGGCTCAATTCGTCGCCATGTTCGGCTTTGAACTTTTCTCGCTTGCTATTCCAGCGAATGCCTTCGTATTCCTGCTGAACTGGCTTCAATTCTCGGATGGTTTGAATCGCGCCAAACAGCGCGTCAATATCGCGGATCCTGCGTTCCTTTGCCGTGGATTCTGCTTTGATTTTGGAAAATGTCCGTTGAGTTTCGGCGATGTACCGTTCGAGCTGACCGACCGTATAAAGCTCGTGATTCGAGAGGAAGGAAACCGCCTTAAAGCCGTCCTTCAAATCATGGACAGCGCCTTTTTCCTGCGCATAGCGATTCCATGTTTCGCGCCCGTCCCTTCGCATATCCAGATAGGCGGTAATCACATCGCTCAGCGGGTAATCATCCGGGCTTTCGATGATCTGTTGGCGGCTGACAGCTTTTCGCAGTTCATCCAGCCAAGCGCCGATCCCGCGAACGGTTTTCTGCAACGAAGCCAGCATCTTATTCACGCTGATGATCTTTCGATTCTCGTCGCCGCGTTCGCTGGAAACGCCCTTGCGCTCCAGCGCAGAAGCTGTCGGACCGAGATGCTTTTGCAGCAGGCGATCTTCAACGCCCTGCCGCTCAAGAGAACGCATATCAACGCGCTCCATCCGTCCCGCCGCTTCGAGCGCCGCGTTTTGTGCAGCCGCCCAATCCTGCCGCCAGATTTCGCCGTACTTGCGCTCGTTCCAATCGACGGTATTGACCTTGACACGCTTCCAGCTTCCGTTCGGCGCGCGGATGTGGTTTCCATTCTCATCGAGCGCGTAAACATTCTTCGATTTGGGCAGCCACTTGCCGTTTTCGTCCATCGCGCGAAGCGTCAGCATGATGTGAACATGCGGATTGCCGTCGCCTTTGTCATGATAGAAGAAATTGCAGACCATGCCCTTGTCCACAAATTCCTTTTGACAGAAATCGCGGACGAGGGCAAGGTTCTGCTCATCAGTCAGTTCGCGCGGCAAGGCAAAGAGCATCGAGCGCGCCGTCTGCGCATTGACGCTTGTTTCCGCTGCGTCTACCGCGTTCCAGAGCGTCTGCGGATCGGCATACGCCCTCGGCGCGTTGGGCGGCAGCATGACTTCAACCCACTTCACGCGCGCCGGGCTGCTGTGCGGATATTTCCAACAGCACTCGTATTCGGAGTATTTCTTTTCGTCGGCGTAATACGCGCGGGAAGTCATGCAGGATTGACCTTTTCCGCGGCTGATAATCTTAAAGCTCCCCGTCGGGCAGGGCATGGGTTCACCTCCGTTTCTTGGCGCAAAGCGCCGTCATGGGGTAGCCGATGCAATCGGCGCAGGGGCTTGCCCCTGTTGATGCCGAAGGCATCGAGCACCCCCGCAGGGGCCTTCGGAGAACGCACGGCGCATCGAAGATGCGTATAAGTGCGCCCACTCACGGGGAGGGGCTGTTTCGCCGCCCTGAGTTGCTGCTCGGCTTTTCGTTTTTGCGCTTCGGCTTTCTGCTGCATCGCAAGCAGTTTTTCGATTCGTTCAGACGCCATTGAACATTCCTCCCTGTACGAAAATCAGTTCGTGGTTTTGGGATTACGCCGCGTGTTCGGCGGGCGGTTCTTCCGGCTTTTCGGAAGCATCCGCCTGCAACGCGCCGCTGCGGATCAGCTCCAGCAGCTTATCCTCATAGGTTGCGGCTTCATTGTCTTTGCTGAACACGTTGACGCTGTACGTCGTGTGTCCCAGTCTGCGGGAAAAGGTAAAGGTCGGGATTCGTTTTTCACTCATAGCTACACCTCCGTTTACATAAAAAGGCGGTGCCTTTTCGCACCGCCGCCTGTCTGTTTACTTGTTACTGCATGGGCAGCCGCCCGATAAAGCTCAGATACACCTCCATTGCGCGAATCGGTTCGCCGCTTTCGCTTTTGGTGCGCTCGTGAACGACCACCTTTTCAATCATCTTCGCCAGCATTTCATCGGAGTAGTTTTCGCAATGCTGGTACTCGTCCACGAGTTTCAGAAAGCGGTCGATGTTTTCCTCATCCGTTCGGAAAACCTTTAACTGTTCCTGCTGGGCAAACACGGCTTTTTCCAGCATATCAAGCTCGGCTTCATACTGCGCCGAAAGCACGTCAAACTGCGCTTCCGAAATCTTGCCCAGCGCGTAATCCTCATAGAGTTTTTTCAGCAGTCGATCCAGATCATTCATCCGTTTTCTTTTCACGGCGGCATCCTTCTGAATGACAGCCGCCTGATTCGGCTGATGGGAAAGCGCCAGTCGTAGCTTCTGCGCGAAAGCCTTTCGGTCAATCGCCGTTTCCTGACAGACGGCCTGAAGAATGGCTTTCAGCAGCTCGCGTAGGTCGTCGGCGTTCAGTTTGTTCTGGATGCAGCCGCGCTTCTCCTGACGGCTGGTATTGTTGAACGTCGAGCAGATAAAATAATCGCGCTTTCTGATGGAACCGTCTTTCTTCGTTTCGTTGCAGCGGATGTTGTACATGATTGCGCCGCACTTCGCACAGACGACCTTGCCCTTGAACGGGCTGGTCGGCCATTGCGTGAACGGCTGTGTCTGCCGACGCGAGGAGAGAAACGAATGGGCTTTGTTCCATGTGTCGAGGTCAACAATGGCTTCGTGCGTGCGCTCAAAGACCGCCTGCTTCTCCGCCGGATTCGCCTTTCGTTTTGCCTGATAGGACGCTTTGCCCGATTTGAAATTGACGGTTCTGCCGAGGTATTCCTGCACATTCAGAATGTTGAGAATCGTCGCGCGGTTCCAGTCATATGGCCCGGTGATGGCGCTCTTTTTCCCCGTGCGTGTGTGCAAGCCCTGACTTTCAAAATAGGCCGAAGGGGTCATCCGTTTTTCGCTTTGCAGAATCCTTGTGATGCGATGCGGATTCGTTTCTTCGGCGGCCAGTTTAAAGATACGCCGGACAGTTTCCGCCGCCTGCTGCTCGACGAGCCAGTGGTTCCGATCTTCGGGGTCTTTGACATAGCCAAAGCAGGGCGTGGACATAATCGGCGCGCCCGTCATGCCCTTGGCATGATAGCCGATGACGACTTTTCGGGATTGATCGCGCAGATACATTTCGTTCAGCACGTTGAGCATCGGCACAAACTCGATGTTGTCGCTGCGGGCGCTGTCAACATGGCTGTCGATAGCGATAAAATGAATGGCTTTCTTCTTGAAGTAAACCTCCGTGTAGAAGCCCGTTTGCAGGTAGTTGCGTCCGACGCGGCTCATGTCCTTGACCAGCACCGTGTCGATTTTATCAGCTTCAATATCGGCAAGCATCCGCTTCCAGCCGGGGCGCTCGAAGTTGCCGCCGCTCCATCCGTCGTCCGTATAGTGCTTGCAGTTGGTGAATCCATGCTCATCGGCGTAATTTTGCAGATAGAGCTTCTGGTTTACGATGGAGTTGCTTTCCCCTTCGAGGTCATCGTCGCGGGACAGGCACTCGTACAGCGCCGTAATCAAAAGGTTTTGGTTAGTCATTGAATCCCCCCTTTATGAAATGATTCGGAGTTAGAACGTGCAAAGGAACCTTGCCGCGCACTGTTTGAATATACGGGCGAAATGGAGAAAACGTCTTGAAATAGGCAGATTCTCAACCCATCGGAGTCGGAACAGGTTTTTGTTGCAGAAATGCAACAGGTTTGACTTTGCAGGTCACGTCTGGTATGATGCAATCAACAAGGTATCTTTGGAGGATGGATTGATGCAGGAAAAATGGCTTCCGGGAACGCTGCGGGACAGAATCCGCGATTTGTGCAGGAGCAAGTCTATCACGCAGACCGAGCTGGCGCAGGCTTTGAGCATCGGCAAAAACACGCTCAGCCGCTTTATGACCGAAAAGACGAATAAGCTGTCCAACGAATACGTCGTCGCTATTGCAAATAAGACTGCTTGCACTCTATGACGCAATGAATCGCTCGTCGCTTCGCGATACCGCATGGGTTCGCCATCGGTTTGGTTTCGATGGCGAACCGTGCGCACTGGCAGCGGCAGCGCGGGACTACGGGTTCAGCATCAGCCGGGCAAGACACATCGAAAAGGAAGCACTGAATCACATCCGTGAAAATCTGACCAAGCCCGACAGGGAGAAAGCGGCGGCATGACCGCTTTCTTGCATTGTGAGTTATGCATAAATCAGCTCATTCAGCAGGATCTCTTCTGCGCGAGCTTGAATATGATTCATACGCGCAACCCATTCCATCTGATCGCGTACTTTGAGCGCTTCGTTAACTCCTTCCTGCCGCATCATCTGCGGCAAGAGGGTTTCAAGGCGTTCCCGGCATTCGGCATCCACGCCGACGAGATGCGCCGTCAGTTTGCCGGAAAGCAGCAGGACATTGTACACAATGGGCTTATGCTCTTTAAGATACGTCTTGCGCATCCTGCCGTATTTACCAAGCGCCACAGGCTCATCTGGGATGGCCAGGTCGGGAAGCAGGTAATCGCCGCAGCGGTGATAGGTCAGTTTCATACGAATCTCCTTTCAAACACAAAAAAGCAGTTGTGGACTTGAAGATTTTTTCTTCTTCCATAACTGCTTTTTGTATTCGGTTTTCGCGGAACGACGTGCAGTTTAAGGAAGATGGTTAAAATCTTCCTTTATATAATACATACTGCACATGTCGGCGATCCTCGTGGGTGGCTACAACATAGGCATGTTGCCCGTGCGTAAATCGCTTTGCCAGTTCACAGCCAATTCGATTGGCTTCTTCCGGCGTAATTTCGCCCGGCACAAAGGATTGGCGCAAATGATACGCAATCACATCATCCTTTCCTCTGTGCCGTCCTGTTTGCGCAATATACTCGCGCTTCATGAGCAAAAACTCTCCGTCCGCCGTTTCGGGATTACAGCCGAAGCCCGTCACCAATTCGCCTTGATGCGTCTTTTTCGGATTAGACACATACCCGATTACGTTGCGGATTGCTTTGCCGAATTTTCGTCCTTTGCCCGTATGCAAAGGGATAAGGCGTGTGGTTGCCATCTGTATTTCTCCTTTTTAGTTGCATTTATTATATAAGAATGATAAAATTAAAAAAGCACACCCTCATCTTTTTGCAGGAGGTTTCTATGGATGTATCAATTTTGAATGAGCATATTCTCCGTTATGTAAGAACAGACAAAACGCATAGTGCAATTATGTTAACAGGCGGTTGGGGGACTGGAAAGAGTTTCTATATACAAAACACCCTTATTCCATTTCTTAAAGCAAACTCAATAAAATGTGCTACACTCTCTCTTTATGGATTAAACACACTTACTGAAGTCAGTAAGTACTTATATTTAGAAATTCGCGCTCGATTTCTTCCTAATAGCGAAGCCCTTATAGCCGGAAAAACATTAGCAAAAACGGTTCTAAAAGGAGCAGCCTCTGTTTTCAACATCACTATTTCGCCTGACAAAGATGACTTAGAAAAATTATATAAATCTATAGATTTGTCAGGAAAACTTATTATTTTAGAAGACATTGAGAGAAGTCATATCTCTATTTTTGATATTTTAGGATATGTAAACAGTCTTGTTGATCAAGATAATGTAAAAGTCCTTCTTGTTTCTAATGAAGACAAGTTTATCAATTATATTTCTGCAAAGCAAGATAATGTTGTTTGTACTTCTAATGTAAAAGCACACACCATAAAAACAAAAAAATATTTATCTGTTAAAGAAAAAACTATTAGTGACACAATAAAATGGACAGGTAATATTCGGGAATCTCTCCCTGATATTATAAAATCCTTCGGTGAAGTATCCCTTTCTAAATTCGCAACATCCGACTTGCTTGAAAATCTAATTCAACATTTGAATCCTTTGACTGGCGTAAGTTCATATCCGAACAGCTTAAATCTTCGTACATTTTCCTTTGCATGCCAAAAAACTTGCGACATATTTTTACGTCTTCAAAAAAAAGATAAAAGCAATATACCTAAACTTGATTTGAAGTATTTGAAATGCATTTTCTTTAGCATAGTTCTATTTTCATACAGAATAGAGAATGGTACCATTCCAAAGTGGATTGGTACGAAATATCTTTCTCTTTCCCTTGGTTCAAATGAATTCCCACTATTCCATTTTTGTTATGAATATATAAAAGTTTCTATTTTGATGAGAACGAAATTTTACAAACAATACATGCTTACAACGAATACTGCGCATATGATACCCGTAGTAAAAAGTATGATTCAGATATTTCAGTAATCGAATATTTCTATATTTCTTCAGAAGAAGAAGTCCGCAATGCGCTATTAAATATAAGTTCACGTTTAGATAATAAAAATGATATCCCTTTTTATTATTATGGAAAACTTGCTACAAACCTAGTTAAACTTCATACAGTTCTTGATTACGATTATCATGAAATAAAAGATAAAATGATTAGAAATTGCATTGAAGCTCCTACCAATTTTGATATTGATGTGCTCCTTATTCCTACTAATTTTGAAAATTCTGATGAAGCTCAACAATATGAAAAATTTAGAAAAGAGCTTATTGAATCAGTTAATTCTAATCATACAGATGAACTTGAATTCGATTATAATCCAAATAATTTAAGCTCTTTTTCAGAAAAAGTTAGATCATATAAAACAGAAATTCAAGAAAAACGTGTTTTCATAAGCCAATATAATACTGAGGCACTAGTTAATATGTTAATCAGTTGTTCATCTGAACACGTCTTTACATTTAGAGATATTTTGTTTTCAGTTTATCGCTATGCAACCCCCAGTTCTTATTTGCAAGATGATTTAGATGCGCTTAATTCTTTGCTGGATCAAATTAATTTCTCCTTAAACAGTAAGGCGTTTTCCTCAGATAAAATCATCAGGTTTCAAGTCAGTTTATTATGTAGCAATATCAAAATGTTTATTTCGCAACTATCTTCATAAATATAATACTCTTGTCGCTTTTCAAAAATTAGGCGCGAAGCCCACTCAGCTCCGCGCCATTTTCGCATTCATCCCATCACCCAATCCTGCATCCGTTCGCACCCCACATACAGCACCTCAAGCAGCTTTTGCGCAGCCAGCGGCAATCCTGCCGGACTAATCAGCCATGCGCTCACAAACAGAATCAGTGCGCTTTTTATCGGAATCAGGAATATGCTCACCAGTGCTGTCATTCCCAGCAGCGAGGACACAATCGACAATAACCCGCTTGAAACCGCCGTCAGAAACAGGCACAGGAAAATCAACGCCTTCATTGCCAGCAGCACCGGCAGCAAAACTACAGTCAACACGACTCTGCATATCTTCATTCTCTTTTCCCTCCCTTGTATCTTCCTTTTCTCATCCCCATTGTCGCGCACTTTTTCATTTCATGCAAGGATACGACTCAAAGCCCCAGCGCACCCAGCCTCGTCAGCAGCTCGTCTATTTTCTTCCAGATTTCCTTCTGCGACGCTCGAATTTCCTGAATATCTGTATCATAAACGCGCCCTGTTTCGTTTGCACGTTTGGCAATCTGGTTGATGTTGCCGTTATACCGCCCCAGCATCGCCACTGCTTCCCGCAGTTCCGGCAGATCAAGTTTGACCGCATACCCATCAATCGCCATCTTGCGCAGGTATGCCTGCATGTTCCGTACACCCATCAGCTCCATCTTCTGACGGATCAGTCCTCTTTCCTGCTCATCAACACGGAAAATAACCTGTATATTTCGTGTTCTTCCCGCCATGCTCATCTCTCCTTTTCCCTTTTGCATTTAGCCAATGCCGGAGTATTTTTTTCAAGGTTCGCCTCTTTTGCCCGTCTGGTTTCTCGCAGAAACAGATCTACCAAGCCCGGATGTGACCTCGCAACAAACGCCTGATTTTTCTCCTGTCCAAGTTCGTCCACGTCGGCATAAACCGGCTGCATTTTTGCCCAGTTTTTGTTGTTCTGCGAAATGCGTCCATCCCAATTCTTATCCACGACCGTGACCGCCAGCACATACAGCGTCCTGTCAAATCCATATTGTCCGACCACATTCTGCACAGCCTTTCTGCTCAGAACATTGTCATGATGATGTTCGCGGATTGCCCGATCTATCGCGTCGCGGCAGGCAATATTGGCTTGTCTTGACATGCGATATTCTTCCATCTCACCATGCTTTTGCGCATATGTTCTCGGATACAGATACACCGGCACTTCACACTTTTGCATTTGTTCTTTCTGCATTTCAAGCACCTTGTCCAGCTTTGCTCGGTCATACGCATAAATATAAAAGTTGTAATTGCCCTGTGTCGGATTGCAGCGAATCATATAGCTGTATGCCTTGGTATCTGCACGAAATCCGTACTCCTGTGCAGAACTTCCATCAAACGCACAGTCCGGCATTGCATGGCAACACGCTGCCAGTGTTTTTCTGCTGCTCAAAAGGAGACCGTAACGCTCATCCTTGCGCAGAGCATTCACAATGCTGTTGAATTCGCGTTCCAGCACGGCAAGCGCACGCGCAAACGCTTCCGGGTCGTTCTCGCTGTTGATGCCGGTCATTTGCACATGCACAGCGCAGTCAAAGTAGCTGTAAAAGCTGCACCAGCCGCCGAAAATACCGAGCTGTTCCGCTTCATCCTCAAGGTCGTAGTTCATATCGCCAAAGAGCAGCGACATGGTGTAATAGTTTTCCGTCACGCGGCAAAGCCCATCCTTGTACATGCTCAGATACGGAATCGTCTTTTGTGCGCTGTTGGGGTGCCTGCCGTCCGCTTTCGCCTGACGGGTCAGCTCTTCGAGCTTCTTTTTCTGCGCCCGTGTCAGCTTAACGCCGGGCTTTTTTCGCCTGTTCTTCAAGCGCCTTCACCTCTTTTCTGAGCCGCATCTCCCGTTCGAGCGCGGCGTAGGTATTGTCGGTTTCATACGGTCTGCGCCGGGGTCTGAGCCACTTGGTTTCAACCATCTGGCGCAGCACGGTTTCAAGCGGCTGCCCGTTTTTTTCGTAAATACCGAACATGAAAAACGGCAGCATCACGCCCATCATCAGCATCGACGCGGCAGTTGAACTGACGCTCTTTCTGAGCAGAAAAAACACCGGCAGACCGACCGCCGCGCCCAGCCCGAAGAACAGGCATTGGCGGCGGGTCAGACCAAAGAGAAACTTGGTCTTGATTTTCGATAAATCCTTGGGAACAAATACGCTGTCCCGATCTTCCATTTTCAAATTGCTCCTTTTTTCAGTGTGCGCCCAGTATCGAGCGGCTTAAACTGCTGGTCTTAAACAGGCAGAAACACAACAGCACCGTATACCCGACCGCCGTCCAGATTGCCTTGACGACATCTGTTTCCACAGCGATCGACCGCACCAGCACCGCGTAAATCGCCACGCAGATAATCATCAGGACAGCCTGAAAGCCGAGCGCAAACAGCGATTTCAAATAGCCCTGTCCGATCTGCCCCCATTCGCGGTTGACCATCGTCGCCAGCGGCACAGGCGCAAGCGACGTAACCAGATAGATTTCGATCATGCGTCCATAGACGATGACAAAGATGCTGATGGTCAGCAGCCACGAGATGATCTGCATCAGGACGGACTGGATAAACAGCCCGAAAAGCGGACCGACCTCCATCTCCATCAGCCGCTGTTCCAGATTGACGACGATCTCCTCCAGATGGATGCTCGTATCCGCCACGACCACGCCTGCCGCACGATTGACCACGCTCTGCGTCGCTTCAAACACACCCATTACGATGGTCCATGTATTGGACACGATCATGACCGCGAACGTCGTTTTCATCAGCCACTTAAACACTTCGAACAAATCGAAGTCGCGCATGTTGTTCCGCTCGATCATCATGCTCAGCAGCTCGATGCACGCCACCGCCGTCAGGATGATGCCCGCAATCGGCGTGACGACGGTTTCCGAAAGGTTTTTGACCATGCTGAACACGCCGCCGTTCCATTGCTGCGGAGTCATACCGACCACATCGGTAATCTGTGCCACCTTATCGTTGATTCCGTCAAACAGCCCGCTCAGATTGCCGATAATGCCGGCGACCAACAGCTCCTTGAGCCATTCCGAAATCTTCATCCACAAGAAATTCAAAGAGATTTCTCCTTTCCAAAAGCTGACCGGCTCCCCGCCCTGCGGAAAGCCGGCAACTGTTGCTTTTAGCCGAGCATGGTCTTGAGCATCGGGACGAGCGTGGTGCCGATCAGCACGATCACGCCGCCGCCAAACGCCTGACGCATACCCTGCGCACGCGGACCGGGGTTATCGCTGGAAAGGGACTCGAAGATATTGAGCAGTCCCATCAGCACAGCGCCGCCGCCCATCGCGGTAACGCCCAGCTGCAAAAGGTCTACGCCGGATTTGAAAATTTCCATGATTTATTCCTCCATTTCTGTTTTTTGGGGCATACGAAAAGCCGCCTTTATTGGGCGGCTTGCGGGGATTCATTCATCGGCATCGCTCACATTAACCTCAAACACATCGTATTGCTCATCGGATTTGAGTTTCAGCCTGCGTTTGAGGAAGCGCTCGATGTCAAACGTGTTCTTGGAATCCGCGTCGGACAGGTATTTGTAATTCGGATGCTGCGTAATGTCGTATTTGTCCGACAGAAACGGTCTTACGCCGCGCAGCTGCAAAATGCACTTGCGCCCATCCATCACAGCCAGTTCGTCAACGGACATCAGCTCCTTTCCCAGCTTTTGAAAGTTGGTCGAGCGCGAGGTTTCCCGTCCTCGGCTCTCGCCTGTGTTCAACGTGTCGATGGTTTCTCTTCCGAGTGCTTCAGACAGCTCCTTGAGCGTCGTTTTTTCTTTGCCGCCAAGGAAAATTACGCTGTCGCAGTTGCCGCAGATTGTGTCCGCGCTGTCCTTATACTGTGCCTTGAGCTGGCTCTGCGTTTGCAGCACCAGACACGCGGATATCTCTCTGCTTCGGATGGTTGCCATCAGCTTTTCAAGGCGCGGAATCTGACCAATATTGGCGCACTCGTCAATCAAGCAGCGCACATGCACGGGCAAGCGTCCGCCGTATACGTCATCTGCCTTTTCGCAAAGCAGATTGAAAAGCTGTGTATAGCAAAGCGACACGAGAAAATTAAACGTATCATCCGTATCAGAAATGATGATGAACAGCGCACTCTTTTGGTCTCCCAGCGTATCCAGCTCCAGTTCATCATACGCCGTCAGTTCCCGAAGCTCCGCAATATCAAAAGGCGCAAGCCGCGCCGCACAGGAAATCAGAATACTTTTTGCAGTCTTGCCCGAAACGAGTTGTCAAGGACTTTTTATCAAAAAAAAAAGCAACAGTATTATCTGTTGCACTATGCTTGTTGTGTATGTCATTTGGCTGTATAATTAATAATATAAATTTTACTGACGAGATCGGAGGTCATTGCAAGTGGATGATACTGTTTTATTTTTAAGCGCATATAATTCGACACAGTATAAAGCGACAAACTGGTTTTTACGAAAACTTCGTAATGTTATCCCGCACAAAAAGAAGCAGATGCAATCCTTACTGGAAAAGCATCATCTTTCTTTCGTGGCAACAGACGAGACTATTACTTCTGTTGATGGGAAAATGGAGGTAACGGCCCAATATGATTATGTACATCAAGCGACTACATTTTCCTTCAAATCAAAAGATTCAGCTGAAAAAGAAAACGATGCAAGTGACTCTTTGAAAGATTCCGGTTTCTATATCAATCTTAGGCACGCACAATCTATCTTAGTTGATGAACGATATTTCAAAATCGAATTTACTTTCTGGCTAGAGCCATTTTTAGTTTGGATAAATGGTCAGATGTATCAAATTGATGCCGGTGCCTTTATGATGAACAGTGTTTTGTTCATTGTTTTTGAAGTCATAAACTACAAAACAGGAAAACCACTTGCCAAAGATGATGTCGGGGCAAAAGCAGAAAACTACAACCTACTGTCTGTGGAGAAATATCAATTCTTTGATGAAGAGAAACCTGTCGAGGCAGGAATGAAAATTTCTGAAATAATATATGAAAATATTTCTGAGTTTATCTGGGAATTGACAAATAAGTGTTATCGTTCCCAAGAATATTTCTTTGTGCATGACACATTGGTCTTTTCGAATAATATTGAAAATATTTCAGATTACTTTTGCAAACTCATTGATACGAAAGCGCCTGCTGAACCAATTAAGGACATTAGTACAGTGGAAATATACCAATATTATCCACAAGCTGGTTGTAGTGTAGTTTCTGACTTTGATTGTGATAACTTTCAACCAATTTTATATTCGGCCATTATATTGGAATCGCTAAAACTCTATATTCATATTTTTCAAAACTCTAACCTTGAAAATGAAACAGATCTTCGGCGGTCGGTACGAAATGATATTTACTTGCAGAATCTTTTTTGCTCTCCTAATCTTCCAATTGAAACTCATAATTTATTGAACTACATTAAGGAAAGCGAGCCTTACAAAAAACATGCAGAAGCTCTTCACCTAAAAATATCCTATTTGACTGCACAAAATGAACTAAAGAAAAGCAGAAACTCTGCGATTTTGAATGTTCTGCTATACATTATTTCTTTACTCAGTGCTATCGGAACTCTTGATGTCATAGAAGCACATTTTGGTGTACCATTCAAATACAGCTTTATTATTGTGGTCACGCTGTTTATTCTCGGACTGTTTTGGGGAATAATAGAGTATCGAAACCATAGAAAGCTCTAAAATTCGTAACAACGTGCCAGAAGCATTTTATTGCTTCTGGCACGTTTGCATGTGAATTATTTGCGTCCACTTAGTAAATCGTCGCAGATATACGCATATTCCGGCAGCTGGTTGATATATGGCTCCCAGCGCCGCTTGATTTCGGCCAATTCCAGCGGGTCGGCTTCCTCCAGTGCATGATCGTTGCCCGTCATATACAAAACATCCATAGCAACATCATCCAAACACTTGCAGCAGAGATCGGCGGCAGATTCTATCCTGATACCGGTATCCACATAGACTGGATTT
>OLOX01000891.1_pt1 | contig 30325 bp, 29 predicted proteins | sample 1672091 | NCBI WGS metagenome assembly OLOX01 (sample SAMEA3136644, study PRJEB25190) | human gut metagenome | reverse complement strand
GAAGTAGTCGATGCGCCACCCGACATTGCGCTCGCGGGCCTTCATGCGATAGCTCCACCAGGAGTAAGCATCCGTAGTATCGGGATGAACGAGGCGGAAGGTGTCGACGAAGCCGCTTGCCAGAAGCTCGTTGAACTTGCCGCGCTCCTCATCGGAAAAGCCGGCGTTGCCGACATTCTCCTTGGGACGCGCCAAGTCGATGGGCTCGTGCGCCACATTCATGTCACCGCAGACCACAACGCCCTTCTTCGCCGCGAGCCCGGCCAGGTACTCGCGGAAGCAGTCCTCGAAGTCGCAGCGGTAGTCGATACGTGCGAGCTCGTGCTGTGCGTTGGGCGTGTAGACGCAGACGAAGTAGAAGCTCTCGAATTCGAGCGTGATGCTGCGTCCCTCGCAGTCGAAACGGCTGTCGCCGATACCGTAGGAGACGGCAAGGGGCTCGACCTTCGAGAAGACGGCCGTACCCGAATAGCCCTTCTTTTCCGCATAGCTCCAATACTCGTAGTAGTCATCGTAGTCGAGCGGAGATTGCCCCTCCTGGAGCTTGGTTTCCTGTATGGCGAAGATGTCCGCGTCAAATGCGCGGAAGATATCGTCGAAGCCCTTCTTGGCAACGGCACGCAGGCCATTGACGTTCCACGACACGAACTTCATGCAATCAACCCCTCAAATCTACGATGCCTCGAGCACCTGGCCCGTGACATGATGTCCCGCCTCATCCGCGAGAAAGAGGCACGTATCCACGAGACTATCATATGACGCGGAGAGCGAATCGCATCCCAGAGACGAAAGCGCCTCATCCTGCGCATCGGGAAACTCACGTGCCCAACGCTCGAACTGCGCGGTCGCCGCCCGAGCGCAAACGACGTTGACGGTAATGCCATCGTCGAGCCATTCCCGTGCGGCAACACGGCTGAGACCGGCAAGCGCCTCGACCGCGGCCGCCAACATGCCAAGGCCGGGCTGACCCTGCATCGCCATCCGCGAGCCAAGGTTAATAATCGATCCGTGCACGGCGGCCAAGTGCGGACGGCACTCGCGCATCCAGGTAAAGGACTCGACGGTGCAGTTCGAGAAGGTCCGCTCGAGGTCTTCGTCACGTGTCGCGCTCAAGAGCTCGGCGCGTGCCACGAGCGAGCAGTTCACGAGCACGTCGATGCGGCCGAAGCGGTCCACGATGTCCTGCGTGGCCTTGCGCACGGCCGGCGTGTCCTCATGCGCAACGCGCAATGCCATGACCTCGGCACCCGTCTCATCGGCAAGCGACCGGGCAAAGTCATTCACGCTCGCATGCGGGCCAACGGCTACGATATTAGCGCCTTGCGCCGCAAAGCCAGCGACGATGGCATGCGCCATGCTTGCCTGCGCGTCGCATCCGCGCACAATAACGGTCTTGTCGGAAAACGCACTCATCACACTTCCCTACCTGCAGAGTTGCCAAAACGCGACGGCGCTTGCGGCTGCGACGTTGAGCGAGTCGACGCCATGCGCCATCGGGATGCGCACCGTGTAATCGCAGCGCGCGATCGTCGCGGGAGCTAGCCCATCACCTTCGGTCCCGAATATCATCGCGAGCTTCCCCTCGGCGTTAAGCGCCGCATCGTCGAGAGGCACCGACTCATCGCTCAAAGCGAAGGCAGCCGTCTTGAACCCAAGTTTATGCAAGCGTTCCATGCCCGCTTGCGGCCAATCACCTGCCACATCCCCGATACGCGTCCACGGAATCTGGAAGACCGTGCCCATCGACACGCGCACTGCTCGACGATAGAGCGGGTCGCAGCAAGTCGGCGTCACGAGGACCGCATCGACCTCGAGCGCAGCTGCCGAACGAAAGATGGCGCCCACGTTCGTATGATCGACGATACCCTCGAGCACGGCCACACGTTTGGCATGTGCAAGCAATTCTTCGACCTCGGGCAGCCGGGGACGCCGCATGGCGCAGAGCACACCGCGCGTCAGCCTGAAGCCCGTAAGGGACTCAAGCACCTCGGCAGGACCCGTGTAGACGGGAATATCGCCACAAGCCGCGATGAGATCGGCGCAGTCATCAAGATGCGAGCGATCCATGAGCAGCGAGAGCGGCTGCATGCCGGCATCGAGCGCACGCTTTATGACCTTGGGCGACTCGGCGATGAAGATGCCCTTTTCTGGCTCAAGCCTGTTACGTAGCTGAGCCTCGGTGAGACGTGCGTACACATCCAGCTCGCCCTGGTCCAATGATGTGATTTCGACAAGTTTCATAGCATCACCAATGAAGACGGGCCACCGGGAAACCCCGATGGCCCGTTAGCGTTGCGTGCAGCCGAGCTACTAGTAGTTCTCAGCGCGAAGCTCGAAGAAAGCCTTGGGATGCGAGCACACCGGGCAGATCTCGGGAGCGTTCTTGCCGATGACGATATGGCCGCAGTTACGGCAGATCCAGATGGCATCGCCGTCGCGACTGAAGACCAGACCGTCCTCGATGTTCTCGATGAGCTTGCGATAGCGCTCCTCGTGCTGCTTCTCGATGGCACCGACCATCTCGAAACGCAGGGCGATTTCCTCGAAGCCCTCCTCGCGAGCGGTCTTGGCGAAGCCAGCGTACATGTCGGTCCACTCGTAGTTCTCGCCTGCGGCGGCATCCTCGAGATTGGCAAGCGTCTCGGGCATCTCGCCACCATGGAGATACTTGAACCAAATCTTGGCATGCTCCTTCTCGTTGTGCGAGGTCTCGAGGAACAGGGCCGCGATCTGCTCGTAGCCGTCCTTCTTCGCCTGGCTGGCGTAGTACTCGTACTTGGTGTGAGCCTGGGACTCACCCGCAAAAGCAGTCTGCAGGTTGATTTCAGTCTGGCTGCCCTTCAAATCCATGGTAATCCTCTTTCCTTTTGGGTTGGCCGTGCAATGTGCTGCTAAGTATACGCATTTCCCGCGCAAAATGACGAACGATTGTTTATTTCTTATGCGCCGCATATGTGCGCAGACAGGCTGCTCCGCTCCGACGGTCGCTTCCCGACGGCCCGCTTCGCGGTCCCTACGGCGCGCTCCCTTGCACCTTCGCTCCGCAGCTTGCCTGCGCACACCTACCTCTACATGAGCGTGATGAAGTCGTAGGGCGTGGTCTGGTAGACGTAGTAATTGAGCCAATTGCTGTAGAGCAGATTGGCATGCGCGCGCCAGCGTTTGATGGGCAGCTCGGTCACATCATCGTGCGGATAATAGTGCGCAGGCAGGGCCGGATTCTTGCCGGCATCAAGATCACGTCGGTATTCCTCCCCCAGCGTGCGACCATCGTATTCGGGATGTCCCATGATGAAGACCTGCGCGCCGTTGTCGGTCATGACCGCATAGGGGCCAACCTCGCGCGAAGTCGCGATGACGCGCAACTCGGGCACCGCCTTGATGTCTTCGAGACGGTTTTCGGTATTGCGGGAATGCGGTGCCCAGAACGTGTCGTCAGCGCCACGTAGGAGCATCGATGACTTGCGATCGACCGTATGCTCGAAAACGCCATGTACGCGCTGCTCGAGCTGGTACTTGGGAATGCCGTAATGGTAATAGAGCGCAGCTTGCGCACCCCAACAGATATGGAACGTGCTCGTGACGTGTTCCTTGCTCCATTCCATAATCTCGCAAAGCTCATCCCAGTAGTCGACATCCTCGAAATCGAGATCCTCGACGGGGGCGCCCGTGATAATCATGCCATCGAACTTGCGTCCGCGTATTTCGTCGAAGGTCTTGTAGAAAGCGAGCATGTGGTCTGGTGACGTGTTGGCTGCCGCATGGCTCTTCGTATGCATGAGCTCGAGCTCCACTTGCAGAGGCGAATTAGAGAGCACGCGCGCAATCTGCGTCTCGGTCTTAACTTTATCGGGCATGAGATTGAGCAAGAGGACATGGAGCGAACGTATGTCCTGCGTCATGGCGCGGGTCTCGGTCATGACGAAAATGTTCTCGCCTTCCAAAACCTCGGTTGCGGGAAGGGCATTAGGAATCTTGATAGGCATGAGATTCTTCTTCAGGCGTTATTGAATGAGTGGGGCACGTTCCTTGGAGACCTCATCGCCAATCTCCTTGCCGAGCTCCTCGGCGGTCTTCTTCGCCTTGCGCGAGAGCTTGCGCGGAACAACGACCGTCACGTGCACGAGCAGGTCACCGCGCTTGTTGTTGCGACGGAACATCGGGAGGCCATAGCCCTTGATACGCAGGGTCTGCCCTGGCTGGCAGCCCTCCGGAATGTGCACGGGAACTTCCTCGTCTTCGAGAATGCCACAGACGGTGATATCTGCGCCGACCATGGCCTGCACGACGGTGATGTTTGCGCGCGTGTGGAGATTGTCGCCATCGCGCTCGAAGTACTCATGTGGATCAATGCGAACCGTTGCGATCAGATCGCCAGCCGGTGCACCTTGCATGCCAGCCTCACCGCGGTCCTGGACACGAATCTGCTGGCCATCGTGTATACCGAGAGGAATCTCGATCGTGAGGTGTTCGCGGTCGGGAACACGTCCCTGACCTTGGCATTCGGGACAGGGCTTGTCGATGGTACGCCCCGTGCCACCGCAATCCGGACAGGTGACGGCCGTCTGCATATCGCCGAGGAAGGTATGTTGTACGCTCACGACATGGCCAGAGCCGTGACACGTGGGACACTCGACCTCATGGCCATCCTCGGCTGCTCCGCTGCCGCCGCACTCCTCGCACGTCGCGAGACGGTCATAGACGATGTCCTTCTTGGCACCGCGAGCGACTTCCTCAAGTGTAAGGCGCAGGCCAATGCCCATGTCGCGGCCATCGCGCCTGATCTGCTGAGCGCCACGTCCGCCCATGCCGCCGAAGAAGGAACTGAAGATATCGCCCATGCCGCCGAATATGTCGCTCATGTCGACGGCCTGATAGCCACCGAAGCCTTGTGCTGCCTCGGGCGTGCCATAGCGATCGTACAGCGACTTCTTCTTGGGGTCTGAAAGAACGTCGTATGCCTCGTTGAGCTCCTTGAAGCGCTCTTCGGCATCAGGCGCCTTGTTGACATCCGGATGCAACTCGCGGGCCTTGCGTCGGAACGCCTTCTTTATCTCCGTTACGCTGACCTCGCGCGAAACGCCAAGAATCTCGTAGTACTCATACGCCATGCGCAATAACTCCCCGCACTCAAATGGACTGCGAGTATTTTGGGATACCAGACAGGAGACGGCGTGAACCGTAAGCGTTTCGTCACCAAGCTACACGTGAGCGTTTACCTGTCGCCAGCCAGCGACCAAATCGCACCGTAGACCTCGTTTCCAAGCAGCCACCCACGCTGCGTGGGAACGAAGCGAGCGCCCTGCTCGCGCACGAGCCCGAGAGTTTCGAGACGTTCGAAGACGGCAGGTGCCCCCTCGACGGCCAGCACCTGCTCACGCGCGACGCCGATGCTTCTGCGCATGCCGAGCATGAGGTCTTCGACGGCGGATTCGCGGGCGCTGAGTAACTCGATTTCGGCACGAGGACATCCGAGCGATTCGGCAAACGCGATATCATCGGATGATGCGGCGATACGGATACGGGCGAAATCTGCATCACAAGGCTGGGTGGGGGCGCAGTCGCTCGGACAGTGCTGAGCTCGCACGGAAGCGCCACTGGCGCTTCCGGCTCGTGCGCAACTCGCTTTGTGCATCCCCCACCCAGCCTTTTCTCTATCGATTTCGAATATCCCCGCATCAATCGCTTGCTCAGCACTTTCGGCCGACAGCATGCTCGACGCCCCGGCCCCGAGGCCGAGGTACTCAGCGCCCGTCCAATACGCCGTGTTGTGGTGGGAGGGGGAGCCTGGCTTGGCGTAGGAGGCGACTTCGTAGCGTTCGAACCCAGCGTTCGTGAGCATGTGCTCGGCCTCGAGCATCATGTCGGTCTGCGTGTCCTCGTCGGCGACTTCGCACTCCCCCGCCTCGACGCGACGCGTCAGCGGCGTACCGTCCTCGAGAGTAAGGGGATAGATACTGACGTGCGGCACGTCGGCATCGATTGCGTGACGCAAATCCTGCGTCCATGATTCCATGCTCTGGCCTGGACCTCCGCAGATGAGGTCAAGGGAGATGTTGTTGGTGCGGGTGCGAACGGCGGCGAGAGCCGCATCGATTGCAGCGGCGTCGTGAATGCGACCGTAGGCCGCGAGAACCGCATCGTCGAAGCTTTGCGCACCGATGCTGAAGCGGTTGACGCCGAGCGAGAAGAGGTCTGCCACCATGCGCTCGTCAATGGATTCGGGGTTTGCCTCGCAGGTGAACTCGACGACATTCTCGAGATTGACCGAAAGCGAAAGCGTGTATACGAGCGTATTGAGACGCCTGCTGCCAAGATGCGTGGGGGTGCCGCCGCCGATATAGATCGTCTTGACCTGGCCGAGCAACCCCGCCTTTGCCGCACGACGCAATTGCAGGCACAGCGCTTCCACGTACGCATCCATGCGTTGCTCGTCCGCGCAAGCGTTCGTCGCAAAGTCACAGTACGCACAGCGCGAAACGCAGAAGGGTATGTGCAGATAGAGGGCTTCGATCATCGAGAATCACCCTCCGCGAGCTTGCCTGCCTCGTCGAAGATGCGCTCGAAATCGGCGATGCTTCGCGCTTCGCTGAGAGTGCGACGCAACGCGGCGGCAGACGGCAGACCATGCACGTACCAGGCAAGCTGCGCGCGCAGCGGACTCAGGTACGGAGCAGGCACATCGAGAGGGGCGGGTATGGCCTCGTCACTCGTCGAGGGACGCTCGTCACGCGCCTTGAGCGGGTCGGCATAATGGAGGTAGAGCTCGAAATGCTCGTGCATGGCGGCGACGCGCTCGGCATGCGACGGTTCGTGTCCCGTAAAGATCCACGGGTTGCCGCGCGCGCCACGTGCCACGTGCACGGCATCCACACCGCACTGCTCGCGCATGCGGCAGGCATCGTCGTATGAGAAGACGTCCCCACTGCCGGCAACAGGAACCTCCACCGCCTTCTTGACCTGCGCTATCACATCCCAATCCGCATCGCCGCGATACATCTGGCGCGCGCTGCGCCCATGCACGCTCACAAGCGAGGCGCCCGCCTGCTCTAAACGCTTGGCGAAATCGACGGCATTCTTCTCCTCGTTCGTCCAGCCGCTTCTGAACTTGGCGGTGACGGGCACGTCAACGGCATCGACGATGCTGCGTATGATATCGGCCGCCAGCTCGGGGGTCTGCATGAGGGCCGAGCCCTCCCCGCGTCGCACGACCTTGCGAACGGGACAGCCCATGTTCACGTCGATGAGCGCGAGCCTATCGCCCAGACGCTCGGCAACGCGTGCGGCCTGACGCGCCATGCAATCGGGCTCCGAACCGAACAGCTGCACAGCGAGCACGGCCTCTTCCTCGGCCGGATCGGTCAGGGCGAAGGTCTTGACGCCGTTGTACTCGAGGCCCTTGGCACTCACCATCTCGGAGAACGTCAGACCCGCTCCGTGCCGTATGCACAGGCTCCTGAAGGCACGATCGGTCACACCGGCCATCGGCGCGAGCCAAAGCGGCGTTGCAAGATATGTGTCGAGATCCGCCACGCGCGTTTACTCGTCATCGACGGAAAGGATGACCATGAAGGCCTCCTGGGGCACCTCCACGTTGCCAATGTTCTTCATGCGCTTCTTGCCCGCCTTCTGTTTCTCGAGCAGTTTGCGCTTGCGCGTGATGTCGCCACCGTAGCACTTGGCGAGCACGTCTTTGCGACGCGCGCGAACCGTCTGGCGTGCAAGGATACGGCTGCCCACGGCAGCTTGGATGGGCACTTCGAAAAGCTGCTGGGGGATGATTTCCTTGAGCTTCTCGCACAGGGCCTTGCCGCGCGTGTAGGCGGCGTCCTTGTGCACAATCGCCGAGAGCGCATCGACGGGATTGCCTGCGAGCAGTATCTCGAGCTTGACGAGATTACTCGCCTGATAGCCACAGACATCGTAATCAAGCGAAGCGTAGCCTTTCGTGCGGCTCTTGAGCGAATCGAAGTAGTCCATGATGAGCTCGGAGAGCGGCATCTCAAATTTGAGCTCGACGGTGGTCGTCGAGAGGTACTGCATGTCGATGAACTTGCCGCGACGCTCGGTCGAAAGCTCCATGACCGCACCGATGTAATCAGGCGGAATGATGATGTCCGCCTTGACGTACGGCTCCTCAATGCGCTCGATCGATGACGGGTCGGGCATATCCTGTGGGGAATGGACGGTCACTTCCTCGCCATCGGTGAGGTAGGCATGGTACTCGACCGAGGGTGCCGTTGCGATGAGGTCAAGACCGAACTCGCGCTCGAGGCGTTCCTTGACGACCTCCATGTGCAGCAAACCCAAAAAGCCGACGCGAAAGCCGAAGCCGAGTGCCTGGCTCGTCTCGGGCTCGTAGACAAGTGCCGGATCGTTGAGCGTGAGCTTGTCGAGCGCGTCACGCAGAGCCGGATACTGGTCGGCATCGATGGGAAAGAGACCGGTGTAGACCATCGGCTTGACATCACGATATCCGGGCAGAGGCTCGTCGGCACCGTTTTTGGCAAGCGTGACCGTATCGCCGACCTTGACCATGCGCGGATCCTTGAGGCCCGTAACGAGGTAGCCAACCTCGCCGACCTTGAGCTCGTCGACCGGAGTCTCGGCCGGGCGACGCACGCCCACTTCCTCGACCTCGCACTCGTTTTTCGTCGCCATGAAGCGAATCTTCTGACGGGCCTTGATCGAACCGTCAACAATGCGAATGAGGGCAACGACACCACGGTAGGCATCGAAATAGGAGTCGAAGATGAGTGCCTTGAGCGGAGCATCAGCGTCGCCTTGCGGCGCGGGGATGCGCTCCACGATGGCCTCGAGCAGGTCATGCACGCCGATGCCCGACTTGCCTGAGGTGAGTATTGCCTCGTCAGCGGGTATGGCCAGGCCCTCCTCGATCTCGACGCGCACGCGCTCGGGGTCGGCAGCGGGAAGGTCGACCTTGTTGATGACGGGGATGATCTCGAGGTCGGCGTTCATGGCAAGCAGTGCGTTGGCGACCGTCTGTGCCTCGACCCCCTGAGTGGAATCCACGACGAGCACGGCGCCTTCGCATGCGGCTAACGAACGTGACACCTCGTAGGTGAAATCGACATGGCCCGGCGTGTCGATGAGATTGAACTGGTAGGTCTCGCCGTTATCTGCCTCATAGAACACGCAAACGGCCTGCGATTTGATGGTGATGCCACGCTCGCGCTCGATATCCATCGAGTCGAGTACCTGCTCGACCATGTCACGCGACGCAACCGTGTTCGTCATCTCGAGGATGCGGTCAGCGATGGTCGACTTACCGTGGTCGATATGCGCGATGATCGAGAAGTTTCTGATATGCGAGCGGTCCATGAAACCTATTCTAACGCAGGAACGTCAACGTGAAAAAGGAGACCGCCCATTGCGAGGGCGGCCTCCTCAAGAAGCCCAAAAAGCCCTAAAGCTACTTGTCGAGGCTGTTGGCCAGAGCCATGACGCCGCTTTTGCGATTGGCAGCCTGGTTCTTGTGGATGATGCCCTTGCTGACGGCCTTGTCAAACAGACGGCAGGCCTTGCTGGCAGCCTCGGCCGCGAGTGCCTTGTCGCCGGCTTCGACAGCTTCGCGCACGCGGCGCACGGCAGTCTTCATCTCGGCCTTGGCAGCGCGATTGCGCAGACGGGCCTTCTCATTGGTCTTGATACGCTTCTTCTGACTTTTGATGTTCGCCATTTCCGGCTTTTCCTTTCGATAAAACCCATTGTCTCTCGCAGTGGGGTGCGATGAAACTACGAGATAATATCACAGTTGCGCATCATGTCACGCATCGATTCTGAAACTCAGGCCACACAGACGTCCAAGACCCAGCGCTCGAACGTCGAGAGCTGATCGGCACCCGTCTTCATAGCCTGATCGCAGGCAGCGGCACCAATGAGCGCAGCTTCGAGCTCTGCCTCGGAAAAGCCATCGGCCCAACGCGGGTAGTTCTTGACTTGCCAGTCGGGACGACCGAGAGCGGCGGCAAGAGCACCCGTCCCCTGCCCTTGCAAGTCCTTCGCGACGAGCAGATCGCGAATCCTGTTGACGCACATGGTGAGCAAGCCGAATGGCGACTGAGCATTCATACGCGCGAGGAGCACCGCACACTTCTTCGCGTCACGTGCCGCAAGCGCATCGCTCAAGTGCCAGGGTTTGGGCTCGGCGACGCGCGCCACGTAGGCTTGCACCTCGGGCAGGTCGATGACTGATCCACGCCCCAAGGCTATGGCCATCTTCGCAAGCTCGCCGTCGAGATGAACGGTCGACTCGCCCACGAGCGAGATGAGCTCCTCAGCTGCCGGGCGCGTAATCGTCACTCCCCTGCTTTGCGCGAACTGCTGCACCTGCGCTGGCAACTCGCGGGCACTGCGCGGACTGCAATCGATGACGGCCTTCTTGTCGATCTTCGCAATCGCCTTGTACAGGCGGGTGTTCTTCGCAAGTTTCTCGGCAATGAGCGCGAGGACGGTCGTGTCGTTGGGGTTCTCGAGATACGAGACGATGGCCTCTTGCGCCGCCTTCTTGAGGCGCTCGGCCCCCTGAATGACGACAAGGCGCTTCTCGCTCATGAACGGCAAGGTGTTGCAGGCTCCCGTGATCTCATCAGGCGTGAGGGCACCGCCATCGAAGACATCCTTGTTAAAGTCAAGGTCGCCGAGCTTTGCCATGCGCTCGTTAAGACGACTGAAGACAAACTCGCGCTTGAGCTCGTCAGCACCGACGATGAGGTATACGGGAAGAAAATCGTTGTCTGCCATCGACGGCATCCCCTAAAACAAGAAGGCCGGGAAACCCGGCCTTCGGTCATCTTGGCAGCCCGTACCGGATTCGAACCGGTGATCTCCGCCTTGAGAGGGCGGCGTCCTAAACCGCTAGACGAACGGGCCATTTCATGCGCCATTGGCTGGGGTGGAAGGAGTCGAACCCTCACTGACGGAACCAGAATCCGCTGTCCTACCATTAGACGACACCCCAGTAACAAGTGCCGAACCCTGTGTGGCGCGAGATTGCATATTACGGAATCGCGCAGGCCACGTCAAGCGAAAGACTCGATTAATTTTGCGGTATTGGCCTGACGGCATCATGGCATGCCTGTCAAGTCCGAATTCTCCCCGAATATGGTCCGGTTTTGTTCAGATTCTCAGGGTGGTTTGCTCGGATGCCCCACGTCTACCATCACGCATGCAATGCAAACATGATGGAGGCGACATGAATACCGAGGAAGCAAAGCTCAGAGCCCATTCTCTCCTAAGGCAGGCGGGGCTGGCCGAGCTCCCTCGTCCCGTTCTTGCAGGCATCCTCACCATCGGGCTCGTACTCGTACTTGTCGGTATCTGGCAGTTCTGGCCTCGGGCAAATGCGGATTATATAGCGACGGTAAACCAAGAGCAGAAGACATCGGACGTAAGCGCACAGCAAGCAGCTTCTACGCAGGCCGAAATCGTGATTGACGTCGAGGGTGCCGTCAACGCACCCGGCCTCTATACGCTTGCAGCTGATTCGCGTGTAGGCGAGGCTATAGAAGCAGCGGGCGGATTTGCCGCAAATGCTCAGCCAGGAGCAACCAACCTCGCGCAGAAACTCTCCGATGGTGAGCAAATCTTCATCCCCACCATCGAAGAGACGCAGGGCGCAACGAATGCCGTCCCTATAGCTACGACGCCATCATCGAAGCAAGACGGGAAGATCAATATCAACACGGCGAACGCCGAAGAGCTACAGGAGCTCTCGGGCGTGGGGCCTGCCCTCTCGGGACGTATCATCGACTATCGCGAGTCGAAGGGACGCTTCTCCTCAATCGAGGACCTCAAGGAAGTCTCGGGCATTGGCGAGACCCGCTTCGAAAACCTCAAGGACAAGATCTGCGTATGAACTCCCATGAGAGGGGCCTTCCCTCACGCCCATCGTTGCCACCTCTCCTGCTTGCCGCTCTCTCAGCTTGGATTGCAGTTTGTCTCTCGGAGGAGTTGTGCTGGCAGCTCTATGCAGACGCATGCGTGGCGGCAGCTCTTCTTATGTGCCTTATTGCCCTGCTTGTCATCGGCACGATCATAATTGGCATCAAGCATCATGGATTCACGGTTGTCTGCATCGCCTTCACGAGCGTATGTATATGTGGACTTTTCTGGTGGGGCGGATGGGCAAAAGACGTCGAGCATCTCCCTACCCTTTTTGAACAAACTCCGACACTCGAGCTTGACTTGACGGGAGATCCAGCTGTCAGGGATTACGGCACCATCTCGACAGCGCGCATAAGCTGCAATGCCGGCAGCATCAGCGTGCGACTCCTCTGGCCCGAGGACGCCGAACCGCTTTCTGCGGGACATCGTGTCGCCGTCACGGGCAGCATATCATCGCCCAAGCTTGACGATGGCGGCCGATGGAACCATCGCAACGGCTTTGCGGGTATGCTTCGCGCATCGCACGTCGAGGAGCTTGGATATTCTCCGGGCTTGCGCGGATTCGTGACTTCGTTTCGTGACGACTCCTTCGCGCGTGTTGCCTCGATTGAAGGCGATGCAGCGGGTCTGCTTGCCGGCGTTTTGCTCGGAAACCGAACGCTCTATGCCGGGTCCGAGCTTGAGCAAGCATTCCAGACAACGGGGCTTGCGCATCTCATGGCCGTCTCGGGTACGCACCTTGCCATCGTGACGATGTTGCTTTCCGCATTGCTTGCGAGAAGCTCCCTGCGACGCAAGGTTCGTAGCGCCGTGCTTATCATTGGCCTCATTATCTATGCGGCGATTACAGGCTTTGCCCCGTCAGCCTTGCGTGCCGCCACGATGTGCTCGGTTGCCCTTGTCCTGGGGGCGCTCAAGACGCGTGCTTCGGCACTGAGTGCACTGTCTCTGTGCATGCTTGTCTTCCTTGGCCTCTGCCCGCCCATAGCCTTCTCCCTCGGCTTCCAACTCTCCGTACTCTCGGTGCTCGGACTCATCATCTTCGCCAGACTTGCCGATTGCTGGCTCGGGTGTGCACTACCGCGGCTTCCCCCGAGTCTCGTCTCATCAGTGGCGGCGACCATCGTCGCATCGTCTGCCACGCTCCCGATGACCGTAACGCAATTCGCGCAGTTGCCGCTCATATCACCCGTAGCCAACCTGCTCGCAGCGCCTCTTGTCACCGGCATGCTCTGTCTCGGTATCATCGCGCTCGTCATCGGCAGCGTCTTCGCTCCTCTTGGATTCCTGTTACTGCAAATCGCGGCGACCCTTGCATCATGCTGCGCCGCGCTCGTGCGCATGCTTGCCGATATGCCGCTTGCCTGTCTTCCCCTTTCGGGCGCTACGCACGCAATTGCAGCCTTGTTCTGCGTTCTGTTCGTCGCGCTGTGGGTATTTTGGCCACTCCCCCGACGTAGCGCAGATTCCGAGAGAAGGCAGAGCCCTCCCCTATCGCGCAACAAGCTTCTAAAGACATGCAGCGCCTTCATAGTGCCCATCGCGCTCGTTCTCCTTCTGGGTTTTGGGCAGTCGGCAAGACCATGGCAAGCGTCAGATGCACGCGTGGTGATGCTCGACGTGGGACAAGGTGACAGCATCCTTATCCAGAGCAAGTCGGCTAACATCCTCGTGGATACGGGCGAACAAGGAGATGTGCTCCTGCGCGAACTTGCCGAGCAGGGCGTCACGCACCTCGATGCCATCATCATCAGCCACAAGGACGCCGACCATGCCGGAGCACTCAAGAAGCTCGCTGGTGTCATCGTGGTCGATCACGTGTACGTACATGCAGACTTGGCCGGCCAACCCTTTATGGAGAAGGTTCTCGAATCCGCACGCTGGGTGACGAACGGACGCGAAGCCGAGGGCGTGCGCCCTGGCACCACCTTACGGGCCGGACGGTTTTCCCTCAGCATCATTGCGCCACAAGATGGCGGAACAAGCGAGAACGAGGACAGCCTTGTCGGATTGCTCGAGTTCGATGAGGACGGTGATGGCAATGCCGAGGCACGTGGGCTGCTCACAGGCGATGCCGAAAGCGAGGCGCTGGAGCGCGTCGTATCGCAGGTAGGCGATATCGACTTTCTCAAAGTCGCCCACCACGGCAGCAAGGGTGGCCTGACAGACGAACAGCTCGCGGAGCTTTCCCCCGAGATCGCACTCATCAGCGTGGGGGCCGATAACAAGTACGGACATCCCAGCACCAAAACCGTGAAGATGCTCGAGGACCACGGAGCGCGCATCTACCGCACCGACAAGCAAGGCGCCATCAGTGTTGGCTTCTCCGACACGGGAATGCACGTGACGACGGAGCGGTAAGAAGCTTATGGAGTATATAAGACGAAGTCAGGCATTCGAGTATGGGGATGTGTATATGTTGATGCGAGAAGGCGAGCTTATGAGGATAAGATAAGCGCTCCGGGTGTTACCTACAGGTATCAGCCAGAGCGCAAGCTGATTTTATCACATCTTTAATCAAACGCTCCGCAAGAAACGTTGCGTTCAGTCATTCAATTAACGTTCAATTAACCTTGCCCATTTGCTCACTCCTTACACGGGTCCTAACATAACGTCTTGGCGTTATGTCACCGTGGAGCGTAGTCATGCAAGCACGAGATGCACGCGCAGGGCATTGTCCTGTTCTTGAATCGTCAGATACTCCGCCAAAAAGAAAGCACCTGTATGCACTAGCCCATACCAGGGATGTGCATACAGGTGACAATGCGGCGATGGGAAATAACGCGCCCCAAACACTATTCCTCGTCGAAGACCTCTTGGTCCGTGCGACCGGTGAGCTCCTTGGCCATCTCGCGCAGCTTGAACTTCTGGATCTTGTTGGCCGGGTTCATGGGGAACTCGTCGACGAAGAACACGAACTTGGGCACCTTGAAACGCGCGATGCGAGGAATCGCGTACTCGCGCACGTCCTCTTGCGTCATGTCCTCGTAGCCTTCGCGCGTGCGGATGAAGGCCGTCACGACCTCGCCGTACTTCTCGTCGGGGCAACCCACGACCTGCGCGTCGAGCACGCCGGGCATCGTGAGTAGGAAGTTCTCGACCTCGAGCGGATAGATGTTCTCGCCGCCGCGGATGATCATGTCCTTGATGCGGCCCGTGACGCGGAAGTAGCCCTCCTCGTCAATCGTGCCCATATCGCCGGAGTGCAGGTAGCCTTCCTCATCGATGGCCTTGGCCGTCTCCTCGGGCATCTTATAGTAGCCCTTCATGACGTTGTAGCCGCGGCAGCACAGCTCGCCGTGCTGGCCCGGACCCAGAGGCTCGCCCGTGTTGACGTCGGCAACCTTGACCGATACCGGCGGATGCTTGCGACCGACCGTCGTGCACTTGTGCTCGACATCGTCGTCGACGCTCGTCTGCGTGAACACCGGGCTCGTCTCGGTGAGCCCGTAGCAGATGGTGATGTCGCGCATGTTCATCTTGTCGATGACCTCCTGCATGGTCGCGGGAGGACAAGGCGAGCCGGCCATGATGCCGGTGCGCAGGGAGGACATGTCGTACTTGTCGAAATCGGGATGGTTGAGCTCGGCGATGTACATGGTGGGAACACCATACACCGCGGTTGCCTTCTCGCGGTCGATGCCGCGCAGGACCATCTCGGCGTCAAAATCCTCGATGCCCACGATGGTGCAGCGGTGCGTGAGGATGGCCATGATGCCGAGCACGCAGCCAAAGCAGTGGAAGTACGGCACCGGCAGACACACGCGATCGTTGGGAGTGAGCTTCATGCCCTCGCCGATGAAGAATCCGTCGTTGAGGATGTTGCGATGCGTGAGCATGACGCCCTTGGGAAAGCCCGTCGTGCCGCTCGTGTACTGCATCATGCAGCAGTCGTTGTTATCGAAGGACTGGGTGACCTTCACGAGCTCCTCGGCGTCGACGTATTCGCCAAGCAGGAGCAGCTCGGGCACATTGTAGAAACCGCGATGCTTCTCGGGCCCCATGTAAATGAGGTTCTTGAGGAAGGGGTATTCCTCGGTGTTGAGATAGCCACGCTGCTGCGTGAGGGATTCCGGCACGAGGTCACGAATGATTCCCTTGTAATCGATGTCGCGATACTGGTCGATGATGCACAGCGCCTTCATATCGCTTTGCTTAAGCACATAATCGAGCTCGTTGGACTTGAAGACCGGATTCATCGTAACCATGACGACGCCGATCTTGGCACAGGCGTACATGAAGGTGACCCAGTCGGGGATATTGCGAGCCCAGACACCCAGATGGTCGCCCGGGCGCATGCCGATGTAGAGCATGCCGCGGGCAAGGCGGTCGGTCCTATCGTTGAACTCCGCATAGGTCCAGCGCAAGTCGCGATCGGGATAGACCATGAACTCATGATCGGGATCGATCGCGGTCTGGAAGCGCAGGTAATCGCCGAGCGTCATCTCGGAGAGCAACGGGTAGTCCTGGTCACCAAACTGCGGAACGCTACCATCCTCGCGCGCAGACGGATGCATAATCTCCTCTGCACGCTCGAGGCGAAAATCAATCTCCTCCTGGGTCCACCCGTTTTCCGTGACGAGGTGATCCGTTGCCATGTAGGCGGGAGATTCCTCCATAACCTTTGTCATTGTCAGCAGCGCCCCCTTCTAAACCGGCGTGTACACGACGGCGAGAAACTTCGCCTTCTGGCCATCATGGGCACGAACCTCATGCGGAACGATGGAGTCGTAGTAGATGGACTCGCCAGGATGCAATACGAAAAGCTCTTTGCCATACTCGATCTCGATCTCGCCCTCCATGCCGTAGAGCCACTCCTCGCCCTCGTGGCCGACGAGCTTGTGGCTCGTCTCGCCAGAAGGATCGACGGTGATGATGAAGGGATCGATGTGACGCGATGGTTTGCCGGCAGCCAGGCTGAAGTAGGACAGGTCGCCCGCATCGTTATTCGTCTCGAGACTCTTGAGGCGCGTGACCTCCTCCATTTGCTCGGACGAGATGTACAGGGGCCCCAAAGCCTCGTCGTCGTCCATGAGCGTGCCGAGGCGCACGCCAAGAGCACGCGTGATCTTGATAAGGGGCGCTAGCGAAGGGGGAAGCTCGCCGTTCTCAAGGCCAACGATGGTCTCGAGCTCGCACTGGCAGCGATCTGCCAGATCCTGCTGCGTAAGGTGATGCGCCTCGCGCAGGGTCGTGATTTTGGTTCCCAGCTTGTTGTTTACTTCTTCGCTCATGCCTTTCTCCTTATCCTTGCTATCCTTCACTCGCCACCCAAGCGAGTAAATCCCATACAGTACCACGTATATCCAAGAACGGCTCCCCATATTGAGGAGCCGTCCACAATAGACCATGTCGGGCTCATCACATAGCTATGCCAAGCTCAAGTGCGGCTAGGTTTTTATCGACCATCTCGACCTTGCGTGCGGGGACGGCCTTGCGGATAGCCGCATCGAGCGTCTCCCGTGCGCAGAACTGCGTCTCGGCCCAGAGCTTGCCCACGCACACGATATTCGCGAGGCCCTTGAGCCCCTCTTCCTCGGCAGCCGAGGTCGCGGGAATCATGAACGAGGTGATGTCGCCACGTGACGGACCGTTATTGGTGAGCGCGCTGTCGATGACCATGATGCCGCCGGGCACGATGGCATCCTCGAACTTGTCGACCGATGGCTGGTTCATGGCGATGACCGCCGTGGGATTGGTGATGAGCGGCGAGCCAATGGGCTCGTCGGCAAGCGTCACCGAGCAGTTCGCGGTTCCGCCTCGCATCTCGGGGCCGTACGAGGGCAGCCACGAAACCTGACGATCCTCGATGAGGCCCGCATACGCAATGACCTTGCCGCCGAAGAGCAGACCCTGTCCACCAAAGCCGGAGAGGATGAAACGCATTTCCTGATTCATCACTGTGCACCTCCCTCGGCGACGATCTTGCTGTCCTTGGCGCGCTCGGCTGCAGCAGCGACAACGCTCTCGTAGCCCTCTGCCAGCACGTCACGATACACGCCGAGCGGATAATACGGCAGCATGTTCTCACGCATCCACGTGAAGGAATCCTGCGGCGTCATGCCCCAGTTGGTCGGGCAGGTCGAAACGACCTCGATGAGCGAATAGCCCACACCGTCCACCTGGTTCTGGAATGCCTTCTTGATGGCCTTCTTGGCCTTGCGCACGTTTGCCGGCGTATCCACGGCGACACGCTCCAGATACGCAGGCCCGTCGAGCGTGGCGAGCATCTCGCAGATGCGCACGGGGTAGCCTGCGCTCGAAGTGTCGCGTCCGTAAGGCGAGGTCTGCGTGACCTGGTGCGGCAGGCTCGTCGGGGCCATCTGGCCACCGGTCATGCCGTAGATCGCGTTGTTGATGAAGATGATGGTGATGTTCTCACCGCGCGTTGCGGCATGTACCGTCTCGGCCGTGCCGATGGACGCAAGGTCACCATCGCCCTGGTAGGCGAAGACGACGTTATCCGGCAGCACGCGCTTGATGCCCGTTGCCACCGCGGGAGCACGTCCATGGGCGGCCTCGACCATATCGCAGCCGAAGAAGTTGTAGCCCATGACCGAACAGCCGACGGGCGTCACGCCAACGGTCTTGCCCTCGATGCCGAGCTCGTCGATGGTCTCGGCGACAAGGCGATGCACGATGCCATGGGTGCAACCCGGACAGAAGTTGGTAACGACAGGCAACAGCGCATTGGGACGCTCGAAGACGATCTTCTCCTCTTTTTCCGCCATGCTACTCACCCACTTTCTGATCGAAGGCGACAATGGCGTCGAGCACCTCATCAGGCGTCGGGATGACGCCACCCGTACGGCCATAGAACTCGACGGGGGCGCGACCGGCAACGACGAGGCGCACGTCCTCGACCATCTGGCCCATGTTCATCTCGACCGTGAGGTAGCCCTTGGCATGGCTGACGGTCTTCTCGAGCGCATCGACCGGGAACGGCCAAAGCGTCACGGGGCGGAAAAGACCCGCCTTGATGCCTTGCTCACGAGCGGCTCGCACGGCGTTACGCGCAATACGCGCCGCCGCGCCGAAGGCGACGACGATGATGTCGGCGTCATCGCAGAGGAACTCTTCCGAAATCTGCTCGCGTTCCTTGATGAGCTCATAGCGCTCGAAACGCTCATGGTTGATACGGTCGAGATCCTCGGCCGTAAGGTAGAGCGAGTTCGCGACGTTGTGCTCGCGCTCGTTATTGTGTCCCGTGCAGGCCCAGGGGCGCTCGGGAAGTTTCTCGATGGGATCACGCAGCTCGACCGGCTCCATCATCTGGCCAAGCAGGCCGTCGGCCAAGATCATGACGGGCATGCGGTACTCGTCGGCGATATCGAAGGCCTTATAGGTGTAATCGGCCATCTCCTGCACGGTCGAGGGTGCGTAGACGACCATCTGGAAATCGCCATGGCCGAGTGCCTTGGTAGCCTGCCAGTAATCGGACTGGGAGGGCTGGATGGAACCGAGACCCGGACCACCACGCATGACGTTGATGATGACGGCGGGAAGATCGGCACCGGCAATGTAGGAAACGCCCTCGCTCTTGAGCGAGATGCCAGGCGACGACGAGGAGGTCATCGCGCGTGCGCCTGCGGCAGCAGCGCCATAGACCATGTTAATGGCCGCGACCTCACTCTCGGCCTGTAGGAAGGTGCCGCCGATCTTGGGCATGTGCTTGGACATGTAGGCGGACAGCTCCGTCTGCGGCGTAATGGGATACCCGAAGAAGTGCTTGCAGCCAGCGCGCATGGCGCTTTCTGCCAAGACCTCGTTTCCCTTCATGAGCACTTTCTCTGACATCGTGCTACCTCCAGACCGTAATCGCGACATCGGGGCACATGAGCGCGCACGAGCAACATCCCGTACACCTATCCATATCGATGCAATGCGCCGGATGGTAGCCCTTGTCCGTTATCTTGTCCTGGTCGAGCTCGACGATGTGCACGGGACATGCATCGACGCAGAGGCCACAGCCCTTGCAAAATGCATCGTCAACGATCATTTTCGCCATGTGTAAGCTCCTTTCTCGACCCGATTATTCCCAGGGGTTCTTGACATATAGACGTATAGGATAGACCAACGAGGCAAGCTTGGTTCCCGCAAATGCCTCTTTACCATCCTCAACGAGCGATTCGGGGATGGTTTTTGCCACGAGCGGCAAGTCGCAGAACTCGCTTACCGTCTGGGCATAGGCATCGGCATCCATCAGAGCATCAAGGTCCGTCTCGTCCTTGAGGTGTGCGTTGTCAATGAGGCCCGTCACCTGCAGATGCGTCGCCGCCTCGATCTCGCGCAGATTATCGACCGCATCGTGCGGGTCTGCCATGAGGTTACGGTGGCGGTTAAGCACGTAGAGCACCGCATGGTCTTGTTTGCGCACGGCTGCCGAGAAGCGGGCCAGCGAACCTGCCCCCACGTCATCTCCACCCAAGTCGACGATGACGGGATGTTCCTCGCTCGCATCCTCAAGTGTAGGCATGATGGCACCCGTAAGGCTCGGCACGTCGAGACTTGTCCCGGCTTCGGAGAAGACGGGGGCGACGAGACACACGCCAGCGCTTTCGAGCAGAGCACGCTGCTCGCTCGCACGGAAGTACGGATTGACGATATCGAGGTCCACAAGCGTCACCTCGCGACCCGCTTCGGCCAGGTCGAGGGCGAGATTGACGGAGAGGTTGGTCTTGCCCGAGCCGTAGTGGCCCGCAACGATCGTGATGGGAGCGAGAGCAGCCTTGAGCGCGCTTGGCAGACAGCCCATCAGACCAGACCGTCCTTGTTCTCGTTCTCGTCGTTATCGCGAATGGCCGCACGGCGGATCTTGCCGTTGACCGTCTTGGGAAGTTCGTCGACGTAGGCGACGATACGTGGGAACTTATATGGAGCGGTGCGACGCTTCACCCAGCGCTGCAGCTCGGTCGTGAGCGCATCGGAGGGCTCGTAACCGTCGGCGAGCACGATGGTCGCCTTCACGGCCTTGCCACGCACGGGGTCGGGCACGCCCGTGACGGCGCACTCGCGCACTGCGTCATGTTCCAGGAGCACACTCTCGATTTCGAAGGGACCGATGCGATAGCCACTCGACTTGATGACGTCATCGTTGCGGCCGACGTACCAGAAGAAGCCATCCTCATCGCTCCAGCACATATCGCCCGTGTGATACCAGCCATCATAGATGGCGTCGTCGGTCTTCTCCGGGTTGCGATAGTACTCCATCATGATGCCTTCGGGACGTGGGTCCATCTTGATGCAGATCTCACCCGTCTCGCCAACGTCACAGCGACTGCCGTCATCGCGCTTTATCTCGAGCTCGTAGAGCGGGTTTGGTTTGCCCATCGAACCGGGGCGCGGAACCGAATGGGTAAGGTTCGCGCAGGTAAGCGGTGTCTCGGTCTGGCCAAAGCCCTCGAAGATGGTGAGGCCCGTATTGGCCTTCCAGAAGTCGAAGAGGTCGGGATTGAGGGCCTCGCCCGCCGTGGTGGAGTACTCGAGCGAGGAAAGGTCGAAGCGCTCGAAGTCCTCCTGCATCATCAGGCGATACATCGTGGGCGGACAACACAGCGTGGTGATCTGGTACTTGTCTATGAGGTCGAGAATCTCGGCAGGATGGAAACGGTCGAAGTCGTACGTGAAGACGCACGCCTCCATGATCCATTGACCATAGTACTTGCCCCACACGGCCTTGCCCCAGCCCGTGTCGGCTATCGTGAAGTGAATGCCGTCGGGTCGCACGTTATGCCAATGCTTTGCGGTCGGGATATGCCCGAGCGCGTAGGTCGAATTATGCAGGACCATCTTGGGATTGCCCGACGTGCCACTCGAGAAGTACATGAGCATGGGATCGTAGACGTTCGTCTGCACGCGCTCGAAGTCTTGCGGCGCGTTGCGCACGCCGGTGTTGAAGTCGATCCAGCCCTCGCGGTCGATAGGTGCAGCACAGATACCCTCGGGGCCACTGAGCACGCCGCCGACGAGCGCACCTTCCTCGACATCGAGCTCGCCGTCCTCGGTGAACTTCGTCGTTCCCCCACCGGCGCCATTGACGAGAATGAATGACTCGACGCTCGGGCAGCTCCCGCGCACGTTATCGATGATGTCGGCGATGTCCCCCACCGAAGTCGCGATAACGGCCTTTGCCTCCGAGTTATTGAGACGATACTCGAGGTCATGCTCCTTGAGCATGAAGGTGGCCGGCACCATGACGGCACCAAGCTTGGCGAGTGCCGTTGCGATGAACCAGAACTGGTAGTGACGACGGACGATGACCATGACCATATCGCCCTTGCCAATGCCGAGCGATTTGAGGAAATTTGCCGTCTTGTCAGACCACGTTTTCATGTCCGCAAAGGTGAAGACGTGTTCCTCGCCTTCTGGGTTGCACCAGATCATGGCACGGCGCGTGGGATCGTTCGTGGCTATATCATCGACGATGTCATAGCCGAAGTTGAAGGTGTCGGGATAGTGAAGCGAAAAAGACTGGAGGGTCTTATCTTTTGCGTAGGTCTCCTCTACGTAGCGGAGGTTTATGTTTCTCATGGTTCCTTCTCATAATGCTAGATTACCTGCTTGTCAGATGGCTCTATTACTACAGCCAAGAGTACGACCGGCTCGCCATCGAGGGCGAGAAGTCCGTGACCTCGCGCCGAGTCGTACATGAGTACGTCACCTGGGCCGCAATCTTCGGTATGACCCTCATACGAAAACCGAAGGTGGCCCGAGATAATGTAATCTAGCTCCTGCCCCTTATGATAGGAAAGATGAATGGGCTTGTCCTGGTCCTCCTCGACGTAGGGAATCGTGACGAGGAAGGGCTCGGCAAGCTTGTTGCCGAGATGTGGTGCCTTGTGCAGGTACTCGAACCCGGCATGGCGCTTGATCGAGAGGCCCTCGCCGGCACGTACGAGCGAATAGCCGCGCAGATGCGGAGATTCGCCAGTGAGCAACTCGATGACGTCAACGCCGAAGATGTTCGCGCACTTGTATAGGAAGGTGAAGGAAAGGTCCTCCTCGCCGGACTCCTGCGCCGCGTACTCGGCAACCGTGCGCCCCGTGGCCTCGGCCATTTCCTGGAGCGACAGATCGAGATCCTCGCGCATCGAGCGAATCCGGTTGCTTATTTCCTTGATGTTCGGATTCATGGCGTTCCTCCCTTTCTGAATGTAATGGTCACTTTTATACACCTTCATGAGGGGTATGCAAGAAAAAATTCCGATTGACGCATTATTTTTTGAAACTACACCAAAACGGCGCTCTGCGTTCTTTTCCGCAACGGGGAACTATGCATGCTGTTGTGCGCTTGGCGCTAAACTCACGAAAGCCGCTCGTTAACATGGTCCTCGAAAGTCTCGGGGTCCATGGGGCGAGCGCAGAAGTATCCCTGGGCATAGTCGCATCCAACGGAACGAAGGAAGTCGTATTGCTCTTCTGTCTCCACGCCTTCTGCGATGACGGGAATCCCAAGACCATGGGCCATGTTCACAATGGAAGTGAATATGCTCGCAACGCGCGAATTGCGCTCGAGGTTTTGCATGAAGACCATATCAGCCTTGAGTATGTTGACGGGAATGTCACTAAAGGCGTTGAACGACGAATACCCGCTGCCGAAATCGTCCATGAGGACGGTGAAGCCGTAATCTTGCAGCCGTTTGACCATCGAAATGATCAGGTCAACGGTCTCGGTATATGACGACTCCGTGACCTCGATGCGAAACAGCTTCGGGTCAACATCGTATTTCTCGACAAGGGCGACGATCTCATCGAAGAGCGACGCGTTGAAGATGCTGCGCCTGGAGAGATTCACCGAAATGGGAATCTCGGGAAGCCCCCTATCCCGACGGCTCGCAAGAATCTGGCAGACCTGCTCCCAGATATTGTGGTCCATCTTCGAAATGAAGCCGTTCTCCTCGAAAAGCGGGACGAAAATGCCAGGCGAGACGATGCCATGCCCCGGACGATGCCAACGCACGAGAGCCTCGGCGCTAACGGGAAGATTTGTCGCGACATCGTAGACGGGCTGAAGCTGGACATGGAACTCGCCGTTCTCGAGCGCATGCTCCATGTTGTTGAGGATGTCCTGTTCTTCGAGCATGCGCTCGGTGAGCTCGGAATTGTAGTAGGCGATATGACGATCATAATCCCTCTTGACCGTATCACGCGCCATCATGGCATGATCGAGCATGACACTGGCCTCAGCATCGTTATCCTCGATACGGTTGACGCCGGCAACAAGCGAGGGCGTGAAGTCGATGTTGCTTTGCGCAAGGAGGGAGCTGATTTCATCGGCGATGCTCTCGACGATGTCTTCGACATCGGCTTCGCCCTCTTCGAGGCAAAAGGCGAAGTTGTCATTTCCCAGACGTCCATAGACGCCGCCATTGGCAAAGAGCCTGTTCATGCAATGCGCCGCCGCAACAAGCATCCTGTCGCCCAGAGCAGTGCCGAATAGCTCGTTGAAGGTCTTGAAGTTCTCGAAATCCCAGACGACGAGCAGATACCTCTTCTCCGAATGAACGGCGATCATGTCCTGCATCTCCCGCAGGAAGGCCTTTCGCGTGTAGAGGCCCGTCAGATCGTCATGGTCGGTAATCCAAGCCGCCTCCTCGAGCATGCGCACACGCACACGCTGCTCCTCGAGTTCGCGCGCGTTGATGACAAGGTGAATGCGGCGCCGCATGATTTCGGGTTCAATGGGCTTGGTAAGGAAGTCCGAGGCACCGGCATCGAGTGCATGTATCTCGGCGGCGGTCACGCTGTCTGCCGTGATGACGATAACGGGAATATCCGCAATGGCGGGATTCGCCTGCTTCTCGGCGAGCACGTCAAAGCCGGTTTGTCCGGGCATGTGCAAATCAAGCAACACAACGTCAATGCCCTGCTCACCGCGTTCGCACATGATGTCGAGGGCATCGCGACCGTTGTCCGCTTCGAGAATGTTGTACTCGGAAGCGAGGATTCCACCCATTTGTATACGATTGATTATCGAGTTGTCTGCAATAAGAATAGTCTTATCGTACACGGCCACTCCGTCCCAACACGAACCGCACGGGCGATGATTTCATGACGAATCAGGCTCCGATGGCCTCGATCACAAGGGCATAGGACTTTCTGAGCCTATCGATAACCGGAGCAATCGCATCGTAATCCTGAGCACGCAGCAAGGCGACGATCTCTGCGGCATCCGCGTAGACCTCGGTCATGGAGAGGTTGCTGCTCATGCCCTTAATCTCGTGCATATGCGAGAAGAGGCCGTCCCAATCTTGTTTCTCGAAGGCCTCGAGGGACTCGGCGTAGTTGGTATCCTGAGCAAACATTCCAAGCAGGCGCTCGTAGAGCGTGTCATTACCAGCGCAGCGACGAAGCCCGTCCTCGTAATCGATACCGGCATCCTGGAGCTTGGCAATATCCATCTTCTCACCTACGTTCATGCGATGGGGCGATTCTTCTTTGCGTCTTTCATTCTATACCAACAGCGCGACGCTTCGTCGGCATGCCCCTCATGCTATGACAAGCGGGTGGGAAACTCGCGCCAGCGCCTCCGCAATCGTAAATCATGGTGAAATTGTCTGGAATGCCCCGAAACCTTGTGAGGCCCATGAGTTGCTGTTTAAATACGAACCTCAGCAGACGAACGCGCATCACCAATCGAAACGTTGGGTGAAAAACATGGAAGAATCATTGAACCGCAGATCATTCCTCGGCGCCGCCATCGCCGGTGGCGTAGCCGGGCTCGCAAGCCTTATCGCCACCCCCTCGGCACATGCCGTCACGAGCGCCGAAAAGCGTGCCGAGGTTCAAGCGGCAAAGGCCCGCCTCGACTCGATGACATCGCAGCTTGAGCAAACCGTCGCGCAGTTCAACGCCGCACAGGACGCATACGATGCCGCCGCAGCGAAGGTCGCCGAATGCCAAGTGAAGATCGATGAGGCAAACGCGAAGATATCCTCCCTACAAGGCCGTCTCGGCAACAGGGCGACTGCCATGTATCGCGAGGGGGCCACTTCGTATCTGGACGTCCTCATGGGTTCGAACTCCTTCGATGACTTCGCGAGCACCTGGGATATGCTCGACCAGCTCAATGCCGAGGATGCTTCGCTCGTGGACGATGCCAAGGCAACGAAGGCGCAGCTCGATGCCGCCAAGGCCGAACTCGATGCCAACGAGCAAGCCGCACAGGCCGAGCTTGACACACAGGCCGACCTGAAGGCTTCCATCGAAGCCCAGGAAGCTGCCTACCAGGCCGAGTACAATAGCCTCAGCTCCGAATACCAGCAGCTCATCGCACAGGAACGCGAGGCGGAGTCACGCCGCCAGGCAGCAGCATCCGCCGCTTACACGCCCTCCATGTCGAGTCCTTCCTCGTCATCGTCGTCTTCCTCGGGCGGTGGTTATAGCTCGAGCTCGAGCATCCCCTCGCATGGATCGGTCGTCGACTATGCGGCATCACGCCTGGGATGCCCCTACGTCTGGGGTGCATCGGGACCCAACACCTTCGACTGTTCTGGTCTCACCATGTGGTGCTATCGCCAAATTGGCATCAGCCTACCCCACTATGACAGGTCGCAGTACGCCGCAGCTCGCGCGCGTCTCAATCCACGCGATGCCGCGCCCGGTGACATCCTCTGGCGTCCGGGCCATGTCGCTATCTCCACCGGCGGCACCAACTACATTCACGCGCCGCATACGGGAGCCGTCGTAAGCTACGGTAGCGGCGGAAATTGGGTATGCGCACTGCGCTTCTAGAACTTCGCTAATGTGAAGGTTTCGAGAAGAAGCTGTTAAGAAAACGTTCAGATGATGTGTCGTGCATGCGAAAAACGCGTGCATCGCCCCATGAACCAGTAATATACGGCAGCAACCCGTCCAATTCGGGTGATTCGGTAATCGAACTACGAACATGCACGCCGAAGGATGATTATGTCACGCTCCATATCTCGCGCTTGTGTCGCATTGGCAGCGCTTCTCCTGAGCATCGCACTCGCTCTGGGTGCTACCCTTTGTCTTGCCCCCACTGCCCATGCAGACGAGGCGACCATCTTCTCCCAAAAGCTCACGAAGCTTGTCGCCGGAGAATCCCCGGCTCTCACGGAGACCATCGAGGCAGCGTTTTCCGACGCTCTCAGCAGCGCCAAACGCGAGGCATTCGTCGATGAGTCTCGTGCCGAGGATTTCTATTTCGCACAAAACGGATCGGGACGTTGCACCATCACATCTGTTGCGATGATGGTACGCCGCGCCGCCTTCCTCGATGGTAGGTCGGATTGGCAAGATCTTGGCCTTGATTCGGTCACTGCCGATGGCTGGTGTTCCGCCGGTGTCAAATGGAACTTCGAGACAGCTGGCTACGATATCGGCGTCATCGATGTCGCAGGTACCTCCGATGCGTTGCGTGAGCTCCTCGATGAACATCCCGAAGGCATCGCCGCATACGACCCGAACGTCCCCCACGCCGTTCTTCTGACGGACTACGACGAGGAGACCGACACCTTCTTCTGCGCCGATCCCGCCAACTACAAGGCCGGGTCACGCATCCCCCTTGCCGAATCGTGGAACGGGGAGTGCCGGAGCTCGAGCCAGTCACGTGTCGTGGCAGGCCTTACACGCGCTTGGGTCATCCAGTAAGCTGAATGCAAAAGCGGGCCTGTAAGCCGGGTTCTGTCTTCTAAGACGATCATTTATCTAGGAGTGCCGTTACCAGCACCCTCCAGCAGGCAACCCGGATGCGAGTCGGGTCAACTCATGGCATCCCTATTTGCCCTTGCTCCGGATGGGGTTTGTCAAGCCGCCGCGTCACCACGGCGCTGGTGCGCTCTTACCACACCGTTTCAGCTTTTCTCCGTGCGCACACGGGGAGTCTTCTTTTCTGTGACACTATCCGTCGGGTCACCCCGCCCGGCCGTTAGCCGGCATCCTACCCTGCGGAGCCCGGACTTTCCTCATCACCCTAAGCCCCCTTACTGGGGCACAAGGCGCCGCGATCGTCCAGCCCACTTTTGCGCGCTTGATTATAGCGAACGAGAAGTGGCGATGCCATTTTGGAGCGTCTGGGCTTCGAAGCGGAAAAATGGCACCCCGTCCTTCGTCCCCTCCCCTCCGTCAAACATCCACGCTTGTTGAATCAGGAACCTCGAACATCTTGTGGCGACTCGTCTCGCCGCGTACGCAGGTGACGGAACTCTTGGGAACATCAAAGAAGGAGGCGATGAGTGCCACCGCCTCCTTCGTAGCCTTGCCTTTTTCCGGAGCTGCCTTGACCTTCACCTCGAGCTCGCGCTGGCCATCCGCCCCTTCACGCCATCCGATGACCTCTGCACGCCCGGACTTGGGCGTGACATGCACGGGCAGGCGCATGAAGCACGTCCCTACTTGTCACCGTCGGGCATGATGGAGGGAATGTTGATCTGCGGAATCTGCTGGGTCGTGAGACGCGGTAGCTCATCCTCGTCGATGGTGGGCACACCGTCCGTGCGGTCATGCGCACCGCGCGTCTTGAGTTTGGGAAGCTCTGCCTCGACTTGAGCCTCGGTTACGCCCTGCGTGGTGAGGTTGTTGAACTCCTCCTTGGCATGAGCGGCAAAACGCTCGAGCATGTCGAGATATTGCTCGCGGAACTTCTGCGCGTAATCGTCGAGTGCCTTGATCTCGTTGTCGATGGCGGCCTTCTTGGCCAGGGACTCGCGGATGAACTCGCGAGCCTTCGCCTCGGACTCATGGTAGATGCGGTCGCCCTCGATGCGCGCGTCCTCCTTGATTTGAGCAGCGCTGCGCTGGGCGGATATAAATGCCTCGGCGATGGCATTATCGAGCTTGTTCTTCTCGCCGAGCTGCTCCTGCATGGGCTCAAGTTTGGCCTCGGCCTCCTCGGCGCGGACGGTCATGGCAGCGAGGCGGCCCTGGGCGATCTCGAGCTCGCTACGCAGCTCGCGCTCGACAAGACCAGCCTGCTCGAGCTCGGCAGGCGACGTGAGCGACGCGGCGCTTGCCTCGGCAAGCTCCTCACGCGTCTTGGAGAGCTCGTCCTTTGCCTCCTTGAGCTCGGACTCGAGCTCCTCGATCTGCTTGTTCATCGCATCGACCTCGTTGGCGACGCGCTCGAGGAAGACGTCGACCTGTCCAACGTCATAGCCGCGCAGTGCGTGCTCGAACCCCTCGTCCTGGATATCCTGCATCGTGATGGCCATGTTTAATCTTCCTTTCCTACAGGAGCGCGGCGATGAGCCGGCCCACCAGCTGGACGACGATAATCGCGAAAATCGGGCTTATGTCAAGCATACCGCCAATAGGCGGAATTATACGCCTAAAGATATTGAGAAAGGGATCGCAAATGCGACCAAGCGCTCGATAGATGTCGCCAACCCATCCGGATTGGTGGTTGGGAAGCCAGCTCATGAGAATGTAGATGAGGATGACCGCGACGTATAAGTCGCAAATGCCCAGCAAAAGCGAACGCAGGAATATAAGCGTCGAGGAAATCATGCGCCCAGCTCCTTCGATCGACGCGCCGCGGCGGCGACACCATCCTTCAACGCCTCCTCGACACCTGCCGTGCGCATGGCGTCAAGTGCGGCGACTGTCGTGCCACCAGGACTGCTGACGGCATCGATGGCATCGGGCAGGCTCTGCCCCGTCTCGATGACCAGACGCGCGGTGCCGAGCATGGTCTGCAGGACGAGTTCTCGTGCATCCTCGTAGCGCATCCCCAGGCTGGCTGCGGTCTGTGCGATAACCTCCGCGAAGAGCTCGAAGTAGGCAGGACCCGAACCGCTCACGGCGCAGACGACATCCTGCTCGGACTCGTCCACGATGATTGCCTGGCCCATACTGGCAAAGAGCGCACGTACAAGCTCGCAATCCTGATCGCTTGCGGCACTGCCGGCACTTACCGCAGACATGCCGCAGCCGCATAGAAGCGGCGTATTGGGCATGACGCGCACGACGGGGACACCGGCACCGAGCACGTTCGCGATTTTATCTGTGGAGACACCCGCGGCGATGGATATGACGAGGGTCGTGGCATCGATGCCCGCATCGACGAGCTCCGCACAAACCTCGAAAACCTTGGCGGGCTTGACAGCAAGAACGACGCAGCTGGCAGGCATACCGGCTGCCGCGCTCGCAACGGTACGCACACCGAGCTCGGCCGCGATGTGATCGCGCTTTTCCTGCCCGGGATTGGCAATGGTCAAGTTGTCCGCAGACATGCCATCAATACGCAGCATGCCCTGGGCAATGGCCTGACCCATGCGACCACCACCTACGATGAGTACATTTTGGAGTTCGTTTGCTATGGTGTTTTTCATCTTGCCCTATCGTGCGTTATCGTCTTCTATCTTGAGAACATCCTGCGAAACGAGATATTCGCGATCTTCCTCGCTTAGAGGCTCGGAGCTCTTCGAAATCACAAAGACGCGCTCGGCCGCCTTGCCGA
>OLOX01000890.1_pt1 | contig 30345 bp, 29 predicted proteins | sample 1672091 | NCBI WGS metagenome assembly OLOX01 (sample SAMEA3136644, study PRJEB25190) | human gut metagenome | reverse complement strand
TGGTTATGATGCGAGGGGTAATCCGATCAGCAAGAGCGGAAGCATGGTGGCGACGCTCGGTACGGAAAACCTATTTAGATATCGAGAATATGTTTACGATGAAGAAACTAAGCTGTATTATAATAAGGAATGTGGGATTGATGGTGAAAAAAGTCTTAATGAAGTAAAGGGAGAATTAAAGTGATTTTAGATGGAATAAGATACCGTATTTTTTCGACAGGGTGTATCGTGGGTATAATGGGATTATTTTTGGCAATAGTCTCTGTTGTGCATGATAAAAAATATTTGGCGGCATCATTTCTGAGTTTGGCGTTTTCTTTAATATATGTGACATCCTATTTATATGTGTTGATGAATCCTCTTATAATATCCTTCACGGGAAAATTCAAGGAAAGTTATCGAGATTCAAGGATTGCGCCACCATTACCTGTGACTCGTGCTTATGTATTCGACATAGGAGAAAAAACTAATAAAGTAGTATATTTGGATGCGTTTACAAAAAATAAGTATTTTCAGGAAAATATGGTGATTGATGACGAATATACGATATATTATGAAAAAAGAACAAAGATAGTCGTAGGTGTAAAAAAAGAAAGCCGATGACTTTATAGACGGAGTTCAGAATACCAAGAAGAATAAAAAGAGTATACAAAGAAGAGCGCCGTTTAAGCAAATGTTGTTGAAGTATTGACAAACGAGGGAAAATGAAAAAAGGTATTTGTATTATTTTTTCAGGTTTGACGATTTTTCTGATCATAATGAACATGGTGTTTTATGAAAATGGAGAGAAATTCGTAAAGGAAGAATCGTATGCATGGAATGAGAAAGAAATATATGCATCGGATCATTTGATTGGGAAAAACTCATTTCAAGAGATAAAAGAAATAAATGGAGCCGATATAGATGTCAATAAGGAAATCAAATATGTAAATATAGTGAAAAATCTGGCTCTCGTCGTTTTTGAAAAGGATAACTTGAACAATGGAAAGATTCAATTCCTTTTATATTCAGTAGATGGACGTTTTTTATATGGATATCAAATAACGCCGAAAAATGCAGCGAGGATTCAAGTGGGAATTCTGGCGGAGAGTGAAGAAATTTGTATATTCGATCCTAAATTTGGATATGATTATAATGATGGAAAAATAAGATATGGAGTAACGATTATAAAGAATGATGGAGCGTTATCTTATGGCTATTTTTATGATGATAAAGCCTTGGGGTGGGAAGCATATACGGCATCTTTTTCTGAATTTATACCCAAAGAGATAAAGAAGGGGAAGCTAGTCATTCAGGAATCTGAAACGGGAAAAGAAATCATTTTGTTTGTTAATCGAGTGGGACAGCGCTCATAATGAAATGCATTATTTGCAGGAGAGCCTGTGCCAGAACCATGGAATTCATTATACTTTCAATGAGAAAGACTGAAAATAGGGTATATTCATTTGATAATAAAGATGATATCAATAAAATTGAAATACATGATTGCGCCTTTTACGGTTTTGAATATAAGCAGAAAAAATCAGAAGTAGAAATCTATTGCAAAAATGAGATGACAAAAGAAGAAATAATAATTAGATTTAGAAGTGTTATATGTATATATATGCAATCGTGCAGATTTTGGGCAGGTGGGAATAATATACAGTGCATGTATGTGGCTAATGATGATTATATTACGGAACTTCAGAACAAACAAAACCAGAATCAAGAACTATATTCTGGTTCAAGGTTGGCTAATGGAGATAGGTTTATTCCGGTGGGAATGGAGATAAATTCTGGAGATGAACTTGTTATATGTTGTGAGGAACTTGAAGTGATATAAATGATGATTGGGGCGATGATTAGACAGAGATCGAATTCAGAGCATTTCGATCCGGCGCAAAATGATGCTGACGATTCGCGAAGCGGCGGAATACGGCAGCACCGGCATCCATAAAAAATTGAGACAGAAATCGCAACGAAAATCCAGCCGTGCCTTGAGAAAAGGGGAGGGGTGTGTTATAATCAGTAACCGTGTCAGGTTTTTGAACGGAATAGCATGTCAAGCAAGGCAACAAAGGAGCTGTGAGCATATATGAAATTGGGCGTTGTCGGTCTGCCGAACGTCGGCAAATCCACTCTGTTTAACGCAATCACCAAGGCGGGCGCGGAAGCGGCGAATTACCCGTTCTGCACCATCGAGCCGAACACCGGCGTCGTCGCCGTGCCGGATGAGCGGCTGGATGAGCTTTCCGCCATGTATCACCCGAAGAAGACGACCCCGGCCGTCATCGAGTTTGTCGATATCGCCGGTCTGGTCAAGGGTGCGAGCCACGGCGAGGGCTTGGGCAACAAGTTCCTCTCCCACATCCGCGAGTGCGAGGCGATTGTGCACGTCGTTCGCTGCTTTGAGGATCCGGATATCATCCGCCACGCGGACAGCCTGAACCCGCAGCACGACATCGAGACGATCAACCTCGAATTGATCGCCGCCGACCGCGAGACGGTCGCCAAGCGCGCCGAGCGCGCGGCGAAGATGCTCAAGAGCGGCGAAAAGCGCTTTGCCGATGAGGCCGCGCTGGGCGAAAAGCTGCTGGCGCATCTGGATAATCTCCAGCCCGCGCGCACCTGCCCAATGACGGACAAGGAGCGCGAGATTGCCCGCGAGTGGTTCCTGCTGACCACCAAGCCGGTGATCTACGCCTGCAACATTAAGGAAGACGATCTCGGCAAGGACGAGGACAGCCTCCCCGGCGTGGCGGATGTGAAGGCCATTGCCGCAGGCGAGAATGCCAAGGTGCTGGTCATCTCCGCGAAGATCGAAGAGGACATCGCGCAGATGGATGACGAGGAAAAGGACATGTTCCTCGAGGAAATGGGCATCGGCAAGAGCGGTCTGGATCGCCTGATCGCCGAATGTTATGATCTGCTCGGGCTGATTTCCTTCCTGACCGCCGGCCCGGACGAGTGCCGCGCGTGGACGATTCGCAAGGGCACGAAAGCGCCGCAGGCCGCCGGCAAGATCCACAGCGACTTTGAGCGCGGCTTCATCCGCGCGGAGATCGTTTCCTTTGACGATTTGAAGGCGAACGGCTCTATGACCGCCTGCAAGGAAAAGGGCCTTGTCCGCAGCGAGGGCAAGGATTATGTGATGCAGGACGGCGACGTGACGCTCTTCCGCTTCAACGTTTAAGCGGGGGAGACGTTGGGGCATTGCCCCCCAAACCTCGGTCGGGAACAGCGTTTCCGACGCCTTCCGAATCTGTATCGCTGTGCGATGCGGGGACGATTATGAATGAAAAGACGCGGCTTGAAGAAAAGCCGCGCCTTTTTATTTAGCCTGTACCGCGCAGCGATACAGAAGCGGGAAGTGCAGGAACCTCAGGCTCCTGCCAGGGTTCGGGACATCGTCCCGACGTCCCTTTCGTTACTTGCAGCCGCACTCGTAGGAGCCGCACATGCTCTCGTCGCTCTTGCCGGAATGGCAGTTGCAGTTTGCGCAGACGTTGATGCTGCGCAGTTCGCAGCGGTTCTGCGCGTTGTGGTGGCGGCAGGAAGAAACGGAACAGTTGATCGTCTGGTTTTCCATGATGCAATCCCTCCATGTTGGTTTGTGAGCCAATCGCTCGCGGCTTAGTATGGCGGAAAATCGTCTCAATATGCGCGGAAAACGCTTGTCAAAATGATCTGGACGTGTTATAATCTTGTCTAGTACAAATGTACTAAAAAATAAAAGGAGCGAGATACAATGAAAAAGATGATGTTTGCGTTGGTTTTGGCGCTGGCTGTGAGCGTGTCCGGCGCGGCGCTGGCCGAGCAGGGTGTGGCGTATGGCGTGTATAATCAGAGCGGCGAGCAGCCGGACAGCCTCATCCGCGTGACGATGAATTGCAGCGGCGAGTGCGTGACCGACGTGCAGATTGACGAAAAACTGATTCCGTATTCCGCCGGCGGCGCGGAGGGCTGGGCTGAACTGGATGAAGAGACGGCGGCCAAACTGGGCGACGCAGTGCTGACTGTCGGCGAAAAGAAATATCCGGCTTCTTTTGAGCTGGGCGGCGTGGCGTTTGTCGGCACGGCAGGGGAAAACGGCGTTGTGTATACCGGCGAGGTGAACGGTGAAAGCGTTGAACTGATGGCGTATGTATGCACGGACGAAGGCGGCGCGTGGTATTATGAAAGCAACCCGGCGACGCTGCTGAACGCGCAGGGCGAAGCCGTGGCGGAAATCGAAATCGGCACGAAAGCGTCCATTGAGCATGGCGTGGCGTTCTGGCCGAGCGAGATTAAGTTTCCGGGCAACATTGAGCGGATTGAGGCTTATCTGTCTGAAAACGGCGTAAATTATACCGAGGATCAGATTGTTAAAGGTGAAGACGGCGTTTGGAACGTCGCGGACGTGACCACCGGCGCGACGCTGGCCGGTACGAAGAATTATCTGCTTATTGCGCAGCGCGCTTATGAAAACGCGCAGGGCAAGTAAAAATACAAATCAAAACGCTATCCGTTGTCTCGATCCAAGCGAGCGCGGATAGCGTTTTTTTAGGATTCGCGGATTTGACGGTAGGCGATTCGTCCCTTTTCGGATAGATAAGGATAGAGCACAAGCCAATGCCCGTGCAGAAACTCAGCCTTGCTCATGCCGGATGAATCCGAATGGCGAAGGGTTTGGTTCAGCCACGAAATATGGCTCATCAGCAGCAGGCGAACCAGCGTATCACAGACCTCAGGCGTAAAGGATTCCATAAAAAAACCATTCTTCGCCAGCGTATTCAGGCCGTCGATCAGACGGACACGGAAATGAATATGGTGTCTGCCGAAGGATGCCGTCTTTAATTCGCTATCCAGAAAGAAAAAGGCGTATTGACACAGGGTGTCCAGCATCATGGAAAACAGGCGGTCAATCTGCGTCAACGATTCGACGGGCATATCCGATGTCGCCGTCATCTGCTCGAACACATCGTCCATCAATGCGGAAACGATATCGCTCTTTTTGGCAAAATGGTACGTCAGATTGCCTACGCTGATGGAGAGCGCATCGGCAATCGCGCGCATGGTAACATGGTGATAACCCTGTTCGTTAAAAAGCCGCAGGGAGACGGCCAAAATTTTTTCACGGGTGGAATGAGCCATGAAAAGCCCTCCTTTGTTGGTCGTATCAACAGCTTACCGCGTTTTGTGCGCTTTTACAACCCCCGCCTTGCCAAGAAAAGCAAAAAACGCTATAATAGATCGTGGATCAACAGGTTTCAATCTTTTTTGCAAGCGTCAAGCAGAAAGACAGGGAGAGCGTACATATGGAATATACGATATTGGGCAAGACCGGCTTGCGCGTGTCGCGCATGGGCTTTGGCGGCATCCCGATTCAGAAGGTGGATGCGGCCGTTACGCGCAAATTGATGGAGCGACTGGTCGAGCGCGGCGTGAATTACATTGATACCGCGCGCGGCTACACGGTCAGCGAATCTTTTTTGGGCGAGGCGCTGGAGGGCGGCCTGCGCGAGAAATTCGTGCTGGCGACCAAATCCATGGCGCGCACGCGGGCGGAGATGGAGCGGGATATCGAGATCAGCCTGCGCAATCTGCGCACGGATCACATCGACCTGTATCAGGTGCACAACCCGTCCCTCGCGGAGCTGGAGCAGGTGACCGCGCCCGGCGGCGCGCTGGAGGCGCTTTTGGCGGCCAAGGCGGCAGGCAAAATCGGCCATATCGGCGTGACGGCACACATGGCGGGCGTGTTTGAAAAGGCGCTGACGATGGATTGGGTGGAAACCGTCATGTTCCCCTACAACATCGTGGAGACGCAGGGCGAGGCGCTGATGCAGAAGTGCCGCGAGCAGAACGTCGGCTTCATCTGCATGAAGCCGATGGCGGGCGGCGCGCTGGAGGATGCGCGGCTGGCGATGCGCTTCATCGGGCGCAACGAAAATGTCTCCGTCGTGATTCCGGGCATGTACGATGTGCGCGAAATCGACCAGAATATCGAGGCCATCGAGGATGCGTCCCCGCTGACCGAAGCGGAGCGCGCGCAGCTCGACGTGATCCGCCGGGAGCTGGGCACGCAGTTCTGCCGCCGCTGCAATTATTGCCAGCCCTGCACGGCGGGCATCGCCATCAGCGGCATCTTCGTGCTGGAGGGCTATCTGAATCGCTACGGCTTGGGCGACTGGGCGAAGCAGCGCTATGCGGCCATGGGCAAGAAGGCCGGGGACTGCGTCGGCTGCGGCGCGTGCGAAAAGCGTTGCCCGTATCAGCTTCCGATTCGGCAGATGCTCGCGCGATGCAAGGATGAATTTGGCGCGTAACGCCTTTTGCCATGGCCGCGCATACCAATGGAAAATCCAGAGATCTCGGGTTTCTGGTGGGGTTTGGGGCAAAGCCTCAACCGTATCCTTTCAGGGAGGAAACATATGATCGATCGCATTGACCGCAAGCGCGAGGTGCTCGTGCACGTCGCGAAATATTGCTTTGAGGGCACGCTGGAGGCGCATAAGGAGTTCATTCCGCTGGAAATTGTGCCGCACGGCAGCCAGCCGACCCACCGCTGCTGCGTCTACCGCGAGCGCGAGGTGCTGCGCAACCGCGTGGACTGGGCCTGCGGCCGCGCGTCCGTGTACGACGGCGAAAACCACTATACCTTCACCGATCAGCCGGTCGCCGTTATGAACAGCGCCTGCGAGGGCTGCCCCCTGCAGCGCTACACCGTCACCAGCAACTGCCAGCATTGCATGGCGCAGCGTTGCCTGCAAGCCTGCCGATTTGGCGCGATTACCATGACCCATCAGGGCGCGATCATCAACCCGGACAAGTGCCGCGAGTGCGGCATGTGCGCGCAGGCCTGCCCGTACAACGCCATCGCCGACGCGCGCCGTCCCTGCGTGCGTTCCTGCCCGGTGGACGCGATCTCAGTGGATAAGAAGAACCGCCGCGCGTCCATCGACTACAACAAGTGCATCTCCTGCGGCAACTGCACCGTCGCCTGCCCGTTCTCCGCGATTTCCGATGTGTCGATGATTACCGACGTCATCGAGGCCATTCGCGATGAAAAGCAGGAGGTCTACGCCTGCTTCGCGCCCTCCATCGAGGGGCAGTTCGGCGGCGTGAGTGTGGGCGAGATGATTAAGGCGCTCCAGCGTCTGGGCTTTGACGACGCGATGGAGGTGTCCCTCGGCGCGGACGCGACGGCCTACTACGAGGCGCAGGAGGCCAAGGAGGTCGCGCGCGAGGGCGGCCACATGACCACGAGCTGCTGCCCGGCCTTCTACAACATGGTCGCCAAGCATTATCCGGCGCTGCTGGACAAGGTGAGCCACACCGTCTCCCCGATGGTGGCGACGGCGCGCTTCATCAAGAAGAAGCATCCCGGCGCGGTGGTTGTGTTCATCGGGCCGTGCATCGCAAAAAAGAGCGAGGTCAAGCGCTACAAGGACGCGGGGAAGATCGGCGCGGATTACGTGCTGACGTTCGACGAATTGTATGCCATGTTCGAGGCAAAGCACATCGACCCCGAGGCGATGGCCTCCGGCGACGTGCAGCAGGGCAGCAAATACGGCAAGAACTTCGCGGCGGCCGGCGGCGTGACGGCGGCGGTGCAGGAAGTGCTCGCCGAGGAGAAATTCGATATGCCGGTCAGCTGCGTCAAGTGCTCCGGCGCGGCGGAGTGCAAGAAGGCGCTGATGCTGCTGCGCGCGGGCAAGCTCAACGAGACGATGATCGAGGGCATGGTCTGCGAGGGCGGCTGTGTCAACGGCCCGGCGAAGATCACTGATCCGCGCGAGAGCCTCGGCATGCGCAGGCAGCTGATGCTCGGCGCGGACGACCGCAGCATTGCCGATAACCTTGAAATGAACGACTTTAAGGATATCGACATGAAGGACGGACGGATGTGACATGAAAACCCTCAAAAAGGCGCTTCCGGTGGCGGCGGCGCTGGTCTGGGCGCTGCTGCTCCTGCCGTTTTTCCTCGGCGCGGAGGCGGCGCACCCGGCGACGGATGATTTCACCTTCGCCGTCTATACGCACCCGACGTGGGTGCAGACCGGCAGCATCCTGCACGTGCTCAAGGACGCGCTGAGCTATACCCTGCGCACCTGGCGCGACTGGCAGGGCACGGTGACGGGCGTGCTGATTATGACGCTCAACCCGGCGGTGTTTTCCCTCGAGCACTACGGCGTGCATGCCGTTGCGCTGCTGGGGCTGATTCTGCTGGGCACAGGCGTTTTTCTGCGGCATTTTCTGCAAAAGCGGCTGAATCTGCCGTGGCGCGCCGCATTTGCCGCGCTTTCCGCCGCGCAGCTCCTGTTTCTGCCGGATATCGTGGAGGGTGTGTACTGGTTCAACGGCGCGTGGTTTTACATGGGCGCGCAGGCCGTCGCGCTGATGACGCTCGCGCTGGGGGACAGCCTGAGCGCGCGCCCGGTTCGCGGGGCGGGGACGATTCTCGCCTTTGCGCTCTGCTGGGCACTGCTCTTCGCGCTGGGGATGGATAACTACATCACGGCGATGATGACGGCGGCGGCGCTGCTGATGCTGGCGCTCTGGCGGGCGGCGGCGCATGAGCGCGCGGCGGCGGCGCGCACGTCGCTGATGCTTCTGCCCATCGGCGTGGGGCTGCTGATTTCGGTGATCGCGCCGGGCAACAGCGTGCGCATGGCGGCGGACGGCGCGCACGAGAGCGGGCTTGGCTATCTGCTGGCCTCAATCGGCTGGACGCTGCGCGACGCGGTGAAATACATCCTGCGGTTCATGCTCAAAACGCCGCTTTTGGCGCTGCTGCTGCTGGCGCTGCCGGCGGCGAGCCGACGCATGAACGAGCGCGGGGAGACGGGAAAAGGCCTGCCGCGGATCGGCTTTACGCTGCTGGGCGGCTATCTGATGCTCTGCGCGATGATTATTCCGCACATGTATTCCTCCGGGTACGCGGGGTCGGGGCGCGTCATCAACATGTATCACAGCTATGTGCTGCTGTTTGCGCCGGTCGTCTGCATGATGGCGCTGGTGCGCGTCAGGCCGGAGAAGCGCGCGGCGCTGGCGGCGGGGCGGGGAAAAATCGCCTGCTTCGCGTTGGCGGCGGCGGCGCTGGCGGTGTGTCTGTGCGGCGGTCAGCTCCGCAATTATGAAAAGCTGGTGAGCGACCAGCTTGACGGCACGCAGGATGCGTATATCGCGCAGTTTCAGCGCGAATATGCGCTGTGCGAGGCGGCCGGGGCGGCGGACGACGTGGTTCTGCCCGCGTGGACGGTGCAGACCGTGACCGGCAAGCCCACCGCCTACGAGGACGCGGCGTTCTGGACGAATGAGGCCATGGCGCAGTATTTCGGCGTAAAAAGTGTGAGGGTGGAGTAAGAAGAGATGCTGGAACTCAGAAAAATCGACAGAAACAACGTTTGGCAGGTGGCGCGGCTCAAGGTCAAGCGCGCGCAGGCGGATTACGTGGCCTCCAACATCGAAAGCATTTTGGAGGCGTTTGCGACCCGTGAGGCGGGTGGAATTGCCGCGCCGTTCGCGCTGTATGACGGCGTGGCGCTCGTCGGCTTTGCGATGATCGGCTACGGCGACCTGCCGGGCGAGGAAAACCCGGCGATTTCCGCGGGCAACTACTGCCTGTGGCGGTTGATGATCGACGAGCGCTGGCAGGGGCGCGGCTACGGTAAGCAGGCGATTGAAAAGGTCGTCGAATACGTCCGCACCAAGCCTTTCGGAGAGGCGGAATACTGCTGGCTCTCCTATGATCCGGATAACCAGCGGCTCGGAAAGCTGTTCACGTCGTTCGGCTTTGCGGAGACGGGCGAGATGGATGGCGAAGAGGCCATCGCAGCGCTCAAGCTGTGAGCGGGGGACGGACGATGAAAATCTTGCGAGCTCTGCTGGCGCTGGCGCTCCTGCTCACGCCCATGCGCGCGCTGGCGCAGGAGGCCAAGGCGCTGACGGCGGATTGCGTCATCACCTCCGGAAAGGTCAAGACCGTGGCCGCGCACGACGGCGATTATACGACGGCGTGGCGCAGCGAACGGGTCAGAAGGCCGTATCTGGAATTTGAGCTGCCGGAGGGCGAAACGGCGGGCTATCTGTACGTCTGCTTTACCGAAATGCCCCAGTCGTGGGCGGTGGAGGAGCGCGTGGACGGCAAATGGCGGGTCGTCGCCGAGGGCGGCACGGATTACCTGCACGCGCTGGTCGAGCTGAACGGACAGAACCATTTCCGCATCGTGGAAAACTCGGGTGTGACCACGCGGCTCAAATTCAACGAGGTCTTCGTCTTCGGCGCGGGCGAGCTGCCGGACTGGGTGCAGCGCTGGCAGCCGACGGCTGAAAAGGCCGATCTGCTCGTGCTGGCGACGCACCCGGACGATGAGCTGATCTTCTTCGGCGGCACGATTCCGACCTATGCGGTCGAGCGGGAGAAAAGCGTCGTCGTGGCCTACATGAGCGGCGCAAGCGCGGCGCGGCGGAGCGAGCTGCTCAACGGCCTGTGGCACATGGGCGTTCGCCAATACCCCGTGATCGGCCCGTTCGGCGACGCATATTCCACCAACATGGCCGTGATATACGACCAATGGGGCAGGGAAAGGGTGCGCAAATACGTCATGGGGCTGATTCGCCGGTATAAGCCGGACGTGGTCGTGACCCACGACAGGGGCGGCGAATACGGCCACGGCGCGCACAAGGTCACCGCCGACGCGAGCGTTTACTGCGTGGAGAACGCGGCGAATCCCTCCGTGCTCCCCGCGCTCTGCGAGGCATACGGCGCGTGGACGGTCAAAAAGCTCTATCTGCACATGGGCGAGGAGAACGTGATCCGCATGGATTGGAACGTGCCGCTGTCCGCCATGGGCGGCAAGACGGGCGAACAGCTCGCGCAGGAAGCCTTCCTGCTGCACGTCACCCAGCAAAAGACGCGCTATGTCGTCACCGACGAGGGCAAGACGGGCAACGCCAAATTTTCGCTCGTCTATACGACCGTCGGGCCGGATATCGTCGGCGGGGATTTCTTTGAGAACGTCGAATAAACGCGAAGGGCTGCCGCAAAAGCGGCTTTCCGAACAAAGAGAGCCTCCACCGAAAAACGGATAGAAAAACGGAGAATAGAAAAAGACCTCCCGTTGCGGCGCGAAAATGCGCTGTAACGGGAGGTCTTTCCAATTATTTAGGAAACTGTATAAAATCGCCCGCGTGAGCAAGACTATGATGCGTGGCGGACTTCGGCGGAGGTGAAGGCGGGCTCAGCCCGCTTTTTTATAGTTCAGTTGGGTTTGTGAGAAGGGGAGAGAGGCGGACATGGATCGTATCCTTTGTCCGTATCTCTGCTAATCGGATGCGCCGGCAGCAGGTGTGGCTGAGTCTGCTAATGCGCCTGCTAAACTTGGCTAACCTGTGACTGTGGTGTTCGGTTGCGCATAAGCCGTTTGAAGAAGCAGATTCTTCAAAATCTGACCTGCAAGGTCGGGATTTTGGTTCAGCACTTCCATAATGGAAGCTGCCTGCGGGGTGCTTACGGCGATTTCTGGATAGAAACTTCTCTCCACCATTGCGGCAAGCGCGCGCTTCTCAATTTCCCGTGCTTCGTTGTAGTTGCTCATCAAGACTTCCGGAGATTGACCACTGTTTTCAGCGACCAACTGATAATTGTTTTGGGTGAGTCTCACCTTGTGCATTTGTCCGGACTTACGAAGCCCCTGGAAATCAATGCGTTCATTCTCCGGGATGTCGATCCGCTTCTGATGCTCCTTGAAGCTCTTTTCCAGGTTCTTGGGATCGACAGGTCGTCCGTCCGTCTGGCAAATCAGCAGTCCGTAATCCCGATACTCCTCGCGGAACGATCCTATTTCTTTGCATTTCGGCTTTGTTTTCTCCATTGTCCGGGCGTTGTTTGCATCAGTTTTTTAAATTGACGCGTAAAGCTAGTAACCGTAGGAAATCCCACCTGATTGCCGACTTCCAAAACGGACAGATCCGATCGAAACAGCAATATACACGCCGCCTCCAGCCGTACCATTTGAAGGTACTCCAGGGGTGAACATTTCATCACGTGCCGAAACACACGGCGCAAATGCGTGGTGCTGACATGGCACAAGCGGCCCAATTCCTGGATCGAAATGTTTTCCATATAGTGTAAAGCTATATACTGCACAGCAGGCGCGATGATCTGCATTGTGGTTTGCGCTACGGCAAAAGACGATGCATCAATGCCAGAAGCTGCACGCAAAAGAAGGATCAAAAAAGCATGCGTTTGAAGTCTGACGATATCCTGATAACCTTTGTCCCGGTTCTCCATCTCATTGATAATAGCGTGTGCAATATTAATCATTTCGTTTTGGTCGTCTTTACACAATATAAAAGGCATAGCTTCATCTCCAAAAAAAATTCGCATAAGCCCTTTTGCGTAAGTTGGATGAAGGTCGGGAACAAAGGCAAACGGATCCAGGTACAGCCAAATCCAGCGGCTCACGGTATTGGGGTGGCTCACAATATGGTGCTGCGTATTGGCCGGAATAACCGTTACATTGCCGCTCTCAAATTCCGTCAATTTTCCTTCCACCAAGGAATAACCGCTTCCCTCATAACAATATCCAATTTGGAGACAATTATGGAAATGCAGCATATTGACTGCTCGATTTTCCGTATACCAGTGGTCTATATGCATGCATACGATTGGAAATTCAGTGGGCAGCTTCACCGGGCAAAAAACAGTCTCCCGAGGTTTATATGTTCGTTTCTGCATCTTTTATGTCCCTTTTCTCTATAGATTTATCAGCTTTGTCATGATATCATATATACATAAAAAAGGCAAGCGTGCACCATACAACACAGGCGCGGAAAGGAATAGAATATGACTTTCAACATGGAGCTTACTCAGTCTTATTTAACATTATTAAGAGAGGAAACCCTTCCCGCAATTGGCTGCACAGAACCCGTTGCCGTGGCACTCTGTGCTGCAGAAGCTTCTGCGTGTCTTTTGAAAGAACCATATCGCCTGCATTTAGAAGTCAGTCCTTATATTTTAAAAAATGGAATGCACGTCGGCATCCCCGGAACAGCAGGATTGACCGGCCTTGATTTAGCATGCGCCTTGGGTTCGCTTTTGCCGCATCCGGAAAAGCAAATGACAATTCTAGGCGATGTTTCAGATGAAAAGTTGAGCAAGGCTAAGGCTATTGTACAGAGCGGCAGCGTTTCGGTCAGAAGTGCCGATACCCCTTACAAGGTGTGGGTGGATGTGCGCATAGATGCCGCGGACGGACATTGGGCACGCGCGGTCATTCAGGGAACGCACACGCATGTGTTGCTTGTGGAAAAGGATGGCCAGCCCCTGCGCACCGACCGCTGTCAAGAGTCAGAAAGCAGGGATATGCCCGCCATTACGCTGGAAAGCGTCTATGCATTTGCCACGACCGTATCCCAGGCAGATCTGGAATTTTTAGACGAGATTATCCGTGTAAACACCCGTATCGCCTGCGAGGGGCTCGCTCGAGACTATGGTTTGTGTGTGGGCAGGCATTTGGCGAACAGTCCAGATGCAGCGCAACAGGTGATCGCTGTTACCGCTGCCGCTGCGGATGCGCGAATGTCGGGCTGTCAGTTGCCTGTGATGACCAACATGGGCAGCGGCAACCAGGGGATCACTGCCTCGCTGCCGGTGATTGAGACCGCGCATTTGCTCGGTGCTTCCCGTGAGCAGCTTCTGCGTGCACTGGCAATCAGTGAACTGGTAGCCATGGAGGTGAAAACGCATATCGGTCGGCTATCGGCACTGTGCGGGTGCAGCATCGCCGCCGCCATCGGCGCGGCAAGTGCCATGGTGTTTTTAAGGGGCGGCAATTTTGAGCAGATCGCCTATGCCGTCAATATGATGGTGGGAGACGTAACAGGCATTATCTGCGACGGAGCCAAGCCCGGCTGCGCGCTGAAGATCGCAACGGCAGTCAGCGCAGCACAGCGCGCCGCTGTGCTGGCACTTTCCTTAGAGCATACGGTACAGCCCTATGGAATTGTCAGCAGCGATGTTGAAGCTACCATTCAAAATTTAGGTACTCTAGGCCGCGACGGTATGGGAAATGCAAATGACGTTGTTCTGCGAATGATGCTGGATGGTCAGCACGATGAAAACGTGCTTAGGTTATAACCAATTTTTACCAAATGACAAAGGAGGGAAGGAATTCGGTTTTGTTTTGTTGTATCCATAATCCGACAAAAGTATAGGAGGTAAAAAGATGAAACGTTTCTTGGCTACGATTTTAGCTCTCGCAATGGCTTTGTCCATGGTGGCCGTAAGCGCGCTTGCGGAAACCGATGACAAGCTGACCATTTGGTCCTACGGTACCCCTGAATACATGCGCATTTACTTCCAGCGTTATCTGGACCGTCTGAATACCGGCTTAACCGCTGAAATGGCCAGCTATTCCGGTGAAGCCGAGGTTCGTCAGCAGATCATGATGACCGTGAACGCAGGCGCCATGGACGACCTGCCCACCGCCATTTCCACCTTTCCTGTGAGCATGCAGGTACTTGTCGAAGCCGGTCTGCTCGCAGATATTACCGATTATGTAACGCCGTATCTGGATCAGTTTGTGGAAGGTGCTTTTGATCAGGCTACCTACAACGGACGCATCTATGGCATGCCGTATACCCTTCAGCCCAAGATGTTGTTCTATAATCAGGATATTTTTGATCAATATGAGATTGACCCTCAGCGCATGAGTACCTTTGAGGGGTACATTGAGGTGGGCCGTGAGTTGCTTGAAAAGAGTGACGGAAAAGTGAAGCTGTCCTATGTTGATCCCGGCAGCTACACATGGCGCTATTGGTTCCGTCGCGGACTGATGCCTCAAGCAAACGCCCGCATTTGGGATGAAAACGGCAATGTTGCATTCGACAAAGATCCTGGCACCCGCTTGGCCATGGAGACCTTTAACACCCTGCTGTCCGAGGGCATGCTGCTGAATGTTGGCATCTTTAGCACCGAGCAGTATGAAGCCGCCCGTCGGGGCGAATTGGCCACCTACTACATCGAGTCCTTCTGGGATACGTTCCTTCGCGGCAATCTGCAGGATATGAGCGGATCTTGGCGCTGTATGCCTGCTCCGGTATTTGAAGAAATCGGCACTGCCGGCGCACAGGTAATTGCTATGTATTGTCCTATTAACACCGGCAACGAAGAAAAGACCAAACTGTTTGTCGATATGCTGCTGGATTTCAACCTCAATGCTGCAGAGCGCAACCAGTGGACAGAAGATATGCTGGCTATGGACTATGCCACCGAGCATCCCATCACCAAAGAACTGCAGGCCGATCCCTACTGGCTGGAAGCCTCTGATTTCTATGGCGGCCAGAGCTACCGTCAGATGGTAACCGCGTCGTTTGAAAATCCTTCTGCTAATCTTGAAGTGAATTTGAACGATGCCGAGGCCGATAGCATCATTTCTTCCGAGATTGAAAAATGGGTCGCAGGCTCTCAGGACATGGAAGCCACGATCTCGGCCATCGGGGAACAGCTGCGCATTCGGTTGAATCTCCAATAACTATCTCACCGGCTCGCGCCGTACCCAGGTGCGGCACGAGCTCGCGTATTCCGCCTGAAAGGATGGTTTTTCGTGAAAGCACGATCACATTCAGTCAGAAAAAACGAGATTCTGCACGCATATTTGTTTATCTCGCCGTTTTTCTTGCTGTTCATCATTTTTCAGCTCTATCCGCTCATCTGGTCCTTTGTTTTAGGCTTTTACAAATGGAACGGATTGACGAATAAGGTATTTGTAGGGTTGAGCAATTATCGCCAGCTCATGGGGGATCAGCAATTCTGGACGACGATGGAAAATACCTTGTGGTACGTGCTGGCAAACATCCTGATTACTTTACCGATTTCAGTATTGCTGGGCATGTTGCTATGCAGCAGGGGCTTGAAATGTGGGCGAGCCTACAAAACCATTTTGGTGCTGCCTTATGTTACCTCCACCGTGGCTGCAGGCATCATTTTTTCCATGCTGTTTTCCACGCATTTCGGTGTGATCAACGGCATTCTGGCTCGGTTGGGTATCGCTCCCGTTGGTTGGCTGAACACCATGAAATGGTCAAAGGTTCCCGTCGTCATTTTGTCCGTGTGGCGCAACACTCCATGGTATATGCTGATTGTGATGTCGGCATTGCTCGGGGTGGACATGAATCTGTATGAGGCCGCTCGCATCGACGGTGCTAACGCTTTGCAGCGCATGTTTTTCATTACGCTGCCCTGTATTATGCCAGTGCTGATGTTCTGCCTGATGAACCTCACTATTGATTCCGTGCGCATTTTCACCGAGCCCTACATTTTGACCTCTGGCGGCCCGGGCGCCTCCAGCATGAGTGTGATTCAATACCTGTACACCAGCGCGTTTGATACCTTCAAAATGGGCTATGCCTCCGCTATGGGCTATATCCTTACCTTGTTTCTTGTTTTCGTTTCTGTGTTCTACTTTAAAACTCTGCGTCGGCAAAGCGGGGTGTAAGAATGGCGCATATCAAAAAGCATTGGGGCAAGGTCGGCTTACACCTTTCTCTGCTCTTCTTCTCTTTTCTGGCATTCTTTCCATTGCTATGGGTGCTACTGACGGCGTTTCAGCCAACGGATTCGGGCGTGAGCTTTGTTCTGGGTGACATCATCAAAAAAGGCGTTACGTTCAAAAACTTCGCGCGCGTAACCGAGCTGATCCCGTTGGCGCAAAATTTTTGGAACACGCTGGTCTCCTCTGTAATCGGTACGCTGCTCACATTGTTTTTCTGTTCCCTGGCAGGTTTTGCGTTTGCAAAGTATCGCTTTCCAGGCAACAATTTTCTGTTTCTCTTTCTGCTGCTTACCATGGTAATTCCCACAGAGGTTACCATCGTTCCGCTGTTTATCGTAATGCGCAAGCTTGGCTGGATCAATAATCTGCTCTCGCTGATCATTCCGCGTGCGGCTACCGCAGTAGGCATCTTCTACATGCGCCAGTATATCAGTGCATGCCCGACCGAGCTATTGGAGCAGGCGCGCATTGACGGCTGTCGAGAGTTTGGCATTTTTACCCGCATTGTGTTGCCTGTAATCAGCCCTGCATTGGCATCCTGGGGAGCGATTTCCCTGATTGCCCGTTGGAACGATTTCATTCTGCCAAAGATTTTTCTGCGTGCACCCGATAAGCAAACCCTGATGGTCTCCATTTCCCTGCTTCCTGTAAGCGAAGGACTATCCACCCCGTGGCCTGTGATCATGGCAGGTGTAGCTATTGCAACGCTTCCTCTGATTGTGGCTTTTGTGGCGCTTCAGCGCTACGATATTGCTGATATCATGGCGGGCGCAAATAAAGGATAACCAAGTACATTAGGAGGGACAAATCATGGAACTAAAAATGATACGCTTTGGGTGGCCCACTCCGGCGACACCCTACTATTTCCTGCACCTTCAAGCCGTCGAACTTAAGGAAGACGCTGAGGTGATCGGCGTAACCATTAACGGCAAACGCAACCGTGACTTTGAGGCTTTTAACGATGACAAAGCCTGTGTACCCCCTGTTTTGCACACCGCCGCCGCCAAACGCGATTTGAAGATCCGCATTGACTGGACCCGCGGCGAAACCTTCGAGGTCGCCGTAATCCTGAAGCAGGGCGAGCGCACCGTGGAACTCAAGGATATCTATACCGCCGAGACCGACCACGGCTATTGGAACAAGGATTGGAAATACTACGCTGCTCATGTGGTGAAGGAGCCTGCGGGGATTGATCGCGAGAACGAGCCGGTGCATGCCGTGCTAGCCGTGTATATGGATCGTGTGACCGATCTTGCCCGCGAATTGCGCGTGGTAGAAATCAACTCCGAAACGGGTGACGCGCAGGAAATTCGCTCGCAGGTATACAGCACTACCAATTGGGACAAGTGGCAAAACATCAACTGTCAGCCCACTTCCACGGTGCAGGTCGCTTTCCTGGCCAGTGTCCCTGCACACGAACAGAAGGTATATCTTTTCTTCTATGGCAATCCCAATGCCGCCGCGCCGCAATATGAAACTGATCTGCGCGTTTCGGGCGAGGGCTACGGCCTGACCATCGAAAACGAGTATTACACCGTAAAGCTGCATAAGGACAGTGGCTCCATCGACGAAATCCTGCCCAAAAACCGCAAGGGACTAACCTATTGCCACCACTTGGAAACCAACGGCGCTCTGCAATGGAATCCCGGCATTTATGCGCCGCCCAAAACGTGGATGCACGCCAGCGACTGGGTCAACCCCGAGGACTTTACCGTGACGGTCGGCCCCATCTTTGTCATGGTCAAACGCTTTAATCCCATCGTGGATTACGAGGAGGTAGAGTGTTCGCTGACCTATGTGTTCTACAGTCATAACCAGTCCATGAGCATTGAAAGCAACATCGATGTGACCAAGGATCTGGATGTAGTGGCCCTGCGCAACGGCTCTGTGGTTCTCAACAAGGAAACCACCGGCGACTTTGCCTGGAAAGATGTGGATCACGAGGTCAAAAATGTTCACATCACGGACATGCCCCGTCATCCCGTGAAGGCGATGACCTTTGATGCCAAGACGCCGTGGTTCGCATTCTATAACCGCAACGAGGGCAACGCGCTGGGCGTGGTCAACCACAAGTTTAACGGCGTGCGCCGTCAGGGCGGCCTGATTGAGTGGGAGCCCCACTACTATCTGCATTGGGGTCCGTGGTTCTATGTGTCCCGCCCGATCATTTACACCTTCACCTCTAACAACCCGCAGCGCGTAATGCATATGACGGCAGGCACCAGCTTCTACGAGCAATACGAGCTCATGCCCTTTGACGTAAAGAAGGGCATGACCGAGTACGACAATTTTGAGGAGCTCGACCTGCTGGAGCGCAAGGTGCGCGAGCCCCTGTCCAAGACCACTGCCAAATACGATACCGACGAGCGCGTGCCCGACGAATGGGTTCCGCCGATTTTGGTCAGCCATTTTGAGGAAATGGTGGATTGACGAGGCAAAGAACATGAATAAACGACAGAGAATAGATCAGTTTCTGGCACGACAGCCCTATACCGATGGTATTCCCGCAGCCTTTTTTCAGCACTTTGAGCCCACGCAGCGACACGGCACTGCCGCTGTAGAGGCGCAGCTGGACTTTTACCGTGCAACCGATATGGATATGATGAAGATCATGTTTGACGACATCTATCCCAAGTTTGCGGTGAAAAATCCTGAGGATTGGCGGCACGTTCCCGATTTCTCGCCCAACGACCCCGTTTTTACGCAGCAAATCGAGGTGGCGGACAGGCTAGTCAATGCCGTTGGCAAGGAAACCTATGTGTTCCAGACCATCTTTTCCCCCTTTGTGTCGGCAGGCTGCGCCGTGAGTCCCATTCCCGAATGGGACGCGATCGTGACCCCGCACTTCCGCGAAGACCCCGAAGCCATGACGGAAGGTCTGACCAAGATTGCCCATACGCTTGCCGAGTTTGCTAAGAACATCGCCCAAACGGGCATCGACGGCTTTTATGTTTCCCTGCAGGGCGGCGAATACAAGCGGTATTCCGAGGACTTCTTTACTACGTGGTTCAAGCCCTTGGATATCATGCTGCTGAACGCCCTCAAGGCAACGGGAAAAAAGGTATTGCTGCACATTTGCGGCACAGGCATGCGGTTAGATTGCTATCACGACTATCCCGGAGATATCGTGAACATGGCTTGCGTGGACAATAACATTCCCATACAGCAGATTCTGCGCGACTTTGACCGAGCGGTTATGGGTGGCATTCCCAACCACGGAGTTATTGTGGAAGGAACCAAGGAGCAGGTGCAGGCGCAGGTGCGCGCCGCTTTGTCCATGGATACGCGCGGCGTGATGCTTGGTGCAGACTGCACCATTCCCAAGAACGTATCCACCGAGCGCTTGCGTTGGGCGGTTGATGTCGCGCACGCCATGGGAAAGGATGAAAAAGCATGACGATCCTCTCGCAATTCGCTGACAGCATCACAAGGCTGATCCGTATCATTGAAGAAACCCAGCAAGAACCTATTGCGCGCGCCGCACAGCTGATTGCACAGGCTATTGCGGACAAACGCCGCGTACATGTGTTGGGTACGGGCGCTCATTCCATGATGGCTGCCGAAGAAGTGCTGTGGCGGGCGGGCGGGCTCGCCGCGTGGAATCCTATTCTTGATCCGGGCACCAATCTTGTGCATGGCGCCAAACGCAGCGTCAGTTTTGAACGCATGCCGGGCTATGGAATTGCTGTGCTGAATGCCAACAACGTAGGCAGCACGGAAAAAGAAGTGATGGTTCTGGTCAATGCATATGGAATTGACCCGATGTCTCTTGATGTAGCGTTTGAATGCCACAGGCGCGGCATAACAGTCATTGCAGTCACTTCCTCTTCGTATGAGAGCATTCCAAAGGATAGTCCGTTGCGACATGCCTCGAGGAAAAACCTATATGAAGTAGCGGATGTTTTTATTGACTGCGGTATTCCGCTGGGCGATGCAATGATCTCTGTGAATGGCTTTGAGCAAATGGTAGGGTCTGCGTCTACAATCCTCAACTGCTTCATCATGAATGCGCTGGAGGGTGCGATTGTTGAACAGCTTATGCTGCTGGGCATAGATCCCCCTGTGTTCATGAGCGCCAACCTGCCTGGCGGTGACGAAGCCAACAAGCGTTGGGAAACGGAATATGGTTCATCGGCAAGGTACATGCTCTAAGAATACTCGATTCTTTAAGGCTTGTCACAACAATGGCCGGCTATCGTAAGCCAATTAAGTAAGTTTCGCTCACTATTACTATACTGTTTTGTCAATTATTGTCAAATACGAAACAAATGTTATCAATGTAAAAGTAAGATTATAACCATACAAATCTCTTACGCATTTTGAATTCCTGTTCTCCAAAAATAATAAGGCGCCCATTTCAGAACGCCTTCGGAAACTCCATTCATTTGCCTCAAAGTATATCCTTTGCTAATCGTCAAGCGCTTGTGCAGCGTTCTCTGCTACACCTCTGCTAATCAGGCGTATACGACACCATCGGACTAACGTTGATCTACAGTGCAAATAAATTTATTCTTTCTGGGGAACATGGTGAATTAATCTGCTTTCATGCGCATAGAGGGCTGTACAACAATTTTACCATGGCATTGGTAAGGATGAGGTCGCCGGTTCGAATCCGGCCATCAGCTCCACGAAATGTCACCTTCCGTTATAAACACGGAGGGTGATTTTTTTATAGCTCAGTTGGGTTTGTGAGAAGGGGAGAGAGGCGGTCAAGGATCGTATCCCTTGTCCGTATCTCTGCTAATCGGATGCGCCGGCAGCAGGCGCGGCTGAATCTGCTAATGCGCCTGCTAAACTTGGCTAATCTGTGACTGTGGTGTTCGGTTGCGCATAAGCCGTTTGAAGAAGCAGATTCTTCAAAATCTGACCTGCAAGGTCGGGATTTTGGTTCAGCACTTCCATAATGGAAGCTGCCTGTGGGGTGCTTACGGCGATTTCTGGATAGAAACTTCTTTCCACCATTGCGGCAAGGAAGGTCTGAAGTACATCCGCGATATGATCAAGGATGGACTGATTGCCACAGAATCCCTGACCATGGATCGCAATCAGCTGGATACGCTTGCCAATGTTACCGAAACATCTTTGTTCTCGATTGTGTATTACTCCATGGCGATGATTAATATGGATAATCCTGCCCGCGATGAATATATTTACATATTGCCTTTGATTGGACCGAACGGCTATTCTTCCGCAACTTTCGAGCAAAGTGTTGCTAAGCCCGCTTTCATCGTTTCTGCGAATTGCAAGGAACCGGAAGCCGCTTTCCGTCTTGGCGACCTGATGACCACCGAGTATTTTAGCGTCATGCAGCGCTACGGAGAAGATGGCATCAATTGGGATTATGTGCAGAATTCCAAGGTTGACATGAGCAACCATGTTCCGTATGTTGACGGCTTTGACCTGTATTTCATTGCTTATGACGACGACGGATTTTGGGGCGGCACCGGTGTTACCAATAGCTGCTGGCGCCAGATGGGACCCTATGTACGCCAGTATGCCATTGCAAACGGCAAAGCCATTAACAAGGATACCGTTACCGGCTATATGACGGCTCTTGGTCAGGCATGCATGGCATATCAGAAAAGCAATACCCGCCCTGTCGAAGTGATCCCGAAGCTGGTTTATGACACTGCCGAAAGCGAGCAAATCAGTGAAATTCTGGTAACGCTGACCAACTATGTAGAAGAAATGACTTCCAACTTCCTGGCTGAAAACGTCGATATTGATGCCGGCTGGGATTCCTTCCAGAGCGAACTGAAGGTCATTGAGCGGGCTGTCGCAAGCAATCATGCTGCATGCTTCAACGGTATGCAATTCTTGTGACTACGCTCAAACCATTATTCCGAACAATACGCCCGCCGGTTGTGCCGATGATATTCTGACGGAGCCTTTGACTCAGTCGAATGGATTCATGCGTCCGCCGACAGGTGAAGGCTTCGGCGTTGCAATTGACCAGAATAAACTTAAGAAATATACCATAAACACTATGACCGTTGGAGTTGTTGAATAATTTCATCATTGAAATGCGCTCCCTTCTCAAACGGACGATCTCCTGAAAAGCGGGGCAACAAGAAAGCGGGCTATGCCCGCATCAACTCCCCCTGCCCCCTCATTCATGAGGGGGTGTTTCTGTCTCCGCTGTTGTTGTACAATGTTGCTATGAACATTTTGCAGCAAATCTTCTCAGATCATTACGAAGAAATTAAGGAACCTCTGACTTAATCCAGATTAGGAATGAACGGCTGGAATATGATATAATGATGACAGCCTGTGGTGATTGTTCCCTCTTGATCAATATGCGCAGCAACTTTTTCACGTGGGTAGACCACTACGGATTCTCCTTTCTCCTTTTAGGTGTCCAACTTCATTTTGCAGTCAACGACAATGGAAAGTTAAACTAAAAGCACGGATGAAAGGTGGCAGTGATATGGGCGATTGGTTCAAGCGTGCGGTCGTTTATCAGGTTTATCCCAAGAGCTTTATGGACGCCAACGGCGACGGTATCGGCGATCTGCGCGGCGTGACGGAAAAGCTCGATTACATTCATGAGCTGGGCGCGAATGTCATCTGGCTCAACCCCATTTACAAGAATTCCGGCGTGGACGGCGGATACGACATCAGCGATTACCGCGCCATCGCTCCGGAATTCGGCACGATGGAGGACTTTGACGAGCTGCTCCGTCAGGCGCATGCGCGGGGCATCCGCATCATCATGGATCTGGTAGTCAACCACACGTCTACGGAACATGCGTGGTTCAAGGAATCCAGAGCCGACAAGGATAATCCAAAGCGTGATTTCTATGTCTGGCGTCCGCCGTTTGAGGGCGGCGTGCCGAATGGCGAGCGAAGCATCTTCTCCGGAAGCGCATGGGAGAAGGACGAAGCGACCGGCGAGTATTATCTGCACATGTTTGCCAAAGAGCAGGCAGACCTCAACTGGCACAATGAGCAGGTGCGCCAAAGCGTATACGATATGATGCGCTGGTGGCTGGATAAGGGCATTGACGGCTTCCGCATGGACGTCATCGACATGATTGCCAAGCCGGAGGAAGCCCTCGCCAGCGACGGCGGACCGCACCGTAATGTTTCGAGCGGACCGAAGGAGCATCTGTATCTGCGGGAGATGAACCGCGAGGTGCTGAGCCGTTACGACACGATGACCGTCGGCGAAACGAGCAGCGCAACGGTTGAATCCGCAGCGGATTATGCGAATCTGGACGGAAGCGAACTGAGCATGATCTTCCAGTTCCAGCATGTGAGCGTGGATGAAGCACCGAAGTACAAGTGGTGCACCGATCTGCTGCATCTGCCCAAGCTCAAGTGCGTTTTTGACAAATGGGAAACCGGACTGTATGGCAAGGCATGGAATAGCCTGTATTGGAATAACCACGACCAGCCACGCATCGTGTCCCGTTTTGGATGCGACAGCGATGAAGCCAGCCGTGTGCGCAGCGCCAAAATGCTCGGCGCATGCCTGCACATGATGCAGGGTACGCCGTACATCTATCAGGGTGAAGAGCTGGGCATGACCAATTACCCGATGAAGAGCATCGACGAGAGCCTGGACGTGGAATCCATCAACGCTTATCACGAGCTGGTCGAGGAAAAGCACGAGATGACACCCGAGCAGATGATGGCGTGCATCCGCCGCAAGGGGCGTGACAACGCGCGCACGCCGATGCAGTGGACAGCGGAGAAGAACGCGGGCTTCACACATGGCAAGCCGTGGATGCCGGTCAATCCGAATCATACGGTCATCAACGCACAGGCACAGGTCGGCGACCCGGATTCCGTTTTCAGCTTTTATCAGAAGCTGATTCGGATTCGTCAGGAATACGACGTGGTGATCGACGGCAGGTTTGAATTGCTGATGCCCGAGCACGAGCAGATCTTTGCTTACATTCGAGACGATGGCAAACAACGGATGCTCGTTATTTGTAATTTCTCGGATCGAGATGCTGTGTTGACAGCAGATGCCCAAATGGAAGGGCAGATATTGCTTGGAAATTATGACGAAGAGGGAGAAAAACAGAAGCTCAGACCGTGGGAAACGAGAATTGTGATTTTAAAAGAATAAATTAAATATCGATGAGTATAAAGGACATTCCGTGAAGAAACGCAAGATCTATTCTGAATGTGTAAACGCAAAAATCGCGCGGAATCAAAGCGGTAAGAGGTGGCAAGCAGTGTTTGTGTATGCGCTGGATGCGCACGGCATCAAGGGCTACGAGCTCAAGAAGCACTTCTTCATGCCGGGCGGCGAGGTGGATAAAGCGCATCCGTTTGTTTCCGTCTGCGTAAAGAAGGCCGGCGAGCTGCTGGATCGAGCGGAAGAACCCATGCCTTTCGGCGCTTCCTGCGAGCAATGCTTCCTGGTGGAGGCAGGCGCGGCGACGGTGATCATCGGGCCGGGCAGTCTGGATCAGGCGCATACGGTGGATGAATACGTCGAAAAAACGCAACTGCTCCGTGCGGCAGAGCTGTATCGCCAGATTGCGATGGATATTCTGAAATGAGCTTGATACGCCCTAAAGCGAGTCCGAAATAAACGGAATTCGTTCGCTCGGGTGGCGAAAAAACAAAGAGGGACACGACGAATAACATGCCCCCATAATGCGGACTCTCGAACAAGGAAAGAATTCGGGGCTGCATTATGGGGGATTTTGTTTCATAGAAGAAGTAGGAAGCGGATTGCAGGCAAGCATGGACTGTCCATGCTTGCCTTGGCCGCCGTGCGGCAGATTGGGAGCAGACTGTCAAGGGTGGCGAAGCCACTTGCGAAGCGCTTGACCGGATGGCTCGTTTTTTTGTCCCGAGCCTGCTAACTTTTTCGCGCCCTTTTGCATCACTTATATTTTAGCGAATACAAAGAGCTGCCAGGTTTTTAGCCTGACAGCTCCCATTGAGATGAATCTTCTCTTTTTACGCTTCCGCCGCAACAGCCGCGCCCTCGACGGTCACGCTTTGCTCCTGAAGCTCCTTCTCGGCGATGAGATCCTCAATGGTCTCCTTGGTGCGCATCAGATCCTCGACGGACATGGTCTCAAAGCCTGCGGTCGGGGTTTTCACCTTCACGCCGTGGCGGTTCAGAAACGCATCCACCTTCTCCTCGTTGTGCTTGTAGACCGCAAAGCCCACCAGGCTCGCGCCTACGCCGATCAAAACGCCCTTGACCATCGGATTATTCCAGCTAAACATCATTTTTTCCTCCTGTCTGTCTGATAGAACATTTGGGACGCTGTCCCAAACCCTGCCAAGAACCTGAGGTTCTTGGATTTTCCACTACATTTATCGCTTTGCGATAAATGGGAAAATTCGCTGTTTTGATGTCGGGAAGTCCGGGTTTCCGGTTTGGGGCAACGCCCCAACATTTTCCTTTACCCCTTCTTCGCCATCATTTCCATGCCGCGCTGGAGCATGCTGCCCGCGTAGGCCACGCCATCCCCGTCGCCATTCCCCTTCACAGGGGTCAGACTGATGGAGTTGCCCGCGCGCCGTACCATGTAGACCTGCTCACGCGGCTCCTGCGGAATCAAATGGCGGCCAAACGTCAGTGCCCAGGCCAGCGCGCTGGCCTGCATACCGTTCGTCTTGCCGATGGAATTGATTAAGTATACCACAGACATGACTTCCGGGTCAAAACTGCCGCGCGCGTGCAGTTCCTGATAGCCGTGCTCGGCCACCGCCGCCAGCGTCGCGCCGACTGAAAGCCAGCGCGTAAACCGCGTTAGCGTCGAGCCCATCAGCGTCAGCGATCCGTCCAGCGCAATGCAGCACAGCGCCAGATAGCCGCTCGGCGCCATCGAAAAGCCTTCCTCTTCGGAATGCTTGATGTGCAGCAGCGCCGTGCCGACCAGCCCCGCGTAAACCGCGCCGATTTTCACCAGCAGCTGTTCTTCCGTCGCCGTGAGCTGGTCGTATTCGCACAGCAGCGTCCCGATGCGCGGATTATAACGGCAGCGCGTCACGCCCTTGATGCCCAGAAACGGCACGTCGCTCTTAATCGGCTTTTCCAACTGAAAGCGGATGCGCCCCGGCATCGCGCTGAGCACTTCGAGGTGAAGCGCTCCTTTTTCGTTTCTCATCGGTCAGCGGCCCTCCATCGGCGGGAAAAACATCAGCCGCAGCGAGTTCGCAACGACCAGAATCGTAGACGCGTTGTGCATCAGTGCGCTCATCATCACGGAAATACCGCTGGCCGCGCCTAAAATCAGACCGACCGTGTTGATGCCGATGACGATGGCGAAGTTCTGCTGCACGATGTGCATCGTCGCGCGGGAGAGCCTGCGCAGTTCGGGGATCATCATCGGGTCGTCGCGGCTGATAACCACGTCGCTGGTCTCCATCGCGATATCCGTGGACTTGCTGCCCAGCGAAATGCCCACGTCCGCATATGCCAGCGCAGGCGCGTCGTTGATGCCGTCGCCGACCATCACCACGCCGTTGCCCTGCGTCTGCAAGCGAAGCACTGCTTCCGCCTTCTGCTCCGGCAAGAGCTGCGCCTTGAAGCCGTCCACGCCGATCTGCTCGGCCACGGCGCGCGCCTGCGGCTCCATATCGCCCGTCAGGATTTCGATGTCGCCTACGCCGTCATAACGCAGAGCATTGACCGCGCGGCGCACATTGTCGCGCGGGCTGTCCATCGCGAACAGCACCGCCACGAGCTTGTCATCTATGCCGACGTAATTCGGAATCGCGCCCTGACCGTCCGGAACGGCTTTCGCTGTGGTCACGCCGTTTTCCTTCATGTATTTCATATTGCCGACGCGGACGATATGTCCGTCCACATCGGTTCGGCTGCCGCGCGAAACCTCGGTGATAATCTCGCCGTGGTCGAGTGCCTGCGCGCCGATCTGACGACCGTAGCCCAGAATCGCGCTGGCCAGCGGATGCGTGCTCGTCTCTTCTGCCGCCATGGCGTAGGCCAGCACCTCACGCTCGTCCATCTCGTCATCCAGAACGACCATGGAAACGACCTTCGGCTTGCCCTCGGTCACGGTGCCGGTCTTATCCAGCAGCACGGTGTTCGCGCTGCTCATCTGCTCGATGTATGCGCCGCCCTTAATGAGCACGCCCTGCTTGACCGCCGTGTTGATCGCCGCGGAGAACGCCGTCGCCGTGGAGAGCTTGATGCCGCACGAATAATCGATGACCAGCATCTTCAGCGCCTTCTGTGCGTTATGCGTCACCAGCCAGACAGACAGGCAGAGCAGGAAGTTGAGCGGCACGAGATAATTCGAGAATCTATCCGCATAGCGCTGAATCGGCGCTTTTTTCAGCTCGCTGGCTTCCACCATGCCCACGATGCGGGAAACCACCGTCTGATCGCCGACCTTGTTCGCCTTGACCTGAATGTTGCCGCTCTTGACCACCGTACCCGCGAAGACCTCGTCGCCCGCGCGCTTTTCAACCGGCACAAACTCGCCGGTGATCGCGCTCTGGTCAATGACGGCCACGCCGGAAGCGATCACGCCGTCCACCGCAATCTTTTCGCCCGTGTGAACAGCCACGGTGTCGCCCGCGTGCAGCTGCGCAATCGGGGTGCGCGCCACGCGGCCGTCCTCCAGCACCTTCCACACGTCGCCGTCGTCCGCGGAGAGCATCTTCTTGATGGAAGAACGTGTCCGCTCGATGGTGTAGGAAGTCATCAGCTCGGCCAAATCCGACAGCGCCAAAATCATCAGCGCGGAATGCGGCGTGCCGAGCATCAGGCTCGCGACGATGGAAGTCACGGTCAGGAAATCGGCGTTGGGCCGCATGTCCTTTCGGAGTCCTTCCAGCGCGCTCCTTGTCATCGGCGCGGAAAGGCCGAGGCTCGCCAACGCTTCCAGCGAGGTGAAATTCGCCAGTGCGCCGCCCACCAGCGGGGCGGTAAAGAGCGTGTTGCCCAGCACCATTGCGCCCGCGTTCACCGCCAGCCGCTTGGCCAGACGGGCGGTCGTCATCGGCTGCTCAGCCGTTTCTTCCTTGCCGCTTGCGTGGCGCGCGCGCAGGGCGGGCATCGCATAGCGTGCCAGCACCATATCCGCGCATTCCACCAGTGCCGCGGAATCCAGCTTGTTTTGATCGTATTCCAGCAAAACGCTGCCCGTGCAGGGCGTCACCTGCACGCGGCGCACGCCGGCAATCGTGGCCAGCGCCCCGGCCACGTCCATGCGCGCGTCAAACAGAAAGGCAAGCCCGTCAACCCGCAGGCGAAGCCGCCCCGGCAGGCTGCTGGCGATCTGTCCCTTCATCCAATCCTTGTTTGATTCTCTGCGAAGCATTTTTCAACCCTCTTTGGCTTGCGGAAGCCGCAGGATCAGCCGCTGGCGCACAATCTGCTCCAGCTTCTGTTCGTCGATCTCCTCCGGCTTGATCTCTTTGGCGATTTCAAGTCCTGTGTCCACAACGATATCCACCCAGCGCAGAATCCGGCGGCTGCTGGTCGTCTGCGCGTCATAGAGCACGAGCGCCGTGCCGATGCGCGCGTTGACGGTGACATCCGTTACGCCGGGGAGCATCGTCAAAACATCCTGAACATAATGCAGATAGGGCAGCGCCTCCTTGGACAACTGCTCGCTGTGGCGGAAGCGCATGCGCAGCCGCCCCGGCAGGTCGCATTCTACGCGCGGCTTGAGGCAGTGGCGCAGAAACGTTTCTCCAACGATATTCACAAGCGATCCCCCCCGAACAGGCGGGCAGCCCACCAGAGCAGCGTCATTGCGCCCGGCACAGCCAGACCCGCGAGCCGCCACTCCCTAATTGCCAGCACGGAAAGCGCCGTCCCGGCGAGCATTTTGCCATCCATCAGGCCGTTGGTCGCGCCCATCACGCCGCGATCCACCGCATCCAGAATGGTGTGCAGGCCGCTTTCCATGCGGCTTTTCTGCTTGCCGTTGATGACCGCGTCCAGACCCAGCAGCTTGATGACCGCGCCCTCGATGACGGCGGCCTCAACCTTTCGCTCGTCATAGCACACAAGCATACTGCCCGTGCGCGGCTCAAGCTCCACGCGATGCACCACGCCCGTGCCGAGCAGCTGCTCCCGCGCCTGCTTGACCTGATTCATGCTGCCCGAAAGGGACGGCACATACAGCCGCATGCGGCCGGGGATGCTGGCTCGCACCTCGAGAATCCCTTTGAAAGAGGGCAGCTTCATCAAATTGTGTTGCGGCTCTTTCGGCGCGGACAGAGCCAGCGCACCCAGCACTGCCGCCGCAGTTAAACCGTAATTCATGCTTTTTCAACTCCATTTGGAAGTCGTTTGAAGGATGCGTTTTCCACCTGTCAGCGTCTCCCTTTTTGCGTGTATACTGTATCACGTGCCGAAACGTTTGTCAAGGCTAACAGAATATCTTTACCGGAAAACTTGTCGTAGATTGTTTTTCCCCACAGCACTTGCAAACCAGAAAGAAGCACAGTATAATATGACCGAAAGAACTAAAACGGTCATATTTTAGTAGGCAAAACCTTGGCTTTTACCGATTATGAGACTGAGCAGCTCCGCAGGGCGTTGCTGAAAGAAACGAGGTATTGTGCCGTCACGCTGGGAATGAAGAAAACCTCCGTGGATCAGCTGACAAAGGCGGTCGGCATTGCAAAAGGCTCGTTCTATAAATTCTACGAATCCAAAGAGATGCTATTTTTCGCTGTTTTGGAGGATATTCACGCAGAACTCTATGGGGTGGCGGATCAGGTGCTGGAAACGCTGGTGTACGGCGCTTGCAGGGAGTTATTTGAATAAGCGGAAGGCCGCAGAGATGCGGCTTTTCCAAGACACGATGGTTAGCATACACTAACTGTATAACGGCGCGGAAATGAGGAGAGATTATGTCGAAAAAAG
>OLOX01000886.1_pt1 | contig 30430 bp, 30 predicted proteins | sample 1672091 | NCBI WGS metagenome assembly OLOX01 (sample SAMEA3136644, study PRJEB25190) | human gut metagenome | reverse complement strand
ACAGGGATGTTATGATAGTAAATACAAAGAGGAGAAGAAGGAGAATACAGATGAAAAGAAGAGCAAAAATTTTATTTGTGGTTGTTGCAGCAGTAGCTTTGATCTTTGGCATGGCAAAGATGCACAAACATAAAGTGAGTGAGACAGTTAATAAAGAAGTATCTTATGTCACAATTAAGAACAATACAGCGCTTGAATTGGAAAACGTTCATATAACTTATAACCAGAATAAAGAACTTGAGGTGGGAAACATTAAAAGCAACAATTCAGAGAAAGCGGAAATTCTTTCAGATGACAGACAGATTACAGAAGTAAAGGTTACAGGAGAGATATCTGCCGGAGAGCAGTTCTCCGGTATATTTACAGGAATCGTAAATAATGATACACTTCTGACAGTGAAGATGGATGAAGATTTTTCCATGTATATGGCATCAAATATAGACACTGCTTATTGAGATAGTAAGGTGGAACGAGGAAAACTATATGAACCATAAAATAAAAGTTCTTTTTCTGGATATTGACAATACTTTGCTGGATTTTGATGCAGGTGCTGCATGGGGAATGGAGCAGTGCTTCAGGAAGGCAGGACTGGAATACAGAACGGAAATGTTTTCTGTTTTTACAGAGGAAAATAACAAGATCTGGCAGAAGATTGAGCGTAGAGAACTGACAATGGATAATCTCTTTTATGTGCGCTGGCAGGCAATCCTTGCACATCTTGGACTGGAGGCGGATGGCGTAGAGATGGAAAAAGAATTCCGCAGACTGCTTCATCTGACCGCTGTTCCGGTAGAAGGTGCAAAAGAGATCCTGGAATATCTATATAAGAAGGATTACTTCTTATGTGCCGCAAGCAACGGTCCTTATGATCAGCAGATCAATCGTCTTAGAAGTGCAGATATGCTTAGATATTTTTCTCATTGTTTTGTATCAGAAAAGATTGGGGCAGACAAACCGGGAAAGCAGTTTTTTGATGGTTGCATGAAAGAATTTCCCGGAATCCATCCATCCGAATGTATGATGATCGGAGATTCTCTGACAGCAGATATCGCCGGAGGACAGGCATATGGAATGTCCACATGCTGGTTTGTGCACTCTGGGGATAAGTCTTTTAATACGAGAAACAACGGTGGAAAAGTGGCGGACTACATTATTTACAGACTGGAAGAATTAAAAAATATTTTGTAACTTCCGGGTAATTACATAAAGAAAAGGAAAAGACAACATGAACAACAACACAGACAAAGGCTTACAGGGCAACGAAAAAATAGAAGAGGCAATTGCAGGGCTTCAAAAGGAAACCACGCAGGAGATGCTGGCGCATGCTCTTACCGTGATCCGCCGCCGAATGAAAGAGGGCGGTCAGCTCATCATTGCGGTAGAACCACCAAAAGGCGACGGTCAGATCCGCCTGGAAGCGATCAAAACAGATGATGGCAGAAACTGGTGGGCAGCATTTACCAGCTTTGAGGAAGAACTGAAAGGCGGCGGAAGCGTCAAATCCACATTTCTGACGGACATCGACAAATTGTTTGAGACCGCACTTCAGACTGATGGGATCGAAGGCGTGATCCTCAACCCATGGAACCGTACGATCATGCTGGATAAGCTTCTTATTAAAATTATCCTTGGAAAAAACGCATAAAATCTCCCATCACGGCAGATACTGTCATCGTATTGCAAAATGAAAGAGAGGAAGCAGATACGATGATATTAAAAGAAAAAGAACGCACAACGATCCAGGATCTACAGACACAGGAAAAAAGCTGTATTGAGAAATACGGAAGATATGCACAGCAGGCCAAAGATCCTGAACTGAAAAATCTTTTCCAGACGCTGCAGCAGAAGGAGAGAGAGCATTACGATTCACTGGAACGTGTACTGAACGGCGAAGTGCCGCAGTGCAACTGCAACGACAGTGACGGAAGAGATTACCAGCCAAAAGCAACCTACACAGCCATGAGTTCCCCGGAGGACAAACAGCAGGATGCTTTTCTGGCAACAGACTGTATTGCAACAGAGAAACTGGTATCAGGAGAATATAATTCAGAAGTTTTTGCTTTCGGTGACAGCGGCGTGCGTAAGCTGCTTGCTGATATCCAGGTAGAAGAACAGAATCACGCAGAAATGCTGTATAAGTACAAAACAGTAAACGGTATGGTCTGAAATAAAAGAACAGAGCCCGCAGTTCAGAAGAGAATGGAACTGCGGGCTTTCTTTCTATATTATTATACTTCCGGATAATATTCTTTAAGGAATGGAATAGAGAAGGTTTCCATTGCTTCCCTGAGGTCCTCTGCATTTCTCGGTCCATAGAGCGGCAGGCAGGTGAAATCACGGCAGGTGAGATAACCAAGGACTGCCTGTGTAAGAGAAATCTGGTATTCCTCCATCAGTCCGTGGAGCCCTTCAGCAGCCTTAAGATTCTCAGGAGTGTAGTATTCAGAATTTCTCACAGCATCAGCCCCGCCTGCATATAATTTGTGGAAAAATCCACTGCAAACGGACATATACGGCATAGCCAGATTTTGCGGATTTTCGACATGATATTGCTGCATTTCCTGATCCATGACAGCAAGGGTATCGTCAGCGAGCGGACGCATGGAAGCAGAACCAATGTTGAACAGAGCTTCGTTTGCGACAAATCCACGATATCCTTTGGAAGCGGCGTAAGCATCTGCTTCTTTCATGCGGGCAGTGCTCCAGTTAGAGCATGCATAGTAGCGGATTTTACCCTCTTTGCGGAATTCTTCCATGATCTCGATCAGTTCTCCGGCAGGAATCGCCTCATTATCTCTGTGATAAAAATAAATATCAATATAATCTGTACCAAGTGCAGTAAGAGAAAGTGCCAGATCCTTACGCATATTTTCGGCAGAAATCCTGGAAGCGTGCATATCCGGGACAGAAGGAGTCATATCCGGATGACCGCCCTTGGAGAGAAGGACGATGTCGTGACGCTTTCCACTCTGGCGGAGCCACTGACCAAGGACACGTTCGCTGCGTCCGATCTCAGATGGGATCCAGTCAGAATATACACGGGCAGTATCGTAAACAGTACCACCCATATCAAGAAAAGCATCAAAAATCCTGAAAGCATCCTCGCCATCCCATTTGATCCCGGCATTCACACATCCCATTCCCATAGGTGAAAGTTCAAGGTCTGTGTTCATAATCGTTATTTTTCTCATAATAATAAGTACCTTTCCTGTTATTTCATTAAAAGTAGAATCAGATATAGCTTCATTATAACGATATTTGAGATGCAGGTCAAAGATTTTTACCCGGAGCTTTTTACAAAGATTTTACAAGGTTACGATTTTGCATTTTACTTTGCGTTCATATAATTGCAGTTGTCAATGAGGAAAACAAAAAATTAAATAAAGCAAAATAAAGAGGAGATTTATTATTATGAAGAAAAAATTTCTCGCAATCGTAACAGCAGCACTTATTGGAACAACCGCATTTGCATCTGTAGCAAGCGCAGCAAGCGGAACAATTGATGTAATTTCCCGTGAAGACGGTTCAGGTACAAGAGGAGCATTTATCGAACTGTTTGGAATTGAAGAAAAACAGGGCGATGAAAAAGTAGATATGACAACAGAGGATGCAAGCATCACAAACAGCACTTCCGTTATGATGACAACAGTAGCTGGTGATGAGAATGCGATCGGATATATTTCCCTTGGTTCTCTGAATGACACAGTAAAAGCAGTCAAGATCGACGGTGCAGAAGCATCCGCAGAAAACGTTGCAAACGATACATACAAAGTATCCCGTCCGTTCAATATCATAACAACTGACAGCCTCAGCGATGCAGCTCAGGATTTCGAAAACTACATCATGAGCTCTGACGGACAGCAGATCGTAGAAGACAACGGATACATCAAAGTAGCAGATGATGCAGCAGCTTACGAGCAGAGCGATGCAGAAGGTAAAGTTGTTGTAGCTGGTTCTTCTTCTGTAACACCGGTTATGGAAAAACTGAAAGAAGCATACGAAAAAGCAAACGGCGGAAAGATCACTGTAGAAGTACAGCAGAGCGATTCCACAACAGGTATCACATCCGCAGCAGAAGGAATCTGTGACATCGGTATGGCATCCCGTGACCTCAAAGATGAAGAGACAAGCGAAAACCTTACAGCAACTGAGATCGCAAGAGACGGTATCGCAGTTGTAGTAAACACTTCAAACGATATTGATGATCTGACCAGTGATCAGGTGAAATCCATCTTTACAGGTGAAACCACCACTTGGGAAGACCTGGCTAAGTAAGACAGAAGATACAGAGTGACAGAACAGAGGCTCGGTTTGCCGGGCTTCTTGTATGTCTATTTAGGAGAGAGGAAGAGTCCTGTATGAATAAATTTAAAGAACAGGCTATGAAAGTCGTATTTATGGTCGCAGCCTGTGCATCCGTTCTGGCAGTATTTCTGATCTGTCTGTTCCTGTTTGCGAACGGACTTCCTGCCATTGCAAAGATCGGACCAGTGAAGTTCCTTCTTGGAACAACCTGGAAACCATCCAACGATAAATTCGGAATTTTCCCGATGATCATCGCCAGCATTTATGTAACAGGCGGAGCAATCCTGATCGGTGTTCCGATCGCACTGTTTACATCCGTGTTCATGGCACGCTACTGTCCACAAAAAATTTACCGGCCGCTGAAATCAGGAATTGAACTGATGGCAGGTGTTCCATCCATCGTATATGGTTTCTTCGGTCTGGTACTGATGGTACCGCTGATCCGAAATACCTTCGGCGGAACAGGAACAAGCTGGCTGGCAGCGTCCCTTCTTCTGGCGATCATGATCCTTCCGACGATCATTGGACCTACAGAATCTGCACTCAGAAGTGTACCTGAAAGCTATTATGAAGGCTCCCTGGCACTGGGTGCAACAAAAGAAAGAAGTATCTTTATGGTCATGCTCCCGGCAGCAAAATCCGGTATTCTCGCAGCAGTTATCCTTGGAATCGGACGTGCGATCGGTGAGACAATGGCGGTCATCATGGTAGCCGGAAACCAGGCAAGAATGCCTGCAGGACTGCTCAAAGGACTTCGAACAATGACTGCAAATATCGTAACAGAAATGGGTTATGCGACAGGCCTTCACAGAGAAGCACTGATCGCAACAGGAGTGGTACTTTTTGTATTCATTCTGATCATCAACCTGAGTCTTTCTCTGCTGAACAGGAGGTCAGAACATGCAAACTAATGCAGCAACAATAGATCCGACGGTGGAAAATATGAAAAAAAGAAATCAGACATCAACAGCGGACCGCATCCGTTCCTACCTGCGTCATCCAGGCTCAGGAGTGCTTGCACTTCTCACTGTAGGAGCAGCAATCGTTACTTTTTCCGTGCTGATCTTCCTGGTGGCATACATCCTTGTCAAAGGTATTCCATATCTGACACCAAGCCTTTTCAGCCTGGAATATACTTCTGATAATGTTTCTCTGATGCCGTCTCTGATAAATACCTTTATCATGACTGCTTTATCCCTCGTGATCGCCGCACCGCTTGGAATCTTCGCAGCAATCTACCTGGTAGAATATGCAAAAAAAGGAAACAAACTGGTACAGATCATCCGTATCACAGCCGAGACACTTTCCGGTATTCCGTCTATCGTATTTGGTCTGTTTGGTATGCTGTTTTTTGTAACAGCACTCCACTGGGGAATGTCACTCCTGGCAGGCGCATGTACCCTGGTCATCATGGTGCTTCCACTTATCATGCGTACTTCTGAAGAAGCATTAAAAGCTGTTCCGGACTCCTACAGAGAGGCAAGTTTCGGACTTGGAGCAGGTAAACTCCGTACTATTTTTACGATCGTACTTCCTTCCGCAGTACCGGGAATCCTTGCCGGTATCATTCTTGCAATTGGACGTATCATTGGTGAAACAGCAGCACTCCTCTATACTTCAGGAACGGTTGCACAGGTTCCGAATCTGATGGGATCCGGACGTACACTGGCACTTCATATGTATGTACTTTCCAGCGAAGGTCTTCATATGAACCAGGCATCTGCGACAGCAGTTGTGATTCTCTTATTTGTACTGCTCATCAACGGTTTATCCGGTATGGTGGCAAAATGTATCGCGAAAGGATAACAGAAAATGAGTGATAATATTAAACTTTCAATCGAAGATATGAACCTTTTTTATGGAAATTTTCATGCGCTGAAAGACATCAATATGCATATTCCGGAAAAAGAAATTACTGCTTTTATCGGACCGAGTGGATGTGGTAAATCCACACTTCTGAAGTCTCTGAACCGTATGAATGACCTTGTAGAAGGATGTAAGATCACCGGAAGAGTAGAGCTTGACGGCGAAGATATCTACGGTGATATGGATGTCAATGTTCTCCGTAAAAGAGTCGGAATGGTATTCCAGAAGCCGAATCCGTTTCCGATGAGCATTTACGATAACATTGCATATGGACCGAGAACACACGGGATCCGTTCCAAGGCAAAACTGGATGAGATCGTTGAAAAATCTCTCCGTGACGCTGCAATCTGGGACGAAGTAAAAGACAGATTAAAGAAAAGTGCTCTCGGAATGTCCGGTGGACAGCAGCAGAGACTCTGCATTGCAAGAGCACTGGCAGTACAGCCGGAAGTCCTTTTGATGGATGAGCCGACCTCCGCACTCGACCCGATTTCCACATCCAAGATCGAGGAACTTGCAATGGAACTGAAGGGCGATTATACGATCGTGATCGTTACTCATAACATGCAGCAGGCAACTCGAATTTCTGACAAAACAGCTTTTTTCCTTCTGGGAGAAGTGGTAGAATTTAATGATACAGATACCTTGTTTTCTATGCCGAAGGATAAAAGAACCGAGGATTATATTACAGGGAGGTTTGGTTGATCATGGCAACACATTTCGAACGGCAGCTTGAAGAACTTCATGTACAGATGATCACAATGGGAAGTCTCTGTGAGAAGGTGATCTCACTTTCGAACAGAGCGATCCGTGGCGAGAACTGTATCAGAGAGATCTTCGATACAGACAGAGAAATCGATACAAAAGAGCGAGAGATCGAGAATCACTGCATGCGTATTTTGCTTCACCAGCAGCCTGTGGCAAGAGATCTGCGAGAGGTTTCAGCAGCACTCAAAATGATCTCAGACATGGAGCGTATCGGAGACCAGGCGGCGGATATCGCTGATCTTTCTCAGTTTATCGAGAACAACCATGTGGAGGTTCCGGAACTGATCGGAAAGATGGCAGAAATGACTGTCCGCATGGTGACAGAAAGCGTCGATGCGTTTGTAAAAAAAGATCTGAAACTCTGCCGAAAAGTCATTGATGATGATGACCAGGTAGATGACGCTTTTAATCAGGTCAAGGAAGAACTGGCGACACTGATGTACCAGAACCTGGATGCAAAAGCAGGACTTGATCTCCTTATGACGGCCAAATATATGGAGCGTATCGGAGACCATGCGGTGAATATCGCAGAATGGGTTGAATATGCGATCACCGGCAACCACAGAAACAATGAACATCAAATGGGAGGAAACCAGGCTTGACAAAGAAGATATTCAGATCAACTGTCCTGGTTTCAGCAATGATCCTGATACTGGGAAGTGCCTTTGTACTGGGCGTTTTGTATCAATATTTTGGAAAGCAGTTGGATGGGGAGCTCGAGAAAGAAGCTTCCTATCTGGCGTATGGGGTAGAACAAAACGGCGTTGATTACCTGGAACAGATAAAGCAGAAAGATGCCCGTATTACTTATGTGGATGCATCGGGAACAGTACTTTATGACAGTCAGGCAGATGCATCTTCCATGGAAAATCACAGTGACCGTAAAGAAATCCAGGAAGCACTGGAAAATGGAACCGGATATGCGGAACGAATGTCAAAAACACTGTCTGAAAAGACAGTTTATTATGCGTTAAAGCTTATCGATGGTTCTGTTCTTCGTGTGGCAGGTACACAGTCTTCTGTTTTTGTACTGATGCTTCAGCTTGTTCCTCCGATCCTGTGTATTGCAGTCATAATGCTGATCCTTGCAGGAATTGCGGCGGCACGTATGTCTGCAAATATTGTAAAACCGATCAATGAACTGGATCTGGATCACCCGGAAGAAAACCAGATCTATGAGGAAGTGGGTCCGCTCCTCAGCAGGATCCATAAGCAGAACCGCCAGATCCAGACACAGCTTGAAACGGCACGTCGGAATCAGGAAGAATTCCAGATCATCACCGAAAACATGCAGGAAGGACTGCTGGTCATTGATGCATATACGATCATTCTTTCCGGAAATTCCAGTGTATGGAGAATGTTCCAGGTATGGGAACCAAAGACAGGAGAAAGCGTTTATTCTCTTGACAGGAATGAGGATTTCCGCAAGGTGATCGAGGAAGTCCTGGGCGGCCGTCATGGCAGTGCGATGCTGCAGCTGGATGGCGAATATGTTCAGCTTATCGCCAATCCGGTATTCAGAGATACTAAAGTTGCAGGTGCAGTTCTGCTTCTTGTCAATGAAACCGAAAAGATGGAGAGGGAGAATCTGCGGAGAGAATTTTCTGCAAATGTATCACATGAACTCAAGACACCATTGACATCTATCTCTGGTTTTGCAGAGATCATAGAGGGCGGTCTGGTACAGGAAGAAGACATTCGGAAGTTTGCCGGAAGGATTTACCGGGAAGCACAGAGACTGATCCATCTTGTGGAAGATACCATCAAGATCTCGCAGCTTGACGAGGGAGAAAACCCATATGAGTGGGAAAAAGTAGATGCATATGCCGTAGCAAAGAATGTCTGCGGAAACCTGAAAGAAATCGCAGCAAAGAAGAACGTACATCTCTTTATTGACGGCGAGAAACTGGTCTTCTGTACAGTTCGCCCGATACTGGAAGAAGTGATTTATAATCTGTGTGATAACGGAATCAAGTATAACAGAGATGACGGTACGGTAAGCATCCATCTGCAGGATCTTGGAGAAAGCGTAGAGATCCGCGTCAAAGACAACGGCATCGGAATCCCGAGAGAAGACCGCAGCAGAGTCTTCGAACGCTTCTATCGCGTAGACAAAAGCCACTCCAAATCCATCGGCGGCACTGGACTGGGCCTGTCGATCGTGAAACATGGCGTTACCTTCCTTGGCGGCACACTCAAGATGCTCAGCGAAGTTGGTAAAGGAACCGAGATCACCATGACCTTCCCGAAAGAACGCAAAACAAATTTATAAAAAACAGGAGATGCTGACGATCGATCATGTCAGCATCTCCTGTTGTGCTATTAGTAGCAATACGCGCCTTCATAACGTCCACAGGCGTCTTTTTTGTGAGAAAGTTCTTTGCAGGAACTGCAGCGATCGCAGAATTCCTGCTCGTAACAGGTAGCACAGACACAGTTCCCACAACTGCTGCGGTCATAAGCCGGAGTACAGGTGTAGGGAAGAGCGTCCTTGGATTTTTCTTCCTTCATTATAGTCACCTCTCCTGAAACATTTTGATAATTGTATTATATATCTGTGCATCAGGAGATTCAAGAAAATAATGAGAAAAAATATCAGATTTCAGAATCTACAGTAAAATCAAATAATAGTTTCAAACTGTTTTATTTCGCCTCCCAGCGTCCGGAAGCACCGCATGGAAGTACCAGCCCGTTGGAGGTTACCGGAAGTCCGATCTCCTGGGAGTCAACATGTCCGTCGAAGTCTTTCAGCTCGGTTGCCAGCATATAAGTCAGTACGGCAGGAGCCAGACCTGTGGTGTAGGAGTTGATGAGGAAAAACAGCGGGTTCGGGCTTAAGAGTTTCACGCAGAGCTTGATCAGAGGATGGATCGCCTCCTCGATCTTCCAGATCTCACCCTTCGGTCCACGTCCGTAGGACGGCGGGTCCATGATGATCGCATCGTAGTGATTGCCACGACGGATCTCACGCTCGACAAATTTCACACAGTCGTCCACCAGCCAGCGGATAGGTGCGTCAGAAAGTCCGGAAGCGGCAGCGTTTTCCTTCGCCCAGTTGACCATTCCCTTGGATGCGTCTACATGAGTAACCTGTGCACCGGCAGCAGCAGCAGCCAGAGTTGCACCGCCTGTGTAGGCAAAAAGGTTCAGCACTTTGATCGGACGGCCTGCATTACGGATCTTGTCACCAAACCAGTCCCAGTTGACAGCCTGCTCTGGGAAAAGTCCGGTGTGCTTGAAACTGAATGGTTTCAGATGGAAAGTAAGATCTTTGTAATGGAGATCCCACTGCTGAGGGAGATCAAAGAATTCCCATTCACCGCCGCCTTTTTTGCTTCTGTGATAATGGGCGTTCATGTTTTTCCATCCACGGCTTACCTTCGGAGTGTCCCAGATCACCTGCGGATCCGGACGGACCAGAGTGTATTTCCCCCAGCGTTCCAGTTTTTCTCCACAGGAAGTGTCAATTACTTCGTATTCTTTCCAGTCATTTGCAATCCACATATATGATAACCTTTCTTTAAGTACATTTTATAGAAACAGAATATTCCTGTTTATTCAGTATAGGTGAAACAGCTCGATTCTGCAAGTAAAACTGTGGCGTTTTGTGTATAAGCAGGAGACTTTATGCAGAATTCACACTTTATCACACTGATTCGAGAAAATTTTTTCCAAATACAGGCCTGGTGGGACTTGACAAGGGGGATTTTAGCATACTAAAATAGACGGGATAGTAATATTAGATATCAAAAGAAAAAAGAAATTTATATTATGCCGGTACAGGATTCTGGAAGCGGCACGAGGAGGACAAATTATGCAGAAGTACAGTGAAATGAGCAGAGAACAGCTTCTTGCTCTGAAGAAGGAACTGGATCAGCAGTATGCAGAGATCAAGGCACAGGGACTTGCCCTGGATATGTCTCGTGGTAAACCGGCGGCTGACCAGCTTGATCTTTCCATGGGATTGATGGATGTTCTGTCAAGCAGCGCAGACCTGAAATGCGAAACAGGTGTAGACTGCCGTAACTACGGTGTTATGGATGGTATCCCGGAAGCCAAACGCCTTCTTGGAGAAATCTCTGAAGTATCTCCGGAGAACATCATCATTTATGGTACTTCCAGTCTGAACGTTATGTTTGATACCGTAGCACGTTCCATGACTCACGGCGTTATGGGAAACACTCCATGGTGCAAACTTGACAAAGTAAAATTCCTCTGTCCTGTTCCGGGATATGACCGTCATTTCAAAGTTACAGAATTCTTCGGAATCGAGATGATCAATGTTCCGATGACTCCACAGGGTCCGGACATGGATATGGTTGAGAAACTTGTAAGCGAAGATCCTGCAATCAAAGGTATCTGGTGTGTTCCGAAATACTCCAACCCGCAGGGCTACACTTATTCAGAAGAAACAGTTAAGCGTTTTGCACGCCTGAAACCGGCAGCACCGGACTTCCGTATCTACTGGGACAATGCTTACAGCGTACATCATCTTTATGATGAAGAAGAGAAACAGGATTTCCTTCTTGAGATCCTGGAAGAATGTGCAAAAGCAGGCAACCCTGACATTGTTTACAAATTTACTTCCACATCCAAGATCAGTTTCCCGGGTTCCGGTATCGCAGCAGTAGCAGCATCCAAAGCAAACCTGGATGATTTCCGCAAATATATGACTGTTCAGACGATCGGACATGACAAACTGAACCAGCTTCGTCACGTAAGATTCTTCAAGAACCTGGACGGTGTTCATGCACACATGAGCAAACATGCAGCAATCCTTCGCCCGAAATTCGAGATGGTAGAGTCCACCCTTGAAAAAGAACTCGGCGGACTTGGAATCGGAAGCTGGACAACACCGAAGGGTGGATACTTCATTTCCTTCGAATCCATGGATGGCTGTGCCAAAGCGATCGTTGCCAAAGCAAAAGAAGCAGGCGTTGTCATGACAGGTGCAGGAGCAACTTATCCATATGGCAAAGACCCGAAAGACAGCAATATCCGTATTGCACCGTCCTTCCCGCCGATTGACGAACTTGCCAAAGCAGCAGAAGTATTCGTTGTCTGCGTCAAACTCGCAAGCGTAGAGAAACTTCTGGCTGAATAAGACAGGAGCTATAAAGGAGGCATCATGGCAGAAGAAAACACAGGGATGAGCAGAGGAAGAAAGATACTGGTAGGCTTCATTGTTGTGCTGTTTTTACTGACCATCGGTGCCTACTTTTTTGGAGTATATTATTTTACAGAACATTTTCTTCCAGGAACGCAGGTGAACGGTTTTAACTGCTCTTACATGATGCAGGAAGAAACAGAGAAACTTCTGGCAGAAAAAACCAGCGTATATGTTCTGGCTATTCAGACCAGAGGAAACGGTCAGGAGAGTATTTCGGCAGATGAGATCGACCTGAAATACACTTCTGATGGAAGCGTGAACCGAATGCTCCACGAACAGAAGCGTTTCCAGTGGTTCCTCGCGTTCAGCCAACATAAATCCTGGGAGGTTCCATCATCTGTTACTTACGATCAGGACAAATTTGAGCAGGTCATCGATAGTCTGAACTGTATGAAGGACAATCAGGAACCTTACGATGCATACATAAAAGAAAACGATGACGGATTTGAGGTCGTACCGGAAGTAGAAGGAACAAAGATCGACAAAGAAAAACTGCAGAAAGATATCTCCAATGCAGTTACGACAGGAAGAACACTGGTAAATCTTGATGTAGATGGATGCTACATAGATCCGGCAGTATACAGTGACGAGCTGACAGAAGACTGCCAGCAGATGAATGAACTGACGGATGTTGTGATCACTTATGATTTCAGTGACCGCAAGGAAACGGTTGACCGTACACTGCTCAAGGAATGGCTCAGTCGTGATGAGGATGGAAATCTGATGCTGGATCACAGGGCAATTGCATCTTATGTTGGACAGCTGGCATCAAAATATGATACAGTGGGTATAGAACGTTCTTTTTCAACTTATGACAACAGAGAAGTCACCGTATCCGGCGGCACTTATGGATGGCTGATCGACCAGCCGAAAGAAGCGGATGCTTTGTATCAGGCGATCATGGATAAGAAAACACAGGTGAGAGAACCGGTATATGCACAGGAAGCGGCGAGCCGCGACACGAATGATATCGGGTATTCCTATGTGGAGGTCAATCTTACTGACCGCAGACTTGTACTTTACAAGAGTGGAAATCCTGTTGTAGATACAGGGATCGCAATCAGCAGCAGTACGCCGGCTGGAGTCTATTCGATCGAAGAAAAGAAAAACCAGCAGACGGTTGGAAATATGACAACAGACTGCTGGATGTCATTCACAGATGATCTTGCGATCTATGGTGATCCGGGACTGAATCTTAATACTGTGACAGACACAGAGGAGGACAGTTTTGAAAGTGCAGCAGATATGGATTTTGGTTCAGATCTGACAAGCTGGACCGGTACAGAGGGCTGTATTGTCCTGCCGGAAGAAGCGGCACAGGAGTTGTATCAGAATGTAGAAACCGGTATGCCGGTGGTTATTTATAAATAAGAACAGGTAAAATGCTGCAGAGATTCTGAAGTGAATTTTTGCAGCAGTTTTTGCTTTCCTTAAGGAGATGGAAAATATGAAAATTGTTGTATTAGCAGGTGGAACCAGTACAGAAAGAGATGTTTCTATCGTATCAGGAACAGGAATCTGCCAGGCACTCAGACAGAAAGGCCATCAGGCGATTCTGGTGGATGTATTCTGTGGCCTTGAAACCGTAAACTGGGAAGATCCGTTCCCGGCAGAATATGATGTTGAAAAAGCAGCAGAGTATATCAAGAGCTTTAATCCGCAGATGAAAGAATTAAAGAAAGCCCGCAGAGATTTCTTCGGACCAAATGTCATCGAACTCTGCAAAAAAGCCGACTTTGTTTTCCTCGGACTTCACGGTGCAAACGGAGAGGACGGCAAATTACAGGCAGCTTTTGACCTGATGGGAATTCCTTATACCGGAACCGGATGCTTAAGCAGTGCGATGGCAATGGACAAAGGCGTGACCAAAGCAATGTTTCAGATGAGAGGCGTAAGCACACCGGGCGGAAAAGCCATGAAGAAAAAAGACCGTCAGGACTCTCTTGCGGCACTTGGCATGGAATTTCCTGTAGTTGTCAAGACATGCTGCGGTGGTTCCAGCATCGGTGTCTATATCGTAGATAACCAGGAAGATTATGTCAAAGCACTGGATGAAGCTTTTGAATACGAAAACGAAGTTGTCATCGAAGAATTCATCAAGGGTGTGGAATACACAGTTGCGGTCGTTGACGGAACAGCCTATCCAGTAGTTCAGATCGTGCCGAAAGAAGGATTCTACGATTATGAGAACAAATACAAACCAGGCGCAGTACAGGAAACCTGCCCGGCTCCGATCTCCGAAGAACTGACCAGACGTCTTCAGGAAGCGGCTGTGGACGGCTATCACGCACTGGAAATGGAAAGCTATGCAAGACTTGACTTCATCGTAACCGAAGATGAAAAGATCTACTGTCTGGAAGCAAACACTCTTCCGGGAATGACCCCGACCAGCCTGATTCCACAGGAAGCCGCTGTTCTCGGAATGGATTATCCGACGCTGTGCGAGGAACTGATCCGCGTTTCACAGAAAAAGTATGATTAACAGATGAATATGCACAAGAAGAAGTAGATAGATGCGTTGTGCTTGCACATAAGCAGATATTTACTTATTCTTGTATATGGGCAGCGCCCATCACCGAGATGTAATGAAATGGAATCGAGGCAGCATATGAATGAAAGGAAATCGATATGAAAAATCTTACTATAAAGAATCTTACCGAAGTCTGCTCCGGTACATACTATGGTCCGGAAACTGTGATGGACAGGGAAGTTTCATCCATCACCACAGACAGCCGCAAGATTGAAAAAGACAGCCTGTTTGTTCCGATCGTAGGAGAACGTGTAGATGCACACCGTTTTATCCCGGATGTCATGAGCAAAGGTGCGCTTGTCACACTTTCAGAGAGAGAGCTGGAGAATGCAGATTTTCCATATATTCAGGTGGAATCTTCTCTTCAGGCAGTGAAGGATATCGCAGAATTTTATCTGAAACAGCTTCAGATTCCGGTTGTCGGAATCACCGGAAGTGTTGGCAAGACCAGCACAAAAGAAGTGATCGCTTCTGTCCTCAAAGAAAAATACCGCACACTCAAGACACAGGGAAACTTTAACAATGAACTTGGACTTCCGCTGACTGTTTTCCGTCTGAGAGATGAGGATCAGATCGCGGTTCTGGAAATGGGAATCAGTGATTTTGGAGAGATGACCAGACTGACAAAGATCGCCAGACCAGATACGTGTGTGATCACAAACATCGGAACCTGCCATCTTGAAAATCTTGGAGACCGCGATGGCGTTCTCAAAGCAAAAACAGAGATCTTTAAATCCATGAACCCGGAAGGACATATTGTTCTGAATGGCGATGATGACAAGCTGGCGACAGTAAGTGAATACAATGGCATTAAACCAGTATTTTTCGGGCTGAATGCAGAGCGTGATGTATATGCAGACCAGATCGAGAGCAAAGGACTCAAAGGTGTTGCCTGCCGCATTCATCTTGTCGAGGATGCTTTTGACGTGCTTGTTCCGACACCGGGGATCCATATGGTCTATAATGCACTGGCAGCAGCTGCTGTAGGACGCATTTACGGTCTTTCCATCGAGGAGATCAAGAGAGGCATCGAAAGCCTGGAAACGATCCGCGGACGTTTCAAAATGATCGAGACAGACAAATTCCTGGTAGTGGATGACTGCTACAACGCAAACCCGATGTCCATGAAAGCTTCTCTTGATGTTCTTCACGACGGCGAAGGACGAAGAGTGGCGATCCTTGGAGATATGGGTGAACTTGGAGAGAATGAGATCGCACTTCATGAAGAAGTCGGAACTCATGCAGCACAGTGCGGAATTGATGTCTGCATCTGTGTCGGTGCGCTTTCTGTGCATATGGCAGAAGCTGCACGCAAAGCAGACCCGGAATTTAAAGTGATTTATGAAAAGAGCCGGGAATCTCTCCTTGAGCATCTTGGAGATCTTATCCAGGAGGGAGATACGATCCTTGTAAAAGCATCCCACTTCATGCAGTTTGAAGAGGTTGTCAAGGCACTGGAAGAAATGTGAATCTCAGGTTATAAAGATCCTGCCAGAATATAAAACGACAGAAACTCCTCATGGGAGGCTGAATTATCACGAAAAGCAGATAAATCAGCCATTCAGAGGAGTTTTTCGCATTTTCCAGGGAGAATTTGACGAACGATTTTTGTTTCCTACAGGTTCTTGTAGGTGTAGAATGGGAATTAACAGCAGAAGAGAAGCCGAGAAGGTGTCGGAGAGATTGTAAAAGCAAGGAGGAGCTTATGCTGGAGCGAATCATGAACCTGCAGATACTGCTTTGCATCATGGCAGCCGCCGGAGCTTTCGGAGCGGTGGGCATGCTGGCAGTACACCTTACTTACAGAAGAACTCTGCGAAGAACAAACACGGTCACAAGTCTTAAGGAGAAATGGCTGAACCTCTGGAAAACGAGAGATAAACTGCTGAACAGGATGAACCTTCTGGTCTGGGTACCATCGCTTCTGTCAACATTGTGCCTGGGGCTGGCGATCCTGTTTGTGACAAAGCTCAAGTGGACGAGCGGGCTGCCGCTTCGGTATCTCTATCTGGGAACTGTGATCCCGGTCGCACTGACGATCCTGAGACAAGCTCTGGACTTTGCCTACCGGGAGGAACTGGTAATGAATTCTCTTGCAGATTATATCCTTTCTGCACGGACAAGGAGAGAGGAGACAGTCACACCGCGAAAGGCAGAACCGGTCGCACCGCCGCCCAAAATGGACCCCGTTCTCCAGGAAGAGATGGTGGAGAAGATCACGGCAAGCATCCGCCAGACAGCGGCAACCGGAAGTCATTTCAGCAAAATGCTGAGTCCGGAGGAAGAGGAGATCATGCGTGAAATCATCCGGGAATTTATGGAATGACAAAATGTTACAGAAATATTTCTTGTAGAAACAGACCGTGTTTGCTATACTTTATTAGATCGTGCCGGATTTAAAAGCCGGGCATGAAGACATAAAACAAAGGAGAAGAGTCAGAAACTCATAAGAATCAATATGAAGAAAAAAAGAATTACCTGGATAGAGCTGCTCCGGATAGTTGCCTGCATCGGAGTGATCGGGATACATGCTGCATCACAGCACTTTCGGGATATACCGCTGGATTCCAGTGCATGGAGAGCCTCTAACTTTTATCACGGGATCAATCGATTTGCGGTATCTGTGTTTATCATGATCAGTGGGACTCTGTATCTGGACAGCAAGAGAAAATGGTCTTTAAAGAAACTGTGGACCAAGAATATCTTTCAGCTTGTTGTACTATACTTGTTCTGGCAGATATTTTATGCTGTGTACAGGGTCGGCATGTCAGGAAAACCGGCGATAGGTTCTGCAGCATTTTTTAAGAAAATACTTACTTCCTGCAGTTCATCGTATTTTCATCTGTGGTATCTTCCGATGCTGGTAGGAATTTTGACGGTAACACCGCTTCTGTGGGAGATCGTGAACTGCGAGAACGGTAAGAAGTGGGAAGAATATCTGATCCTGCTGTTTCTGTTTATCAGAATCGTGCCTTATACGATTAATTGTTTCGCGTTTCCACAAAAAGAATATGTTATGAAAGTAATAAATACTTTAAGACCAGGACTGATCATAAATTATGCCGGATATTTTGTCCTGGGGCATTATCTATCGCATTATAAGGTCTTCAGGAAGCTGGAATATCTTATTTATGTTCTTGGAGTTGGTCTGATCGGTGCCGCGATCCTGATAGGGCAGTATATGTCTCCGAAAGCGGGCGAAGCGATTCAGGATTACTACGGGAACTTTTCGATGGCAGTATTTTTCTGGGGAAGTGCGATATTTCTGTTTTTCAAAAACCATGTATCAAAAATCCAATGGACAGAAAAGCAGGAAGCCGTCATTTGCAGACTTGGAAGTTATACCTTGGGAATTTACCTGATCCATGTACTTTTCCGTGATATCCTGCACAGAGCAGGGGTGGACAGTTTGATGATCGGAAATACAGTGATTGCAGTTCCACTGGTCATGGTGTGTATTTTTGTACCTAGCTGTATTGCAGTAATACTTATCAAAAAAATACCAGTCCTGGGCAAATGGATCGTCTGATACCAAAACTGCCGCTCACAGCAAGCTGTGGCGGCAGTTTTTCAGTCTTCTTCGATCACCTGGATCTCCAGATAATCAAATTCAATATGTTCAATAAAGCTGTCCTGGCGGAATCGTGTTCTGGAATGGCGCTTGAAATCCGTCACATTGCTGTCCAGCCAGATCGGATTTTCCAGGTCAAAATCATAGCAGATCTCCTGCAGTGCACGGAAGATCTTGTGTGTTCTGGTATCTTCTGAGTCGTCATCAATGACGAGATCTTTCATCATGTGGTTGTCTTTCCACAGTTTTCCCCATAAACGAAACATAGTTTTACCTCACCTTTCTGCTATCATCCAAAGGGATAAAAGCATCGGATTTTCTATGCGATAGTATAGTCGATTTGCCCCGGAAAGTAAAGGGAAGGATTTTTATTGGCTATTTATTGATGATTCTGTTCAAATGTCGTTGCAGATTTTAGCGAGATAAAGTATAATTAATATACATTTTGCAAAAACACAGAAGCGTGCAATGCATAATTTATATGAATGGAGGATTATTATGAAGCTATACGACGGTGGCGTTTACCTTGTAAATGGCAGTGACATTGTTGAAGAAAGCAAGTTTGATCAGCCGGTATCCAGAGAAGACGCAGCAAAGAACACCATGGCATATGATATCCTGGAAGCACACAATACTTCCGGAAATATGCAGAAATTACAGATCAAGTTTGATAAGTTAACATCCCATGATATTACTTTTGTAGGAATCATCCAGACAGCACGTGCTTCAGGACTTGAGAAATTCCCGATCCCATATGTGCTGACAAACTGTCACAACTCTCTGTGTGCAGTAGGCGGAACAATCAACGAAGATGACCACATGTTCGGACTTACCTGTGCAAAGAAATATGGCGGAGTATATGTACCTCCTCATCAGGCAGTCATCCATCAGTTCGCACGTGAGATGCTTGCAGGCGGCGGCAAGATGATCCTGGGTTCTGACAGCCACACCCGTTATGGTGCACTTGGTACCATGGCTATGGGCGAGGGTGGCGGTGAGTTGGTTAAGCAGCTCCTTTCCCAGACTTATGACATCAATATGCCGGGCGTAGTTGCGATCTACCTCAAGGGACAGCCGAGACCGGGCGTAGGACCGCAGGACGTTGCTCTGGCGATCATCGGCAAGGTATTTGCCAATGGATACGTTAAGAACAAAGTTATGGAATTCGTAGGACCTGGAGTTGCAGGTTTAAGTGCAGACTTCCGTATCGGAATTGACGTTATGACAACAGAGACAACCTGTCTTTCTTCTATCTGGCAGACAGATGAGACCATCGAAGAATTCTACGAGATCCATGGCAGAAAAGAAGACTACAAAGAACTCAAACCGGGCAAGGTTGCATACTATGACGGCTGCGTAGAGGTTGACTTAAGTGAGATCAAACCGATGATCGCAATGCCATTCCACCCAAGCAATACCTATACTATCGATGAACTCAAAGAAAACCTCTATGACATCCTTGATGATGTAGAGAAAAAGGCTCAGATCAGTCTCGACGGCAAAGTTCCATATTCTCTCAAGGACAAAGTCGTTGACGGTAAACTTTATGTAGAGCAGGGAATCATCGCCGGATGTGCAGGCGGCGGATTTGAGAATATCTGTGCAGCAGCAGACATCCTCCGCGGAGCAAGCATCGGTGCAGACGCCTTTACACTCAGCGTTTACCCGGCAAGTACACCGATCTATATGGAACTTGCAAGAAACGGTGTCCTGGCTGACCTCCTTGCAACAGGGGCAGTTGTCAAGACTGCTTTCTGCGGACCGTGCTTCGGTGCCGGAGACACACCTGCAAATAATGCGTTCAGTATCCGTCATACAACGAGAAACTTCCCGAACCGTGAAGGTTCCAAGGTCCAGAACGGACAGATTTCTTCCGTTGCACTTATGGATGCGAGATCCATCGCAGCAACAGCAGCAAACAAAGGCTTCCTGACTTCCGCAGAAGAATTTACCGGAAGCTACAGACATCAGAAATATTTCTTCGACAAAACAATTTATGAGAACCGTATCTTTGACAGCAAGGGCGTTGCAGATCCAAGTGTTGAGATCCAGTTCGGACCAAACATCAAAGACTGGCCGGAGATGCCTGCGCTGGCAGAGAACCTTGTTCTCAAAGTTGTTTCTGAGATCCATGATCCTGTTACAACAACAGACGAGCTGATTCCTTCCGGTGAGACTTCCTCTTTCCGTTCCAATCCGCTTGGACTGGCAGAGTTCACTCTTTCCAGAAGAGATCCGGAGTACGTTGGACGTGCCAAAGAGATCCAGAAGGCACAGAAGGCGATCGAAGCAGGAGAATGTCCGGCAGAGGCAGTTCCGGAACTGAAACCGGTTATGGAAGCTGTTAAGAAACAGTTCGCAGATATCAGCAAAGAAAACGTCGGAGTCGGAAGTACGATCTTCGCTGTAAAACCTGGTGATGGCTCTGCACGTGAGCAGGCCGCTTCCTGCCAGAAGGTTCTCGGTGGATGGGCAAACATCGCAAACGAGTACGCTACCAAACGTTACCGCTCAAACCTTATCAACTGGGGCATGCTTCCATTCCTGATCCCGCAGGGAGAGCTTCCGTTTACCAACGGTGATTTCCTGTTCTTCCCGCATATCAGAGAAGCTGTTGCTGATAAAGCCGACAGCATCACCGGATATGTAGTCAAAGAAGACGGACTTAAGGAGTTCCAGGTAACACTCGGAGAACTGACCGATGACGAACGTGAGATCATCCTCAAAGGATGTCTGATCAACTACAACAGAAAATAAGACTGGTTCTGGCACCCCACATACAGAACCAACCCCTGTTTGTGCAGTCCCGCAGGATGGCTTACCACAGCCTCCCGCGGGACTGCTTTTTGTATGGAAGAGGAGTTTTATAATATGTTTAAATTATCAGAAAATAATAAAAAATATGCACAAATAAAACAAGAATAATATTATAAACACGAAAAATATACAATAAATTAAAAAATAATCGAAAAATGTGTTGACAAATATACTATACAGTGCTATTATAATGACATCAAAAGAAAACAAAAACAAAACACAAAAGAAACTCATTCAATTCATAGTATAGAGAACATGAAAGGAATGAAAATCAAAAGAAAGGCAAGGGTGATACCGTTGGGACAGTAGTTACTAATCACAATCAATATAAGAAGTGATAGGAATCGAGTTTCCTGCAAGAAAGACCTGATACATATTAGCCCATTAATTTAAGAAATAATCATATTCTTAGAGAAGAAAGATGAAATTTACAGCCTGGTGAACAGGACTTCATGAAAAGAAATGATCGTTTATCATAAGTATTACAGGTATATAGAATCGATTACTTATATTGAATAACTATCACGCACCTGATACAGAGACTTTCGAAAATGTGTAAAGAAACATTTTTGAAAAAGTATAACTCCTTATTTTAGAGCATCGTCTGGAAGCAGAGATCCAGAGAAGCTTGAAGATAAATAAGCAAGATACTTTGAGATGCATATAAGATTTATTTTAATATGGATTGAAACTTTGCATCAGAAGAACATCTCCTCACAACAGATGTTAAGAAGAGATTATAAGGAATCTTATTTCAAAGGAAAACAGTTTGGAATTTAAGAAGTTAAGTTTGGAGCTGCTCTAATCCAATGAAAAAGAATATCCTAAGTTTCTCAATAAATTATAATTCGTAGATTATAATTTAAAATCTATAAACTTTCTAAATAGACGAAGTGATAAAAATCGTATCGTTTATGAGCAGGGAATAAAACAATCGCAACCACAAAACAAGACATCAATATGATATCGAAATTAATATAAAAACTAAATACAGAGAATTGGATCAGAGATATATGATGTAGATATATCATAGGAATTCAATTAGCAAACAAGACGATAAGTTTTGAAAGAACTAAGAGGTTATTAAAAATTGAATAGTGAAGAGTGTTAAGACGACCATCCTTTTATAAATAATTCGCGAAGAATAAATAGAAGTGATGGTCGTCTTACGTGTTGTATGTTATACTCTCCTCAAAAGGAGAGATTTTTTATGCAAAGTTTTAATATACAGGATTGTATTCTTTATGAAGATAAGGATATTCTGGTGTGCCATAAACCGGCGGGCGTTGCCGTGCAGAGTGCCCGCTTTGGAATGGCAGATATGGAAAGCAGCCTTAAGAATCATCTGGCACTTAAGACACCGGGCAAGATGCCGTATCTCGGGATCATACACAGACTGGATCAGCCGGTAGAGGGCGTTCTGGTATTTGCAAAAACGCCAAAGGCTGCCGCCGAACTGAACCGACAGATCACGTCTAAAACTGTCACAAAAGAATATCTGGCAGTAACCGCACAGCTGCCAGAGGAAAAGCAGGGGCATCTGGAAGATTACCTCAAAAAAGATAACCGGACAAATTCTTCCTCCGTGGTCACTCCGAAGACTCCCGGAGCAAAGAAAGCCAGCCTGGATTACAGTATTCAGGAAGAAATCAAAGACGAACGCACCGCAACAGGAAAAAGAATCCTTGTTAAGATCATCCTGGATACAGGACGACATCATCAGATCCGTGTGCAGATGGCTCACAAAGGCATGCCGCTCCTTGGAGACCGGAAATATAACGCCGCAGATAAGTCTGGCCTTCCGTTAGGATTATGCTCCTGCCATCTGGCTTTCCGCCACCCGGCAAACGGAAAAAAAATGGAATTTAAAGTCACACCGAAAGGTGAGACATTCAAAGGCTTTTTGACACTGTAAAGCATATCAGCAAGAATGTATTATTTTCCGCTCAAATAATGAAAAAACTATGAAATCTATGGACGCAAAAAAGAAAATGTGTATAATGTAAAAAAAGAAGCGCATTTGTATGAAGTTTGGATTAAGAAAAGAGGGAAAATAATGAGAAAAGCGGCTGCAGCCGGAATTATCCTTGCTGGTGCCATACTGGTGGCAGGGGGACTCGACAAAGAAAGCGGCTCTGAGAATTTTGTGGCGGATGTGCAGGCAAATGACGAGACAGCACAGACAGAGGAAGAGACAGATTCAGATCCGGAATCAGAGGAAGAAGCTGCACTGGCAGCACAGATCGATACTTCTGCACCCGTAACGAAGGGAAGTAGAATTGCAGTTGTAAGTAAGAGCGTGGATGGTGAGTACTGGAAGGCACTTCATTCCGGTATGGAAGATGCGATTAAGGATGTCAATGCGGCATACGGTTTTACATCCGATGACCAGATCATGATGACCTTTGAAGGCGCAAGTGATGAGCAGGATGTGGAGAAGCAGGTTAATACACTGGATGCAGTTATTGCAGAGAATCCAACGGTATTATGTCTTTCAGCAGGCGACGAGGATTCCTGCCAGGCACAGCTTGAGGCAGCCAGAGAGAATGACATTGCAGTAGTAGCTTTTGACTCCAATGTAAGTGACAGTGATATGATCGCCGTTTTCCGCGGAACAGATAATGTTTATGTAGGAAAGATGGCGGGAGAGAAATTAAGCGATGCGATCGGAAAAAGCGGTAAAGTCGCAATTTTTTCCGCTCAGGAGAAGACAGAGAGCTCTAAGAAACGTGTAGAAGGATTCAAGGAAGCTCTCGCAGAATGTCCGGATATTACGATCATTCAGGAATTATATACAGACCAGGTGGAGGATATGAAGACTGCTATGGAAGCTGCACTTCAGAACTACCCGGATCTGGCAGGCGTGTTTTGTACGAATGCGGATGTATCTGATCTTTATCTTGATATTGAGAAAGCAGAAGGTATAGCACCGGTCATGGTCGGAGTAGATGCGACCACCAAACAGCAGGACGCAGTTCGCAATGGCTCAGAGACAGGCATTGTCTCACAGTCTCCGTATCAGCTTGGATACCAGACGATCCTTGCTGCCGTACAGCTGACCGTTCCGTACGAGGAAGTTTCCAGCGATCTGGAGAAATTTGTATACTATGATCCTGTATGGATCGATACCACGAATCTGGATGATCCAAAGTACAGCTCTTATCTGTATGGAAAATAAATCAGGAATTATCTTTATAAAATAATATATAAACGCAAGAGAGATGTTAATATTCCACAATATTAGCGTCTCTTTTTTGTTGGTTAATTTTACTTAAATTAATTGACTTTTAAGTTAATAAAAGCTAAAATTAATCAAAAGAGGTAAAATATGAAGAAAACAGTATTTTCTGGATTATTATCTGTTTCCGGTGAGTGTGATCGCTGTGATCCTGGCGATTATGTGCTTCCTCGGGTGGCACTTCTTTTTGAAGCCGGATGAGGAGAATGTACTTTATGCGGCGGTTGTGGATGATTCACTGGCTCAGGAGAAGCAGGAACAAGCGGTTCTGGATATGCAGGATATCCTTGAAGCAGACGGTAAATATAAGCAGGTACATATTGATGATTCCTTTTATCTGAAGGATGGTGCACTGGACAAGATCCAGGTTTATCTGCACAGTCAGCAGATCGATGTACTGATCCTTGACCAGGATGTTTTTGAAGAATTTGCAGGTTATGGATATTTCCAGAGCCTTGATGAACTGGCGGGAGAGGACCTTGCTGAGAAATATGATACAGATTATGTATATGCCGCGGGTTACAGAGATACGGATGAAGTTTCTTTTGAGGACCATGAGACGGGGCAGGGAGCCATCTGTGTCAGACAGTAGTCATGGTATTGGTAAATCTTTTTCCGCTGGGATGGTTCCTGATCTCCGCAGAGACATTTGCGGCTGTTTTCTGGATCTGGGTCTTTGTCGGAATGGGAATACAGTCGTTTGTGAATTCATTAATTATAAGGAAGATCTTTGACAGACTTGAGGCTGAAGAATAAGGATAAAACAACGAAAGTTGTTTACATAAAAAGGAGGATATGACAATGGGATATCGCGAAACTTATGAAATGTGGTGTACAGATCCATATTTCGATGACAAAACAAAAGAAGAATTAAGAAATCTTGCAGGTGACGAGAAGGAGATCGAGGATCGTTTCTACCGTCAGCTTGAGTTTGGAACAGGCGGTCTTCGTGGAATGATCGGTGCGGGAACAAACCGTATGAACATTTATACAGTCCGCCAGGCAACACAGGGACTTGCAAACTATATTCTGGCACAGAACGGACAGGACAAGGGCGTTGCCATTGCACACGATTCCCGTATCATGTCACCGGAGTTTGCAAGAGAGGCAGCACTCTGCCTGAATGCAAACGGAATCAAAACTTATCTGTTTGAATCTCTGCGTCCGACACCAGAGCTTTCTTTTGCAGTAAGAGAACTTGGCTGCATTTCCGGTATCGTGATCACAGCAAGCCATAACCCGAGAGAGTACAATGGATATAAGGTATACTGGGAGGACGGCGCGCAGATCACACCGCCTCATGACAAAAACATCCTCGCAGAAGTTGCTAAAGTGACAGAATTTTCCATGGTAAAAACAATGGAGGAAGATACTGCAAGAGCAGAGGACCTTTTTAACATCATCGGAACAGATTTTGATGATAAATATATCGCACAGCTTAAGAAATAGAGCATCCATCCGGAAATCATCCCGGAGATGGCGAAAGACATGAAGATCGTCTACACACCACTTCACGGAACAGGTAACATCCCGGTACGTCGCATTCTGCGCGAGCTTGGCTTTACTCAGGTTTATGTGGTGGAAGAGCAGAAGAAACCGGATGGAACTTTCCCGACCGTACCGTATCCGAACCCGGAAGATGAGAATGCATGGATACTTGCGATGAAACTTGCAAAAGAAGTCGACGCAGACATCGTGCTTGCGACAGACCCGGATGCAGACCGTCTCGGCGTACATGCAAAAGATACAAAGACAGGCGAATACATCAGCTTTACAGGAAATATGTCCGGTATGCTGATTGCAGAATATATCCTGAGAGAACGCACAAAGACAGGAACCATGCCGGAGAATCCTGCCCTTGTTGAGACGATCGTTACTACAGATATGGCAAAAGCAGTGGCAGCAGAATATAATACAGCTCTGATCGAAGTTCTGACAGGATTCAAGTATATCGGCGAGCAGATCCGTCATTTCGACGAGACAGGCGCACACCACTATGTATTTGGTCTGGAAGAAAGCTACGGCTGTCTTGCAGGGACCTACGCCCGTGACAAGGATGCACCGGTTGCAGTTATGATGCTCTGTGAAGTAGCTGCCTATTACAAGAAACAGGGCAAGACCCTCTGGGATGCAATGCTTGACATGTATGAGAAATATGGCTATTACAAAGAAGGACTTGCAACCGTTACCCTCAAAGGAATCGACGGATTTCAGAAGATCCAGGCGATGATGGACGATTTCCGTCAGAATCCGCCGAAAAAGCTTGGAGATTTCGAAGTCCTGGCATACCGCGATTACAAAGAAGATGTACGCAAAGATCTGGCAACAGGCAAGACAGAATCCACCGGACTTCCGGCTTCCAACGTTCTCTATTATGAACTGGAAGACAATGCATGGTGCTGTGTGAGACCATCCGGTACAGAGCCGAAGATCAAATTTTATTTTGGCGTAAAGGGAACTTCTCTCGAGGATGCTTCCGAGAAACTTGAAGGCCTCAGGAAAGCCATGACAGAAAAAGAAGCGTAATAATAATCTGTAATAAGGCTTTTGCGGGGAACCCCTTGATTTTGCCATATATCTGTGATAGTTTTAAGTAATATACTTAAAAAAGAGGTTAAAAACATGGCAAAAACAGTCAGATTAATAGATATAGGAAAAAAACTAGGTGTCAGTGCGGTTACGGTCTCCAAGGCACTTTCAGGACAGAAAGGTGTCAGCGAGGAAATGCGGGAGAAGATCGTCCGCCTGGCAGATGAGATGGGATACAAACGGAGTGACAGCCAGATCGAGAGCAGCAAAGAAAAAAGTTTCACGATCGGCGTTATTGTTGCCGACCGTTATCTGGGAGAAAATCAGTCCTTTTACTGGAAACTTTATCAGGAGATCTCCAAATGGGCAATCTCCCGAAACTGTTTCCCGATGCTGGAAGTGATCAGCCACGAAGTGGAGAAGCGAAGTGAACTTCCGAAGGTCATCCTTGAAAAGAAGGCAGACGGTCTGATCGTGATGGGCGAGTTCAAGCATGGTTATGCGGAATTTCTCGCAGAAAATATTCCGGTACCGACGGTAAATCTGGACACTACAGGACGCGGCAAAGTGACCGACTGTGTGGTTTCCAACAACCTGATGGGAGGATATGAGATGACGAACTACCTGTTTGAGATGGGACACAGCAAGATCGGATTCGTGGGAACGAGACTTTCCACGACCAGTATTGATGACCGTTTCTTTGGCTATCTCAAGTCCATGATGGAGCATGGCATGACGGTTCATGAGGACTGGATCCTGGATGACCGTGACAGAGAGACCGGTTTTGTAGATGTGGAGAATAAATTTGAACTTCCAGAGGAAATGCCGACAGCGTTTTTCTGCAACTGTGATGGAACAGCCAGCCTGCTGATCCGGAAACTGGCACAGAATGGCTATTCTGTCCCGGAGGATGTTTCCGTGATCGGATTCGATAATTATATTCCGGATCAGTTCGGCGGTGTCGGGATTACGACCTATGAGATCAACACCAAGGAAATGGCAAAGCGCACCGTTCACATCATTCTCCATAAGCTGAGAAATGACAATTATTCCACAGGTATCTTTATGTTGCCTGGGAAGTTTGTGGAGAGGGACAGCGTGAGACGGATCGCTCCTGCAGTTCCGTTTGTCTGAATTTTCCCGGTGTCATTGACACATATTTTTTGAACAATTGTCCATCAAATCTCGTAACCCTTCGCGGTCATCTGTGGAGACTGGTGTGATTTCAAATGCAGTAATGTAACCTTCCAGGGTAATCAATGCATGTACTTTGTAACCGAAATAGGTTTCCTTTTTAGAAGGGCATTTTCCATAATCAGCACCATGATCGCGAAATACTTTGCAGTACCGTGCACGTCCGAATTTACAGACCGCAAGAGGAAAATTGTCAACGATGCAATAAGGACTGATGGGCAGTGGGAAAGTAGAAAGCATTTTTTGCCGTAATAATTCTGTTGTCTGCATCAATGCACGTCGTGTTCTGTTAAAACGGCTTCTGCTGCAAAGCTGCGGGAAAAGATGCCGGTAATTCTTTTTTACAAAGGAAAACCAGGCATTTTCAGAATCAATACCGACCAACTCTCCACAGAGAGCAATCGTAATGATTTCGGAATCAGATAGTTTTGCATCCAAAACATGGCGACGTTTTCTGACTTCCGAAGGTGCAAAGCGGTGATACAATTCATCAATAATAACGTAAGTGGTCAAAATAAAGTCTTCAAAAGTTGCAATAATCGTGGTATCATTATTTTGAAACTTCAACATGATGATGCCCCCTTTCAAGATTTGTATGTCCTACAAATAAGATAGCACATTTTGTTGAAGTTTCTTTATATTTTATTTTATCTAGCACAACAAGTAACTTTAGTTTCTTCGAATTGAGTTTACCTGACGACGATCCAGTCTATACCCTGAAAAAAGTGATGGAGGAATTAGATTTTTCTGGCTTGTTAGCCAATTGTTCAGATAAGGGAAGAACCGGGTACAACCCAATTATGATGTATGCTGTAGTTACCTATGCAAATATGCGTGGAATACGTTCTGTTGACCGTATTGTTGATCTGTGTGAAAGAGACCTTGCTTTTATCTGGCTGACGCGCGGACAAAAACCGAAACGTGATGCTTTTTATGACTTTAAAAACAGGAAGCTGACATCTGATGTCCTGGATGACCTGAATTACCAGTTTATGCGGCGGCTGCAGAAAGAAGGGCTAGTCACATTAAAAGAACTTTTTATTGACGGTACAAAGATAGAGGCAAATGCAAACCGTTATACTTTTGTATGGCGCGGAAGCATCAATTACCATCTGGCAGGATTTCTGGACTCTATCGACCAGCTTTTTGAAAAATATAATTCTTTTTTTGCAGGAGAATGATTATGGAATAAAGTACGAGCTGGGAAATGCACAGATGTTTGTGATCGAAGGGATGGATAAAGTCCGGGAAGTGATCGAAAAGAACAGAAAACGAAAGTTTGTAAAACATAAAAAGCTTTCAAATAACCGTATTATAGAGATCGATAACTGTTCACCGCTTGAAATACGGAAACTCCAGAACAATCTCACGATGATCGCAGACAACGAGGGAATCGAATTCGTTTACGGAAAAGGAAAAAGAAAACCTGCACTTCAACAGCTGCATGAGGAACTGGAACAATGCGGAAAACGACTGATGGAATATAAAGAATGCTTTGAGATCATGGGAAAAGACAGAAACAGTTATTCCAAAACAGATCTGGAAGCGACTTTTATGCGTATGAAAGAAGATGCCATGATGAATGGACAGTTAAAGCCTGCATATAATCTACAGCATGGTGTCGATTCAGAATATATCACATGGATCGATATCAGTGCCAAACCAACAGATACTGGAACACTGATCCCATTTCTAAAAGATATGGAAAAACATCTTTCCTTTCGATATCAGGAGATTGTTGCAGATGCAGGATATGAAAGTGAAGAGAATTATCTGTTTTTAGAGAAAAATGGGCAGTCATCTTTTATCAAACCCATGAATTATGAGATTTCAAAAACACGAAAATATAAAAAAGATATCGATATGTCTTTACTTTTATACTTTATTTGATTATTATCTTCACTTTGATTTGTAGATAATTTTTTACTTTCAGAGCATCCAGTTAATAATAAAATCATACTTAATAGTATAATTAACTTATTTACGTTCAAAATATAATTCACCCCTCTTAAACAAAAGACTTACTATATAGTAAGTCTTTGTTTATATTTATCCTATATGATTAAGGTATTTATCTGCAACCCATCCATTACCATACTTACTTTGTATTTCTTGCCACCACATTCCATTTGCATATTTTTGCTTAGTATATGTAGTTATTACAGTTACACCTTTAGGTAATTGTCCAACTACTTTATATGATGTTCCTGCGTTAGATCTAATATTTACATTTGATGCATTTACAACAGCATATTGAGCTCTCGGTTGAACTATTTCATTTTTATTATCCTCACTTATATAATTAGTAACTTCATTTGCAAATGACACCATTGTAGTTGAAGTCATCGCTAATATTGCACTTAAGCATAATAATTTCTTTTTCATATATATCCCCCTATATTTTTAATAATTTATCAATTTAAGTGTATAATATTAAGTTTC
>OLOX01000881.1_pt1 | contig 30473 bp, 22 predicted proteins | sample 1672091 | NCBI WGS metagenome assembly OLOX01 (sample SAMEA3136644, study PRJEB25190) | human gut metagenome | reverse complement strand
CATCGAGCAGGGCAAGCTCTGGATGCTCCAGACGCGCGTTGGCAAGCGTACTGCTGCTGCAGCGCTTCATATTGCTATCGCGATGGTCGAAGAGGGCCTCATCACCAAAGAAGAAGCGGTCATGCGTGTCGATCCCGAACAGCTCGATCAGCTCCTCCACCCGCAGTTCGATGCCGATGCAGAATACGATGTGGTTGCAACTGGCCTCAACGCATCTCCGGGTGCTGCAGTGGGCGAAGCGGTCTTTTCCGCTGAAGCAGCCGTTGAAGCAGAGGCAGAAGGTCGCAAGACCGTGCTCGTTCGTTGGGAGACCACGCCGGACGACCTCGCTGGCATGATCGCCGCTGAAGGCATCCTTACCTCTCACGGTGGTAAGACCTCGCACGCTGCGGTTATCGCTCGTGGCATGGGCGCACCGTGCGTATGCGGTGTTGATGCGCTGAAGATCGATGCTGATGCGAAGCAGGCAACCATCGCTGGTACCGACCTTGTCATCCGCGAGGGCGATATGATCTCGCTCGATGGTACGACGGGTATCGTCGTGCTCGGCGCAGTCGAGCTCGTCCAGCCCGAGCTTGCAGGCGATCTTGACACCATCCTTGAATGGGCAGACGAAGTGCGCACCATGGGTGTTCGCGCTAACGCTGATAACCCTGAAGATGCAGAGCTTGCTCGTTCCTTCGGCGCTCAGGGCATTGGCCTGTGCCGTACCGAGCACATGTTCTTGGGCGATCGCAAGCAGATCATCCAAACCTTCATCCTCAATGAAGATGAATCCATCCGCGAAAAGGCCGTTTCCGACCTCTTCGCTGCTCAGACGGGCGATTTCCTGGGCATGTTCAAGGCGATGGATGGTCTGCCTGTCATCGTTCGTTTGCTCGATCCGCCGCTGCATGAGTTCCTCGAGAGCCCGCGTGCGCTCGACGTAGAGATCGCGCGTCTTGAGGCCACCGGCGCAGATCCTGCCGTCATCGCTCAGAAGCGTCACCTTATGGAGCAGATCGATAGCTTTGCTGAGCAGAACCCGATGCTTGGTCTTCGTGGTTGCCGCTTGGCTATCACCTATCCAGTGCTCCCACGCATGCAGGTTCGTGCGATCGCAACCGCAATGGCTCAGCTGAAGAAGGAAGGCTTTGATCCGAAGCCCGAGATCATGATCCCGCTCGTCGGCGAGGTCAAGGAGCTCAAGTACGTCAAGGACGTCGTCGTCGAGGTCGCTGACAAGCTGATCGCCGAGGCCGGCAGCTCCATGAAGTACAAGGTCGGCACCATGATCGAGATCCCGCGCGCCGCTCTGACCGCGGACGAGATCGCCAAGGAAGCGGACTTCTTCTCCTTCGGCACGAACGACCTGACCCAGATGACCTTCGGCTTCAGCCGTGACGATGCCGGCAAGTTCCTCGGCGCGTACTACGACAAGAAGATCTACGAGAGCGATCCGTTCGCCCGTCTCGATCAGACCGGCGTCGGCAAGCTCGTCTCCATGGCCGCCAAGATGGGCCGCGAGACCAACCCGCACATCCACCTCGGCATCTGCGGCGAGCACGGCGGCGATCCCACGTCCGTCGAGTTCTGCCACAAGGTCGGCCTGGACTATGTCTCCTGCAGCCCGTTCCGTGTCCCCATCGCCCGCCTCGCCGCCGCACAGGCTGCGATCAAGGACATGCAGTAAGCAAATCGCTTTCGGCATAGGCTTTTATTGAATCAAACAAGCGCCCAGCCATTCGGCTGGGCGCTTGTGCTTTGTAAAAAGATGTGGTAGGATGTGGACCAATCAGATGTTGGATGGGAAAGGGGAGAGTGCATGGAGATCAGACCCTTGGACAGGGAAATATATGCGGGCAAAACATTTACGGCTTGATACCGCACGAATGGCTATTATGAGATCTGCCCGTCTGAAACGGGCTTTCAGATGGACTATGTGCCCTTTGCGGAGCCGACTGAGAGATCGTTCGACGATGTGTTCTTCGGCGAATGGCTCGAAGACCCGATCGCCTTCGGCGCGTTCGAGGGCGAAAAACTGATCGGATATGTCGAAGGCTCGATAGAGGGCTGGAACAACCGTTTTCGGCTCAGCAACATCTGTGTGCTGGACTTTTCCGAGCGCAGCAGGGGCGTCGGCACGGCGCTGATGAAGCCCATAGAGCGAGCAGCGGAGGACGCCGGGGCGCGCATGCTGATTTTAGAGACGCAGTCGTGCAATGAAAACGCCATCGCGTTTTATAAAAAGAACGGTTTCGAAATCGTCGGCTTCGACCTGTACGCCTACTCCAACGACGATCCTGAGCGGCACGAGGTGCGGATCGAAATGGGGAAGAAGCTGCACTGAGCGCCGGTTTTGCATCTTAAAAGCATTTTTCAAAGGAGAACACAGCCATGCTGTTACTGCTTCAGATCATTTTATGTTGTCTTCTGTATCTCGCGCTGGTCAAATGCGCGGTGCGAGACAGCGGGCGCAACTGCCTCTATTTTTACCCGGACGCGTATCTCGACGAGGCGCAGAAGCGCGGCATCGCCGACAAGACTGAGGAGCTGCGCAAGGGCAAGCGCTTTATGACGTTCTTCTGCCTTGCGATCTTCGTCGTGCTGATCGGCAAAATCTGAACACCGGAAGAAAAAAGGTTCCCAAGCCATTGGCTTGGGAACCTTTTTCGCATCGCCGCGCGATGCAGAGGATCAAAGGAGAGGTTCATAAAGAAGTTTGGAAGAGATCGTTTCAGATACGGCTGCGGATCTCCGCACCCATGGCCTTGCAGCCGACGAGTTGGCAGTTTTCCTGCATGATGTCGCCGCAGCGGAAGCCCGAGCGCAGCGTTTTATCCACCGCGCGCTCGATGGCGTCGGCCTCGGCGGCCATGTCGAAGCTGTAGCGCAGCATCATTGCGGCGGCCAGGATCGTGCCGATGGGGTTTGCCTTGTCCTGCCCCGCGATGTCGGGCGCGGAGCCGTGGATGGGCTCATAGAGCCCGTTCGTGCCGTCGCCCATGCTGGAGGACGGGATCATGCCGATCGAGCCAGTGATCTGACTCGCCTCGTCGGAGAGGATGTCGCCAAAGAGATTTTCGGTCACGATGACGTCGAACTGGCTCGGGTCGCGCACGAGCTGCATCGCCGCGTTGTCGACATACATGTGGCGAAGCTCGACATCGGGGTAGTCCTTCGCGACCTCTGTGACCGTCTTGCGCCAGAGGCGCGAGGTGTCGAGCACGTTGGCCTTGTCGATGGAGGTGACGCGCTTGCGGCGTTTGTGCGCAGTCTCGAACGCGACGCGCGCGACACGCTTGATCTCGTGCTCGGAGTAGGCCATGATGTCGGTGGCCTTCTGCTCGCCGTTTGCCTCTTCCGTGCGGTGCTCGCCGAAGTACACGCCGCCGATGAGCTCGCGCACGACGACGAGGTCGATGCCGCCTTCCGCGATGTCGGCGCGCAGCGGGCAGGCGGCGGAGAGCTCGGAGAACATCTTCGCAGGGCGCACGTTCGTGTAGAGGCCCATGCCCTCGCGCAGCTTGAGCAGACCGCATTCGGGACGGTTGGCGGCGGGCTGATTGTCCCACTTCGGGCCGCCGACCGCACCGAGCAGCACGCTGTCCGCGCCGCGGCAGGTCTGAAGGCTCGAATCCGGCAGCGGCACGCCGAATTTATCGATGGCGTTGCCGCCCATCGGCGCGTCGACGTAGGTGAAGGTGTGGCCAAACTTCGCGGCCACGGCGTCTAAAACGCCCATGGCCTCGGTGACGATCTCGGGGCCGATGCCGTCGCCCTTGATGATGGCCATGGTCTTATTCATTTCGCCGCCTCCTTTGCCTTGAGCGAGGCCATCAGGCCGCCGCGCGCGATCATGTCCTTGATAAACGGCGGGAAGGGCTCGGCCTGATACGTCGTGCCCTTTGTCACGTCTGTGATGACGCCGGTGTCGAAGTCGACCGTCACCTCGTCGCCGTTTTCGATCTCCGCGCTCGCGGCGGGGCACTCCAAAATGGCGAGGCCGATGTTGATAGCGTTGCGGTAGAAGATACGGGCGAAATTCGCCGCGATGACGCAGGAGATGCCGCTCGCCTTGATGGCGACGGGCGCGTGCTCGCGCGACGAGCCGCAGCCGAAGTTTACGCCCGCGACCATGATGTCGCCGTCTTTGACGCGGTGGATGAAGTCCTTGTCGATGTCCTCCATGCAGTGGGAGGCGAGCTCCTTGTGGCTCTGGGTGTTCAGATAGCGCGCGGGGATGATGACGTCCGTATCGACGTGATCCCCATACTTATGGACAATGCCGTGTGCATTCATTTGTTCATGACCTCCTCCGGATGAGAAATGTGGCCGGTAATACCAGACGCCGCGGCGACAGCCGGAGAGGCGAGGTAGACCTCGCTGTCGACGTGGCCCATGCGGCCGACAAAGTTGCGGTTGGTGGTGGAAACGCAGCGCTCGCCGGCGGCGAGGATGCCCATATAGCCGCCGAGGCACGGCCCGCATGTGGGCGTGGAGACGATGCAGCCAGCGTCGAGGAAAATGTCGGTGTAGCCCTCGTGCATGCAGGCGCGGTAGACTGCCTGCGTGGCGGGGATGACGATGCCGCGGACGTTCGGGGCCAGGTGATGGTCCTTCAGGATCGCGGCGGCGGCGGCCATGTCAGGGAGCTGGCCGTTCGTGCACGAGCCGATGACGATCTGGTCGATGGCGATGTCGCTGCCCTCGCGCGCGCTGTGCGCGTTTTCGGGCAGGTGCGGCCAGGCGACCGTGCAGTCGACCTTGCCAAGGTCGATGTCGATGACGCGCTCGTATTCTGCATCGGGGTCGGCCTCGAACGCTGTCCAGGGGCGGTCCACGCGGCCCTCAACATAGGCGCGCGTCACGTCGTCGACGGGGAAGATGCCGTTTTTGCCGCCCGCCTCGATGGCCATGTTGCAGATCGTCAGGCGGTCGTAAATCGTGAGGTTCTTGACGCCCTCACCGGAAAATTCGATGGACTGGTAGCGTGCGCCGTCCACGCCGATCATGCCGATGAGCGTCAGGATGACGTCCTTGCCGGAGACAAACGGGCGGAGCTTGCCGGTGAGATTCACCTTGATGGCGGACGGGACCTTGAACCACGTCTCGCCCGCGGCCATGGCCGCGCCCATGTCGGTCGAGCCGACGCCGGTGGAGAATGCGCCGAGCGCGCCGTAGGTGCAGGTGTGCGAGTCCGCGCCGATCACGGCCTCGCCCGGGGCGACAAGCCCCTGCTCGGGCAGCAGCGCGTGCTCGATGCCCATCGTGCCGACATCGTAGAAGTGGTCGATGTCGAAGCGGCGGGCAAAGGTGCGGCACTGCTTGCACTGCGTGGCAGACTTGATGTCCTTGTTCGGTGCGAAGTGATCCATCACCATCGCAATGCGGCTCTTGTCGAAGACCTTTTCAAAGCCCGCGGACTCAAACTCGTTGATGGCCACGGGGGTCGTGATGTCGTTGCCGAGGACGAGGTCGAGCTTTGCCTGGATGAGCTGGCCCGCGCGCACGCTCTCAAGTCCTGCGTGCTTGGCGAGAATTTTCTGCGTCATTGTCATGCCCATGTCGCGTTTCTCCTTTCAGTTGCCGGATTCCATGATCTTGTTGATGCCGTTGACGTAGGCGCGGATCGACGATTCGATGATATCGGTCGAGAGGCCCGAGCCGGTGTACGAACGCCCGTCGGGGCCGGAGACCTTGACCACGGCCTCGCCGATGGCGTCCTCGCCGTCCGTGACGGCGTTGAGGCTGAAGCTCTCGAGCTTCACGTCCATATGAAGCATGCGGTTGATAGCCTTGAACGAGGCGTCCAGCGGGCCTGTGCCGATGGCGACGTCTTCGATCTGCTCGTCGCCGCGCTGGAGCTTGATGCACGAGATGTTCGGCACGCCGTGGCCCGTGTTGACCACATGACTCACGAGCTGGCAGCTGCCCTGCACCGCGGCCTGGCGGTGGAGCACGAGCGCCTCAATGTCGCTGCTCGTGATGTTCTTTTTCTTGTCGGCGAGATCCTTGAAGCGGGTGAACACGCTTTCAAGCTCCTCGTCGCTCAATTCGTAGCCCATGGATTCGAGCTTTTCACGCAGCGCGTGCTTGCCGGAGTGCTTGCCGAGCACCATCGTGTTCTGCGGGATGCCGACGTCGGTGGAGTTCATGATCTCGTACGTTCTTGCATTGGCAATGACGCCGTGCTGATGGATGCCCGACTCGTGCGCGAAGGCGTTTGCGCCGACGATGGCCTTGCTCGGCGGGATGGGCACGCCCGTGATGTTGCTCAGCAGCTTGCTCGAGCGGTAGATCTGCTTGGTGTTCACGCCGGTCTCGGCGTCGTAGAAGTCCTTTCTCGTGCGCAGCGCCATGACGATCTCTTCAAGGCTCGCGTTGCCCGCGCGCTCGCCGATGCCGTTGACCGTGCATTCGACCTGCGTCGCGCCCGCGCGGACGCATTCGAGCGAATTCGCGACCGCCATGCCGAGGTCGTTGTGGCAGTGGACGGAGATGTCGACATGCTCGACGCCCTCGATGTTTTCACGCAGGTAGGTGATGAGGTCATACATCTCCTGCGGCGTGGAGTAGCCGACGGTGTCGGGCACATTCAGCGTCGTCGCGCCCGCGGCGACGGCAGTGGAGTAGCAATGGGCCAGAAATGCCCAGTCGGAGCGGGAGGCGTCCTCGGCGGAAAACTCGATGTCATCGCAATAGCTCTTGGCGTAGGCGACCATCTCGCGGATGCGGTCGATGACCTGCTCGCGCGTCATCTTGTGGGGACTGCCCATCGCGTTGCCGATGACAAAGATCGTCGCCTTGGCCTGATATTTCTGCAAAAGCGGATAAAGCTCCGTATAATTGTCGTCATAACCGTCATCAAACGTCAAAATCACGGGCTTTTCGTAATCTTCGAGGTGCGAAAGATCGTCGAAGAAGATCGTCTCATAGCCATTGTCCGCGAGGTATTGCAGGTGATTTTCCAGTTCGGACGGGCGGACAAAGAGGTCGGAAAACCCCCACGTCTCGTCGCCGACGGCGTGGTACATGAGAACGGGGACCCGGACCCCGGCGCTTGACGGCAGGCGCTGCGCACGCCGGACGGCGGCAATGCCGAGCGCCAGCGCACAGACGGCCAGCAGCAGGAAAAGCGCCGTCAGCACTCTGCGCCGTTTCATGCCTGAACCAGCTCCGTTTGCTCACGCGGGAAGGTCACGACAGCCTTGAACAGATCGCCGTCGATCTCAAGGCGGAACGTGCCGCCCTGCAGCTCGGTCAGGCTCTGCGCGATGGACAATCCCAGACCGCTGCCCTCTGTATGGCGCGAGCGGTCGCCGCGCACGAAGCGGGCCATGAGCTCCTCTGCCGGGATGTTCAGCTCGTATTTCGAGATATTCTTGAACGTGAGCGAGACGGTGTTCTCATCCGCAGCGCTTTCAAAATACACGCGTGTGCCGGGCATGGCATATTTGCAGATATTCGAGAACAGATTGCCCAGCACGCGGGACAGCAGCTGTCCGTCGGCCTGAATGACCGGCTGGGACGGCGCGGGGCGGAAGATCGGCTCCAGCTGTGCGTCTTCCAGCTTTTCGAGGTAATCGCCCGCCAGCTGGCTCAGCAGCACGTTCACGTCCGTCGGCGCCAGATGCACCGGAAGACTGCCGGAGGACGCCTTTGACGCTTCGACCAGATCCTCTGTCAGCTTCTTGAGCCGGGCGGACTGCCGGTTTAAAACGTCTACATATTCCTTCGCTTTTTCCGGCTGAATATCCTCTTTTTCCAGCAGATCGACGTAATTGACAATGGATGTAAGCGGCGTCTTGATATCGTGGGAGACGTTTGTGATGAGCTCCGTTTTCATGCGCTCAGCCCGTGTCTGCTCGTCAACGGCCTTCTGGATGCCAAGCTGGATGCTTTGCAGGTTTTCCTCATGCTTTTTGAGCGCCGGCAGCCAGCGGGGGATGGGCTTGCCCTTGTAATCCGTCCTGCCGTCGGCAATGGCCTGTCCTTCCTTCTGCAAAAGCCTCAGACTGGAGGCCAGATATAAGATCACAATGGTCAGCACCGCGCGAGAGATCACCCAAAAGGCTGGCAGGAGCGAATCATAGTAATAGCTGTTGGAGAACGTAAAGTACAGATCGACAAAGCACCAGCAAACCCAGATCAGCATCGTCCGCCAGACCATCGGAATGCGGCCCAGCCCCCGAAAGATCCACGCAAAAACCTTGTAGATCAGCGTGTTTTTAAAGAATCCTGGTGCTTTTGCCCGGCCTGCAACGCTCAGAAGGAGCGTCAGCGCCAGAGCCGCAGTGCCGAATGCGAGAAGAATATAATACCAGAAATCAATATACCAGATATTACCAAGGAAGGATGCCCACGCGAAGAACAGCAGAGCAAGCAGCGCAAGGAACAGATCGAGCGGGATTTTATTGAGCCAGCACTGGTAGATGCCGTCCACGCCCTCCTTGTGCCCCATGGCGCACAGCAGGAAGATAAACAGGAACAGGCAGACTGCAAGAAGCAGAATGGTCAGCACGATCAGCAGATACCGTGCGCTGATCAGCCGCTCAACCCATGTCATAACGTACAGCGCGGAATCGCGCGGAGCAAGCGGGCTTTTGAGATACGCCTGATAGAGTGCGGTCACGTCGCTGCCGTCGCGCAGCGAGATGGTCATGTCCTGCTGGTAATAGGCGGAGGCTTTGCCGGTATAATCGTCCTTGGGCATCTTACCGGTGCTGAACAGAATTTCGCCGGTGTCCTTGTCGGTGAGTTTAAAATAGATGTTGGAGGTGAGCGGGTCATAGCGTTCGCGGAGAAGATCGCCCGTGACCGTATCGTCCTCGGCCCATGCGTGCATCGCTGTCCAGCCGTCGCCTCTCGTCTGCTGCAAAAGATTGTTTTCTGCCATCTGCCGCACCTGCTCGCCGCCGTCCGCGAATGCGCCGTAGCGGATCAGATACGCGCTGCCCAGCGCCGCCGCGGCGAAGAGCACCGCAAACACGACCAGCAGCGCGATGGCCGTACACTTGACCCAAAGCTTTCCGTATAGCTGTTTCATGTCCTGTCTCCTTCCAGCTTGTAGCCCTTGCCCCAGACGACCTTTAAATACCGGGGCTCGGACGGGTTGATCTCCAGCTTTTCCCGCAGATGGCGGATGTGTACCGCCACCGTATTGTCGATCCCGACCGGCGCTTCGTTCCACACTGCGCTGTAAAGCTCCGCAGGCGTAAAGACCTTGCCGGGGTGCTGCATGAGATAATACAGGATGTCATATTCCTTCGGCGTGAGCGCGATCGGCTCTCCGTCGAGCGTGACGCGCTTCGCGTCATGGTCAAGGCAGATGCCGCCGACCGTCAGCTCCGACGGCGCTTTCACCGCCGCGCCCAGCTGCAGGAATCTTCGCAGCTGCGATTTGACTCGCGCCAGCACCTCCACGGGGTTAAAGGGCTTTGTGATATAATCGTCTGCGCCCACGCTGAGGCCCAGAATCTTGTCTGAATCCTCGGATTTTGCCGTGAGTAAAATCACGGGAATATTGGTGAACTCGCGCAGCTTCGCCATGGCCGTAATGCCGTCCATGCCGGGCATCATGATATCCATCAGCGCCAGCTGCACCGGCTCCGTCTTTGCGACCCGCAGCGCCTCTTCGCCGCTGTAGGCCGTGTGGACGCAGTAGCCGTCAGATTCCAGATAAATTTTTAAAGCCGCAACGATATCTTCCTCATCGTCGCAGACCAGAATATGCTGCATAACAGATTTCCCTCCGTTTTCTTCTCTGTGCTATCATCATATCCAAAATCCTATGAACAAACAAGCGGGAAACGCCTTAAGATTTTATGAAGCTATGCGGGGAAGGCGTTTGGGTGCGCCCGTGTTCCCCATCCCCGAAAAATGAGATTGAATTTTGCAAAAAACTAGTATAAAATCAAACTATCAGAACCTTCATGACTGGGAAAGGAGCCGTGTGCAGTCTATGTTATTTATCGGCATTGATCTCGGCACGTCTGCCTGCAAGCTGCTGCTTGTCGGGGAGGACGGTACGATCCAAAACGAAGTCACAAAGGAATATCCCCTCAGCTTCCCGCATCCCGGCTGGGCAGAGCAGAGGCCGGAGGACTGGTGGGACGCGGTCGTGACCGGCGTTCCGGAGCTGCTGCGCGGCTTTGATGCGAATGACGTCGCGGGCATCGGCTCCGGCGGGCAGATGCACGGCCTTGTTGCGCTGGACGCAGCCGACAACGGCAGAACGTTCAAAGAGGTGGATTATCTCAACAACGTCGTCGGCAAGGACAGGCTGTCAGAGCTGACAGCAAACATCGCTTTTGCGGGCTTTACGGCGCCGAAGCTCCTCTGGATGCGCGAAAACGAGCCGGAAAATTTCGAAAAAATCGCGAAGATCATGCTCCCGAAGGACTATCTGACGTACAGGCTCACCGGCGTTCACGCCTGCGATTATTCCGACGCTTCCGGTATGCTGCTGCTCGACGTGCAGCACAAGCGCTGGTCGCAGGAAATGCTGGAGATTTGCGGCGTTTCCGAACGCCAGATGCCGCAGCTGTTTGAAAGCTTTGCGGTCGTGGGCCGGCTCACGAAGGAAGCGGCGCAGACGCTGGGGCTGCCTGAGACGGTCAAGGTCGTGGCCGGTGCAGGCGACAACGCTGCGGCGGCGGTCGGCACGGGTACGGTCGGCGCAGGCGGGTGCAATCTCTCGCTCGGCACGTCCGGGACGATCTTCATTTCGTCCGACAAATTTGGCGTCGACCCGAACAATGCGCTTCACGCCTTTGCGCACGCAGACGGCGGCTATCATCTGATGGGCTGTATGCTCTCTGCTGCCAGCTGCAACAAGTGGCTGTGCGAGGAAATCCTGAAAACATCCGACTTCGCGGGCGAACAGACGGACATTACCGACGAAAAGCTCGGTGAAAACCACGTTTATTTCCTGCCGTACCTCATGGGCGAGCGCAGCCCCATCAACGACACGAACGCAAGAGGCACGTTCACCGGCATGACGATGGACACCAGCCGATCCGACATGGTGCAGGCGGTTTTAGAGGGCGTGGCATTCGCCATCCGCGACTCGTTTGAGGTTGCAAAATCGCTTGGCATCGAGATCCCGCGCTCGAACATCTGCGGAGGCGGCGCAAAAAGCTCCCTGTGGCGCAAGATCTTCGCCAACGTCCTCGGCATCCCCCTCGATATGGTCAAGACCGAGCAGGGGCCGGGCTACGGCGCGGCGATGCTTGCCATGGTCGGCTGTGGGAAGTTTAAATCTGTGCAGGAAGCGGCGGACAAGCTCGTCGAGACCGCGTCCACGACCGAGCCGGACGCGGCGCTGACGGCAAAATACGAAGCCCGCTACCAGAGCTTCAAAAAGCTCTATCCCGCGCTGAAGGAGTTCTTCGCTGTAACGGTGTAAGTCAATCTGCACGTTCCGTGCAGGGGCGGACGACTCTGTCCGCCCGCAGAATGCACTGCTTTTACAGAAAACTATGGAAAATTCGCAATATTTTCAGGGCCGACAGAGTCGTCGGCCCCTACAGTTGTGATTTTCTATAACAGGAGGATTTATGAAAATTTACTCTGTTTCCGACCCCGCATTCAAGCCCTACGGCAAGGTTCTGACCGGCTTTGACACGGCTGCGCTGATCGCGGCGATGAAGACTGTCCCCATGCCGGAGGGCGGCACGGCCTATGAGCCGTCGATTCCCGCATTGGAGGAAAGCGGCATCTTTGATGCCATGCAGAATCGAGCCTACGGCGGGATGCCCATCCAGATCGGGATGTGCTGGGGCTACAACACAAAGCTGAACTGCCTCGAATATCATCGCGACAGCGAGGTCAACGCCGGCGAGACGGATTTCGTGCTGCTGCTGGCAAAGGAAGACGAAATCGAAGACGGTATGCTCGATACCGCGAAGGTCAAGGCCTTCCGCGTTCCGGCAGGCACTGCCGTCGAGGTCTACGGCACGACGCTCCACTATGCGCCTTGTCAGACAACGGAGGCAGGTTTCCGCGTTGCCGTTGTTTTGCCCAAGGGCACGAACACGGAAAAGCCTGTTTTCGAGGCAAAAAGTGAAGAAGACACATGGCTCACAGCCCGCAACAAGTGGCTGCTGGCCCATCCAGACTCCAGCGAGGCAAAAACCGGCGCGCATATCGGCCTGACCGGTAAAAATATTGATATTCTTGATGCTTAAGGAGGAATTCATCATGTTTGAAAACATCCCCAATGTCAAGCTTGGCCTCATCGCCGTCTCCCGCGACTGCTTCCCGCGGCCACTTTCCGAAATGCGCCGCGCGAACATCGCCAAGGCTTGCGAGGGCGGCGTGTACGAATGTCCCGTCACCGTCGAGAACGAAGCCGACATGCTGAAAGCCGTTGCTGATGTCAAGGCAGCGGACTGCAATGCCCTCGTCGTCTTCCTCGGCAACTTTGGCCCGGAAACGCCCGAAACGCTCATCGCCAAGTATTTTGAAGGCCCGTGCATGTTTGTCGCAGCCGCCGAGGGCGACGGCGACCTCATCAACGGCCGCGGCGATGCCTACTGCGGCATGCTGAACTGTTCGTATAACCTCGGCATGCGCCATCTGAAGGGCTACATCCCCGAATACCCGGTCGGCACCGCCGAAGACATTGCCAAGATGATCGCGGACTTCATCCCCATCGCAAGAGCCATTATCGGTGTCAAAAACCTCAAGATTATCACCTTTGGCCCGCGTCCGCAGGACTTCTTTGCCTGCAACGCGCCCATCAAGGGCCTGTATGAGCTGGGCGTGGAGATCGAGGAAAACTCCGAACTCGACCTGCTCGTCTCCTACAAGACCCACGCGGGCGATGCGCGTATTCCCTCCGTTTGTGAGGATATGAAGAAGGAGATGGGCGAGGGCAAATACTACGCCGATATGCTCGAACGCATGGCGCAGTTTGAGCTGACGCTTCTGGACTGGGCAGAAGGCCACAAGGGCGCGCGCAAATACGTCGCCTTCGCCGACAAGTGCTGGCCCGCGTTCCCGGAGCAGTTCGGCTTCGAGCCGTGCTATGTGAACTCCCGCCTTGCCTCCCGCGGCATTCCCGTGGCCTGCGAGGTCGATATCTACGGCGCGCTGTCGGAGTACATCGGTGCGTGCATTTCGTACGATGCCGTGACGCTGCTGGACATCAATAACTCTGTCCCGGCCAGCCTGTATGAAGCTGAAATCAAGGGCAAGTTTGACTATACGCTGACTGATACCTTCATGGGCTTCCACTGCGGCAACACGCCGTCTTGCAAACTTTGTGCTGACCGTGCGGTCAAATACCAGCTGATTCAGCACCGTCTGCTTGAACCGGCAGGCTCTGAACCCGACTTCACGCGCGGCACGCTCGAGGCCGATCTTGCAGCAAGCCAGATCACGTTCTACCGCCTGCAGTGCGATTCCGACGGTGTGCTTCGCAGCTACATTGCAGAGGGTGAAATTCTGCCGGTACATACGGGCAGCTTCGGTGGCATCGGCATCTTCGCCATCCCGGAGATGGGGAGATTCTATCGCCACGTCCTCGTCCAGAAGCGCTACCCGCACCACGGCGCGGTCGCCTTCGGTCACTATGGCAAGCTCCTGTTCGAGGTCTTCAAGTTCCTCGGCGTGGGCGACATCGCCTACAACCAGCCGAAGTCTCTCCCGTACCCCACGGAGAATCCGTTCGCGTAAGAACCCGGAAGTAGTCAAGCCTCCGGCAGCCCCATCTTTTCCGCCTTGCCGGAAAAGATGGGGGAGAAAAGGGGCGCTGGGTTACGGTTTGGTGCGTTCTGCGGGTACAGTTCAGGCAAGTACCTGATTTTTGGGTGTTACGAACACACCAAATCACCCTACGGGCAATAAGGTACGCGCCGCCTGTTACGGTACTCCGAATTTGTGAGTAGCTGCGTTAGAATATCTGGGGTAAACTAGCTTTGCGTTCAAAATTTGCAGAGCAGCACGAATTTGCCGCAGAAGTTACGAATTCGCTGAAGATTTCCGTAAAAGCAGCATATCAGAAAAGGCATACGGACTGATGTTGAGGGAGGCAGAGTCCGTATGCCTTTTATTTATTTGACAGACGCCGGGAGAGATCTCCCGGCGCCTGTACAGGAAAGGGTAGGAACGTGCTTAGAACATGGCCTTCATTGCCTCGTACAGGCCGTCGGCGTCCATGCCGTTGCGGGCGTAGAGGAATTCGGGGTTCGCAATCGGGACGAAGTAGTCCGGGCAGCCGCGGCTGACCAGTTTGCAGGCAATGCCCGCCTCTGCGATACACGAGCCGACCAGCTGGCCGAGACCGCCGAGCAGGTTGTGGTCCTGCGCCGCGACGACGCGGCCGGTCTTTGCGGCGTCAATGACGGCCTGCTTGTCGAGCGGCTTGATCGTGAACATATCGACGACGCGGATCTCCTTGCCGAGTTCGTCATGGATGCGCTTGGCGGCTTCCATGGCGAAGTGCACCATGATGCCGGTGCAGATGAACGCACCGTCGTCGCCCTCGCGCGGGATGAGCGCCTTGCCGATCTCATATTTCGTATCCTCGGGATACAGGGAGCTTGTGGCCTCGCGGCCAAGGCGGATGTAGACAGGGGCGTTCAGCTCCATCGCCGCCTCCAGCAGCTTTGCAATCTGGAACGGGTCGCCCGGCTCGAGAACCGTCATGTTGTTGCAGGCAACCATGAGCGCGGAGTCCTCCAGCGCGCAGTGCGTGCAGCCGGAAGCACCGTTGGAATAGCCTGCACCGTTGCCGATGATGACGACCGGCAGCTTGGAATAGCAGATATCGGTGCGCACCTGCTCGTAGCAGCGCATGGACGCGAACGGTGCGAACGCGAAGGCCAGCGGGCGGAAGCCCTCGTGGGCAAGACCGGCGGAGACGCTCATCAGGTTCTGCTCGGCAATGCCGACGTTGTAGCAGCGGTCAGGATATTTTTCCTTGAACGCCTGAATGCGGGAGGAGGTATCGACGTCAGCGGTCAGAACGAGCATGTTGTCATACTCGCCGCCGAGCGTGGCCAGGCACTTGCCGACAGCGTCGCGTGCGCTGGTCATTATGGTCATGTTCAGGGTCATGTTCATTTCGCCCTGCAGCAGCTTGCCCTGCGCTTCACTCATGCTTCCGCACCCCACTTTCTTTCATATGCTTCGGTGATCTCGGCCTTTGCCTTGATCCAGTCGGCCTCGTTGACGCAGCCTGCGTGCCAGGAGACGTTGTTCTCCATGAAGCTGACGCCGTGGCCCTTGACGGTCTTGCCGATGATAACGGTCGGAACGTCGGAATCAGGCGCGGGCAGCGCGTCGATGGCGTCGAGGATGGCGTTCATGTCATGGCCGTCGATGGTGACGGTGTTCCAGCCGAACGCGCGCCATTTGTCTGCGAACGGTTCCAGTGCCATGTATTCCTCGGTCGGGCCGTCGAAGGACATCCCGTTGCGGTCGACGAAGACGACCAGATTGCCGAGCTTATACTGGTGGGCGTACATTGCCGCCTCCCAGATCGAGCCTTCGCCGCACTCGCCGTCGCCGACGACGGTGTAGACGCGGCTGCTTGAGCCTTTGCGCTTCAGCGCGGTGGCCATGCCGCAGGCGACGGGGAAGCCGTGGCCGAGCGAACCGGTGGAGACGTCGACATACGGGTTCGCGAGGTTGCACGAATGCATACCGAAGCGGCCAAAGTTGGTGGCATATTCCTTGTAGATATCTCCGACATCATAGCAGCCGATGGCGGCCTGACTGAACGAGGTGACGGCTGCCGCGTGGCCCTTGGACAGGACGAAGCGGTCGCGGCCCTCCCAGTGCGGATCCTTGACGTCATAGTGCATTGCATACTGCCAGATGGCGGTCATCATATCGCAGACAGACAGGTCGCCGCCGATATGGATGAGCGTCTGATGCGCCAGATCCAGAAGCCGGATCTTCGTCGTTAGGGCAGCCTGCTCCATGCGATGGACTAAGGCTTTCTCTGCCATGTGAAAACTCCTTTCAGCTTGTGGTTGCGGGGGGATTATTCGGCTTTTTCCTTGAGCTTGGCAAGGATCTCGTAGTAACGCTCACGGTTGAGCTTGTAGAACAGGAAGACAACGCCGACGACGATACCGATGACGCCGGGGACCCAGGTGAAGAAGCCGTTGATCCAGAACAGGACGTCGCCGTTCTGCGTCTGGTTGGCGGCGAAGCCGAGCGCGGCCAGAACAGCGCCGACACCGGCAGTGGAGATGGTCATGCCGAGCTTGTTCGCGAAGTGGCAGAGGGAGACGGCAAACGCGGAGGCGCGGATACCGGTCTTATACTGGCCGACCTCGATGGTATCGAGCATGCAGGCGTAGACCGCAGCCATGATCAGACCGTTGAAGTAGCCGCTGACACCGGCGAAGATGTAGAACAGCAGGGGATTGGTACCGGCGTTGATGAAGTTCATCGCGACAAACAGCGCGCCGGAGCCGATTGCGCCCAGAGCGACGATCCGGCCCTTGTTGCCGCACTTCTCCATGAGGATCGGGGCCGTGAACGGGCCTGCGATACCGCAGCCAATGGCGATCAGATTATAGATCGTAAAGAGGTTGGTGTTGCCGGCATAATAGGTGAAGTAGTACATCATGACGCCGCTGCGGCCGTACATGTAAATACCGCAGACGAACTGGCCGAACATGACCATGAGCAACGGGCCGTTCTGAATGACGAAGTGCCAAAGATCCTTTGCGGGCAGCTTGGTGCTCTTCTGGGGCTCGACGACTTCCCTGGAGTTCCGGTACAGCAGGACTGCAAACAGCAGGCCGGGGACAGTGAAGATAATGGCAGCGGTGAAATATGCTTTGTCCTGCGCCATACCGCCGGACATCAGCAGGTTGATGAGCGGCAGCCACAGAACCGTCATCAGCCAGAACAGCAGCTGGGATGTGCCGAGGCGGTAGCCGTAGAGCGAGCCGCGGTCGTCCGTGTTCTGCGTCATAGCGCCGCCGAGCGAGCCGTAGGCGATATGATAGGCCGTGAAGAAGACCATGTACAGGCAGTAGACGATGGAGACGACGGTGATCTTGGCGGAGGTCGACCAATGGCCGATCGGCAGCCAGAGCAGGATGTTCGACAGCGCGAACGGAATCATCATCCGAATCAGCCATGGGCGGTACACGCCCTTGGGCGAACGGCTCTTGTCGATGATAACGCCGATGACGGGGTCGTTAATGGCGTCCCAGAGCTTGGACAGGGACATAATGGCGGTGACTGCTGCCATGGGGATCAGCAGGGTATCGGTCAGGAAGGCCATGAGGAAGGCGCTGATCATACCATAGGTAATGGTATTGAGATAGTCGCCCATGCCAAACAGAACCTTCTGCTTGACGCTCAACCGGGATTCCTTGACCTCGGTTACAGTTTGCTTATGTTCCATGTTGTATCCTTTCTATCTCTTCTTTGTTGTTGAACGGAAATCGGATGGAAGCCATCAGTGCTGGCAGTCGACGATGATCTTGTTGCTCTTGGATTCCAGGAACGCGTTGAAGATCTCGACGCCGTCGCTGAGCTTCATTTCGCGGTTTGCGATCACGTCCAGATTCATTCTCGGGATGAGGTCGATGACGCGCGGATAGTTGTAGATCGTGGTGAAGACGGTCTGCAGGCGGCCTTCCTTTATGTACAGGTCGTACAGGTTGAGCGGCAGCTCATAGTCCATCGGGAATACGGCGAAGTAGACGACCGTGCCCTTGTTGGCCAGCAGCTTCGGCAGCAGCGGAGCGGCGGCGGGAACGCCGGAAACGTCGAAGATCACGTCGTAGCCGCGGCCGTTTGTGATCTCCATCGCGCGTTCTTTCAGATCCTCATTCTTCGGGTTGATGACATACTGTGCGCCGAGCTTCAGAGCCGTCTCACGCTTTTCTGCGATGGGATCGGAAACGGTGACGTTTGCGCCGCCCTTGAGCAGGAGCATGTTGAGGATGATGGAGCCGATCGCGCCGCAGCCCTGCAGCAGCACGTTGTCGCCGATCTTGATGTCGGCAAGATCCATGCCGTCCATCGCGGAGGCCATCGGCTCTGCGAGGCAGTAATACTTCGGGTCGATGGGGCTGTTCTTCGGGATCTGGAAGACCTGCTCGCAGACGGCGGTGCAGTATTCGGTGAAGCCGTGAACGAAGGAGCCTGCGATCGGATGCTTACAGAAGATGTCGTGGCCGCGCTTGCATTCGTCGCAGCAGCCGCACGGTGCGGTGCAGTTTACGACGACCTTGTCGCCGACGGCAAAGCCGTTTTCCGTGGCGCGGGGATTGACTTCGACGATCGTGCCGCAGAGCTCATGGCCCATGATCCAGGGTGCGGGCATGCCGTACAGACCCATCGTGACGATGTGCACGTCGGTCGCGCACATGGCGCAGTAGTCGACGCGGATCTTCATATCGTCGGTCGGCAGAAGCTGCGGTTCCGGGATGTCCAGAAGCTCACATTTGCCGGGTTCGATGACTTTTCTTCCGTCCATTTTCGCCTGTGTTGTGTAAACGAGAGCTTTCATGTTCTTTTTTCCTCCAACAAGTTTTTTTGCATATGGTGTTCTGCTGTTTCCATGATACCGAATCAACCGGGGCTTTGCGCTTTATATTTCAACCTTTTCCCACCCAAAAATACAAAAGCGCGTCAAAATATGCCTGTGGTTTTTGTGCATATTCACAATTTTGCATACGACATTGTGAAAAATGCATGGTGGAAGTGCGAAAATTATACCTTGATAGTTTGAATTTTTGCATTGGATTGTCGGAAGTAAAAATAATATACATATTTGGGGTGAGATTCAGACAGAAACGGAGCAAATCCAACAAAAAGCTTGGCATTGCGCGCGTGCTGTGATAAAATATCTGACATCAGTAAAAAAGCAACGGGAGGCTGTCATGATTCAGGTCCTGATTATTTCATCCCTGTATTCGCAGACGCAGCATCTGCGCCGCATCCTTCTGGGGCAGGCCGGGCACATTCAACTGTGCGGAACGGCGGACAACAGTGTGCTCGGAATGTCGCTGATCGAGTCGCTGCACCCGGACGTTGTGATCATGCCGGTGCATATGACCTTCTGGAACCCGGAGGATCTTATCAATTATCTGCTCCCGCGCGGGATCTGCCCGCGCTTCGTCCTGCTGTCCGACGGGTCGGAGGCGGTCATTGAGGGCGCGGCTGCGGTCAAGGTGCAGCAGCTGCTGCCGGACGCCATGCCCTCGGATGCGATGCTCCTGCACGCGGTCGAGGAGGCCGGACGCCTGCAAAAGCACGAAACGGGCGCAGTCCGGCCCCCGGAAAACGAATATGTCCAGCACAGTCTGGAGGTCATGGAGCTGCTGATGGGCCTTGTGCCGGTCGGCACGGGGTCTGCGCAGCAGCAGTTCGGGCGGCTGCACGTGGGCTGGATGGAAGCTGTATCGCTACTATGCGGATTACTCAAAAGATCGTGACTTATATTCTGATCTTCGTGATGAGGTTATAAAATCGGAAGAAAAAGAAAACGAAGCAGAAGAAACAACAAAAGATTATTTAGAAACTGAAGAATATTTGGATAATGGGACAAAAAAGTATCGAAAAAGAAAAAAGCGCATTTCAAAAAGTGCTCCTATTTCTGTTGACTGGGATGAGTTAAAGAAGATTAATGAGGATATCATTGGTTGGGTGTATTTTACAGGACTGCCGCAGATATCTTATCCTGTTTTGCAGGCTGATGACAATGAATATTATGTGCATCGAACTTACGACCTATCGAGTGATACCTCAAAAGCAGGATGCATTTTTATGGACTACCGTATGGCAGATGATTTTTCATCACCATACTCTATTATCTATGGTCATAATGTTCGTGATGGTTCGATGTTGTCAGATCTGGCTAGGCTTAAAGATCAAACCTTATACGATGAAGAACCATATTTCTGGATTCTGACTCCGGAAGGTAACTACCGTTATCAGATTTTCTCCATTTTCCAGTGCTATCGCGCAGCAGATGTTTTTCAGAGATCTTTTGACGGATGGGGAGAGGATTTTTCTAAATGGCAAAGTGAGTTAAAGCTGCGAAACAGTATGCAGGGAGATGTAAAGCTGAGGGAGGATGGACACGTGATTGCGTTTTCCACCTGCGTTCCAAACAGTTTTGACCGTACAATCGTGTGTGGAACTTATATAGACGGGGATTCAATTCCAGATCCAAGTGGAAAGAATAAATAAGCGGATCTTCTTAGGGGGATGGCAAGAACTAGTAAGGAGGAATCTAATGACAATTAGCATCAGCTCATTAGTGATTGGCTGTGGCTTGTTTTTTTTAGCAGGTGCATTTACGGGAGTCAGTATTATGTGTATGCTGTCAGTAAGAAAAAGCAGACGCTTGAATGCAAATTATTTTGTGTCCGATTCGGACACAGAAAGGGGAGAAGAAAACACTTGAAACAGAGAAAAAAACTTATCATGCTTTGTGGATTGATGTTGGCAGTATCATCACCAACATATGCAGAGAATGCAACAGAGGCCGTGTCCATTTCGGACACGGCTTCTGTTGTAGAGCTGACATCAGATGCAAATATGGAAACAGAAATGCAGAGTGTGTCCGATTCGGACACAACAGAAACATCTGCGCAGGAAACGGATCAGGTTGCACTTCCAGCAATCTGGCAGGAAACTTATACATATCTTGCAGACACACAGGATGCTCACACATTTCCTGAACAGATCGAAAAATCTGGAACATCCTATCAGTTGAAGGATGTGCAGTATCAGATTACAGAATTAACGAAGGAATATAGCAAGAGTAGTGTGGATCTATGGGCATATGCGGAATATACACCAGAACAGGAAATTGAAGTAGATGGACTACATTATACACTTGTGGATACTTCCAAAGAAGAGTGGACAAAAAACGGACGAAGCAAGACTGTATCGGTTGAGCGTACCTATCTGGATGGGCAGGAAGTCCCAGAGTCCATTGACATCGAATCGACAGATGATGTAACTGGAGAAGCAATCTACGGTACTATTCCACGGACAGATTGGCAGGATGATGGAGCAGATTGGTGGGAAGGAGGATTGGAACAATGGGTCAAATACCGCTGGAATGAGGAAACAAGTCAGTGGGTGTTTGAAGTCGGTGATGAAAGTTTTCCGGCAGCGTCCGATGACAGTCCATGGTTTGATGGTTGTGAAAATAAGATTCTGCAATCGCTCAATCTGGATGGAACATTCAATCAAATTACTGGAATTGCATGGGATAGTGAGGGCTGGCAGGAAGCAGATGGCAGCTGGTGGAAATCCGTGAAAGCAACCGGAAATCGAATGATAAAACGATCACGAGCATGGTTTTCAGGTGAAGTAGCTGAGGCAGATCTTCCAATGGTGCGTTATACCAGTCATTATGTATCAGATGTTACTGGTTATCTAATCACGGCAAATGTAACCTATGAAGAAATTTTGCCAGAACCAGAAAGTACGGTGGCAGAGACAGAAGCGGAACTTGTGACGCAGACTCCAGAAACGGAAGCGGAAACGGTATCAGAGCAGGCTCAAGTGGAAAGCGTGTCCGATTCGGACACAAATAAAACGATTGCAGGAATGCCGTGGCAGGATCTGGTATTGCTGTTTTTGGAAACAGGAAGCGTGGCATTGGGCTTGATTATGATTGGTCTGTTAGCCAAATTCCGTCCCAAGCCGAGGGCGTGGATTAACACCAAAAAAGAAAACAAACAAAAAGGAGAAAAATGACTATGAATGAAACATATGTAATGTTACCAGCAGCAGGATCGTTAACCGACTTTTTTACGGCAATTTCTATATTAGCAAATGAATACCAGACAGCAGGAAATGGGGTACTAATCTGTATTGCATTGTTGATTTTGGGCAGTAAATTCCTGATCGGTGATGATGAAAGCAAAGCGAGAGGAAGAAAACAGGTTCCGTATATCATTATTGGAACGGCAATCATCATGTCGGCATTTAACATTGCAGCAAGTGCAGGTGCATCGTTAACATTCTGAGTACTGCGAAGGGAGAAAGGGAAGGTATGACAGTGCCTGCATACCTTCTCAGAATAAAATGGACTTTATTAAGATTATATTTACAATAATGGTGAGTGGAATGGCAGTTAGTATTGGCTTTGCTCTTGGAATAGTAGCAGGTGCAACTGTCATTACACGAATTACATTTTCAAAACAAACAGAGCAGAAAGTTCTATACATATTTGGTGTAATAGGTATGGTAATCGGTACTTTATGCAGCATGTGGTTTGTAGTAAAGCTGTTTTGGAAATGAGCAGGCAAAGGAGGGAGAAAACATGCAGCAGAAGAAGCAGCAAAAACAGGGAAAGAGACAGGAATGGAAAGAACAGATGAAGGAATCAGATCGTATGCTGAAAGGAAATGTACTTCTGGAAAAGCCACAGTGGGTACTTATGCTGACACTTGCAGCAGAGTTTTTGCTGCTTGTTGTACTGCATGTATTGGTTAATACGTTTATTCGATTCTGTAAAGGACATTTAGCTGACTGTTTTTCTTGGATCTGCCTAACGACTTTTTATCCAGCTTTAGCTCCAGTGTATATTTTTTTGATTATTGTAGCGATTGCAGTAGCAATATTGAATGTATATCGGTTTCGCAATGCTTTTCGTAGTTTGGAGGCAGGGCAAAAAGGAACCAGCCGTTTCACAACAATGGAAGAAATCAAGGAGCAGTATCCGGCAGTATCGGAAATTCCTCAGAAAAATGAAGACGGAAGTATTAAGAGGATACCGGGAAATGGTGGACTTCCGGTTGCAAGTAAAGACGGCTATATGTATTTGGATGAAAGTGCAACCAATGCATTGATTCTTGCGATTACCAGAGCCGGAAAAGGAGAAGTTTTTTCGCTGCGTATGCTGGATAGTTACAGTCGCAGTGAAAAGCAACCGTCACTTATTATACTGGATATGAAGTTTGATCTGAGAAAGATGTGTACGAAAGCATTTCAGGATCGTGGATACGAGGTAATGTCAATCAACTTGGAAAATCCAATGCGCGGTGTTGGATACAATCCACTATATCTGATTACACGTTATTATCAGCAGGGACGAGATTCAGATGCAGAACTTTTGTGTAAAGCATTTGCCTATCCGCATTTTGCTAGTGCAGGTGGAAAGAGCGATGATAATTCTGATTTCTTCCTATCAAACGCGACCAGTGCGTTAGTGGCAACGATTATGGCACATACTGTTGATTGCTTGAGACAGGATAAGAGAGAAAATGCAAAGCTGGCTATGCAGTATCTTACGAAGCGGCAGGCTTATGAGCAGCTAACTGAGGAAGAAAAAAAGAAAGCAAATCAAAGTTATGAAGAGCTGCGCAAAGAAAAAACATTTGTCCAGTGTGTTTTAGAGGCAAAAGTAATACCGGATGATGTCCCGTTTGAAGTACAGGAAACAAATGCAAGGAAAAACAACATGGCATCCGTGATGAATATGTTTACGAACCTTGCTGGAGAGACAGCAGGTAAAAATAAAACGAAGTTGGATGAATATTTTGATTTGAGAGGCAGATTTGATCGTGCAAGAGCTGTATATAGCAGTATTAACGTATCGGGAGATAAAACAAAGGGCAGTATTTTCAGTCAGATGTTGACAAAGCTGAGTCAATATACGTTTGGTGGTATGGAGCAGCTGACGCGAGAAAGCACCTTTTCACCAGAAGAACTTGGCTTTGGAAAAAAGCCAATTGCTCTTTTCCTTCAAGTCCCTTTTTATGATCGATCAAAGGATGCAATTGCTATTTCCATGATTGATCAGCTGTATCAGGCTAATGCAAGAGCCTGTGTGCAAAGTCCGTCTGGAAAGTGTGACCGACGAATCATCTTTCACTTAGATGAGGTTGCACAGTTTCCACCAATTGAAAATTTGGATTCTAAACTTTCAATTTGTTTGGGACTGAACATGGCGTTTAATCTGATCATTCAGACCGATGCGCAGCTGACGCTGAAATATGGCGAAGCTGCGAAAATCATCAAAGGAAACTGCGGTAATCAGGTTTATCTTCAGACAAGCGAGGAAGAAACGGCAAAACTGTTTTCATCATTGCTTGGGTCAAAGACAATCACAAATGTAAATCGAGTAGGAACAAGATTTGCACTCAATAAGAGTTATACGGAAACGCTGGAGGAACGTCCATTACTTAATCCGCGAGAACTGATGGATTTGGAGGAGGGTGAAAATGTGGTTTTGCGAACCATGTATCGTCGCGATATGCAGGGAAATAAGATTAAACCTCGTCCGATCTTTAATTCACGAAAGGAAGGACGTGCTTTTTTATATCGTTACCAGTACTTACAAGAGTACTTTCCTGATGCAGATACCGTATCAGAAGAATCGTTGCATCTGCCAACACTGAAAGCCGTTCGTGCAGATGAGATGATGTATGATTACGATATTAGCTTTGAAGCTGCAAAATTTGCACAACTTCCCAAACAGATGGAAGAGATTCAGGATGAAATAAAGCGAATGGAAGACGGAGGAGCATTAGAGGAGGACATAGAAGACTTGGATGAAGTATACCGGCAGATGGAAGAAGAAAAAGAGAAATTGGCAAAGAAACAGCTGTATCAATGGGATACACCAATGGCGCAATCAGAAGATGAAGAGATGGCAACACATGAAAAACAACTTTTGCAGTTTTGCGAAAAACTGGGAGAATATGATCTTGAAATTTGTCAGTTACTAAATCAAACCTGTACAGCAGGAGAGCTTCTGGTACAAGTAACAAACAGTACGAGCATTCCATTTAAGGAAAAGTATAATCTACTGTTACAGTTAAAAGGAAAGCTAGGACTAGAATGAAAGGAGGCTTGGTGAGCGTGTATGGACTACAAGGATATCTTGTATAACTATGCTGAATATTTTGAGCAGAGTGATGTCGCATCTAACGTGATACGTTGGATTGGATGGCAAATCATTAAGCTGTTGCATGGTATCTGTGATATGTGTCAGGGACTGTGGGAGGCTGTCTTTCAAGCACTAGACTTTACAAAGACATTTGCCGATAAACTGGGAGTTTATTATCCGATATGGTCTGCCATTTTTTTGATTACAATTCTGGCAGTTGGAACGGTGTTTCTATATTCAGAACACCGTCCCCCTTTTTTGAAAAACTTAGTTATCACAATGGCAGTAGTAATGCTGCTTCCGAGCGGAGTGCGCTTGAGTGCGCAGTTGCTTCAGATAGAGCAGACTGTTTTCATGGCGAATGGAAACAGTGTTGCAGATACAACCGTAATCACAAATGTTACTGATCTATTGTATCAGAAAAACAATGACTGGAGTTTTGAGTCACCAAATTGTTTCTCAGGTGCGACGATTAAGTACATTGATCCCAACGAGCAGGTAGAGAAGAAAACAGCTAAAGTTTTTAAGTATTACATGGTAGTAGATGAGGCAAGTGGTGAGGTTACTTATAAAAAGATTGGAAAAGGCTTTTTTGGACTTTTGACACCGCTTTACTATCGGTATTCCATCCACTTCATGGCGATTATTGGTGAGTTAATTGTTAATTCATTGGTGTTGATTTTTGCATCATATCGTTTGTTTCGATTGATTTGGGACATGATATATGGCGAAATTTTGGCATACATATTGTCAGGTGATGTGGTATCCGGTGAAAAAACGAAACAAGTACTTCAATATCTTTTGAATCTGTTTTGGAGCATATCTATTATGATATGGGGCTTTGCGATTTGGAGAGAGTTTGAAATATGGGTAGCAAGCCAGTACACCAATAATTTCATCCGAATCATAATGATTGCATTTGGTGGTGTTGCAATGATTGATGGACCAGATGTTGTTGAGCGTGTCATGGGAATTGATGTCGGCGTGAAGGATGGTATGATGAAAACCATGGGAGCAATGCATTTGATGCAGTCTGGTATTGGAGCTGCGAAAGCAGGAGCAGGAGCCGCAAAAAAAGCTGCTGGGGTTGCAAAAAAAGCAGGCGAAAGCATGTTGAATCCGGGCGGACAGGCACAGCAAAGTCGAATGCAGGAGGCGGCAGGAACAAATGGAAGATCACAGCAGGCACAAGAACCGCCGGGAGGTGCTGGAAATCCCGGAGGACAGGGATCAGAAGACAATGCAAGGAGAGAGCCGCCGGGAGGCACACAGACTTCGGAGCAGCAAATGTCCAATCCTAGCGAGCAGACTGAAAACAGACAGGATGTAGGAAACGAGCAGTCAGGCACAGATTTTTCCGCAGGATCTGGCACAGAAAGTGGAGAAAAACAAGCGGATTCGTCAGTTGCTAATGCAGAAGCGGTACCAACGAATGCAGCAGGAGCAGGTGATGCCACACAGAGTATGCCGGAAATGCCAACAAGCCAGTCAGAATCAACTCAGGGAGCTGGAAAAGAATCATCATCTGGTGATCAGTCACAAAATGGCAATGCTCAAAATAGCAATGCTCGAAACGGACACGCAAATGAGGCAGCTGGTAGCAAAACAGGAAATGAACCACCGGGAAAGGCAAGCACTCCATCTGACAAGCAGGCTACAGCAGAAGGAACGCAAAAGACTACAGGCGAAAACAGTAAGTCAGAGTCAGCAGCACAGAAGAAAGCAGAATCAGCAGGAAAAACAGAGCAAAGAGGCAATGAGCCACCGGGAGGCGCTTCTAAAGCAGGACAAAGAGGAGAAGCGAATGCAGCAGTCGGAAGGAAAGACGATCAAATGCGACAGGCTGGAGAGAACGATCAGCCGTCCGTTTCCTCGACAAGCGCAGATGAAAGCAATGAGCCATCGGCTATGTCAGAAGGCATAGATGGAGGGAATGAGCCAACGGTTACTTCTGAAGAAACAGGAACAAACGGAGAGCCATCACTTGCATCGGCAGATGCAAATGGGGAGCTATCTGGTACATATTTCGCATCAGAAGAAATTCCTAATTCTGTTGCTGCGGATATGGAAGGTAGTTCAAATGGAAAATCCGGCAGTGGATATACGGATATGCCAGGGAAATCATCTGAGCGTGTCCAAAACGGACACACTCAAAATACAAGAACTGGTAAGAGAAACACACAAGACCACAAGATGTTGAATCCAGAAATGAAGGATGCACCTTTCAATGAAAAATCATTCTCAAATGTTTCAAAAAGAACTGCTGGGCAAAAGGCAAAGACTGCTTCACAAAGCAAAAAAAGCTTAGGCAGTCGTGGACAGAAAAGCTTGAATCAGTCATTGCCATCGGATTCAGAAAAGCGTGTCCGAAACGGACACACTCAAATCAGTGAGCCACCAAAAGAAAACAAGCAGGAATAAAGGCGCAAGAACCGCCGGGAGGAAAGAATGGCATATCATGTAACGAAAGACTTAAAAGCCGAAATTAAGGTTGGCGGAAGTCTTTTTCTGAAGGATTTGATGGGGTTGATTTTGTTTCCGGCAATCATGTATTTTCTGACTGGAGCGATTGTGGCAGACGGATTGAAGATTGTCTATATCGTTTACAACGTAGTTGTTGTGTTAGCGTTATTGCAGCGTCCGAAAAGCAATCCGGGAAAACAGGTGTGGCAAATCTTTCTCTTGATAATGAAAGAGGATGAACAAACCTACCATATGATTAGCCAATGGACAAAATCTGACAGGGAGGACAGAACATGAAAAAAGCAAAAAAAACGATTGCCGGAATGGAAAGTCTATTCGAGATTCGGCAATATGACATGAAAAATTCATGTTTCAAACTGCAAGGGGGTCGATGCATGGATTTGGTTCGTGTGATCTGTACAGACTTTCAATCCATTCGAGAAGTGGATCTGGAATATGAAAATTTGAAGATGGAGCAGTTTTATAGCAGATACCCTTCCGATATTAAACTGGTTTGCGTGAATATGCCGGAACGCTGTACGGAGCAATTAGCATTTGTTTCCCATAAACTGGAAAATTGTCAGCATGAGTGGAAAAGAAAGGCATTGATGGCAAGGCAAATGGAGCTGGAGTGGTTGGAAAAAAATCGGCAAAGAAAAGAATATTACTTGTTTCTATATACCGATTCCCCAGAGCAACTTTCCGATGCAAGAGGTGGAGCGATTGCCCGCCTAGAGGATGCCCGTCTGGTGATGTCAATCACCAGACAGGAAAAAATAGAAGTATTAACAAAGATGATGAATCCAGAACAGACTTTTTTTAACAAGATCAAACTGGAAGAAAAAGAAACGATGGATCGAGATGGATATGATTCCCGTCTGTTGGCTGCAATTCAGCCCGCAGGCGGGATTCGCTTTCATTCGGCTTACATCAGAACAGGAAGTAATTACGGAGCCATTCTGACAATCTATGATTGGAAAAATGAACTGGATTCGCATTGGCTGTCCCCTCTTGTCAATCAAAACAATTTGATTGTGTCGGCAGACTTTGGAATAGCTGATACACGAGAAGTGAAACGAATGATAGATCGTTCTTTTACGGAACAAAAGATTCGTTTTCAAACGGAGCATAAAGACGGAGAGCAGATGGACGCAGGGCGACGTTATCAAGAACTGAAAGAGCTGCGAGATGCCGTGGCAAATCAGGGAGAGACACTTCGCTTTGTAACAATCCGACTATACGTTTCAGCAAAGAAATTGGATGAGTTGGAAGAGCGAGTCACCAAAATTCAGAGCGCAGTAGAGACAGCAGAGTATCATTGCACGGTACTTTTGCATGAGCAAAAGCAGGAATGGCAGGCTTTGTTACTGCCATATAAAAGGCAGCAGAAATTGTCAAATGCACGAGACGGTCAGATTCTTCCCGGCAGTGCAATCAGTGACGGGAATCCATTTAACTTCTCCTACCTTTCTGATCCGTACAGTTGCTATATGGGATCAACTCCTACAATGGGAAGCTTTAATTTCAATCTGTTTACAAAGACGAAAAAGCGATTATCCTACAATGCACTGGTCTATGGTGCTATGGGAAGTGGAAAGTCTACGCTTTTAAAGAAGCTGATTGAGGTGCAGGCTTTGTTTGGCGATTACGTTCGCATACTGGATCCGTCTGGCGAATATCAGCCGCTTGTGGAGGCATTGGGGGGCAAGTATCTATCCTTGGACGGCAGAGACGGTATCCTTAATGAATTTGAAATTCAGAAAACAGATGAAAACGAGGGAACCTGCTGGGTACAGCATGTATCCAAATTAACTGCCATTTATCGTCTGCGACGGCAAAATCAATGTGGACAAAACGAACTTAATACATACAGTAAGCTGCTGCTTGATTTTTACATAAGTTTTGGCATTATTCCAAAGGATGGAAAGATCACACAGCAGACTCCTGTTTGTGGTTTGCCGTCAGAATATTATCCCACCATGTCGGATTTTTTATCTTATTTAAACAGGCGCATTCAGGAATATGAACCATCAGCAGATGCCGAACATGGAGAGTTGGGAAAGAAGTTTCTTCTGCAGGCGGATGAGATACGCAGCACTTACGAAAATCTGGTACGAAACTATGGAAGTTTGTTGGATGGTCATACAAGCATCCAAAACATCAGCCAGATACAAGTACTGTGTTTCAATGTCTATACTGTGTTGAAGCTGGAACCAGCAATCTGCTCTGGTATTTTGTACAATGCATTGATGATGTACTGGGATCATTGTGTTCGAGTCGGAAGCAGAATGAAGGCTTTATATGAGAAACGAGAAATTGCAGAGCGTGATGTTATCCACAGTATGGTTGTGGTAGATGAGTCGCATCATATTTTGAATGCACAATTTGTTGATTGCGTGCGCCAGATGACAGTTATGGCTCGTGAAATGCGAAAGTACTTTTCTGGCATCATTTTTGCTACACAGTTAATTACAGATAACCTCAAAGGTGATAATGCATCATCAGAAGAGAAAGCCGTGCAGGACTTATTTGATCTTGCTACCTATCGCTTTATCGGAAAACAGACAGCAACATGTATTCCAGTGCTGGAAAGCAAATTTCCGGGTATGTATACGGAAACGGAATTGTATCGAATCCCTTCGTTAGACATGGGGTCATTTATGGTAACGGCAGGGGATCAAAATTTGGAAGTAAAGTTTTTTATTACGGAAACGGAAGATCGCTTGTTTGCCGGAGGACGATAAGTGAATGGATCATAAAAAAGCATTGTTGAAGATTCTGAAATGGGCAGGATCTTTTTTAATTTCTACGTTGTTTTCAGCACCAATCATTATTGTGCTTCTGATCGGTGGCATGGTAATGGCTTTGTTTGGAAAATCTTCAAGATCGTCTAGTGATGTAACATTTAAAGATAGCGTTTCTGTTACAAATACTGCAGCACTCATTTGCGAGTATTTTTCAGAGGCAGGATATACTGATATTCAGATTGCTGCTATTTTAGGTAATTTGGAGTGGGAATCCCGATTGGATTATAACTCATATACACAATTAAAAAAAGGTGGAACTGCAATGGGAATCGCCCAGTGGACAAACTACAGTGGAACAAATAGTCTGGAATTATTCGCAGAATCAAAAGGCATGGAATGGAATGATCTGGAACTGCAATGCATGGCAATAGATGCCACGCTGC
>OLOX01000864.1_pt1 | contig 30933 bp, 35 predicted proteins | sample 1672091 | NCBI WGS metagenome assembly OLOX01 (sample SAMEA3136644, study PRJEB25190) | human gut metagenome | reverse complement strand
CATACATAAATAATTTATTTATAACCTTAAGAGGTTACTTTACTTGTTTATAATACCATATGCCCCCCCCCCGGGTGTCAAGGTATAATTACAAGTGCAAAAAAATATACTTTACTATGATTAAATTTAAAAATAATTTACTTATTAAAAACATAATAATTTTATTAGTATCAGGAGCTTTAGCTAAAGTACTTGGAATGTTAGGAAAAATAATATATACAAGAATTGCAGGTGTAAACGTAGTTGGTTTATATACGATGATAACTCCTACATTTATGCTTATTATTTCAATTTGTCAGTTTTCATTTCCAATTTCTATTAGTAAGATTAGTGCCGAAGAAAAATACGATAATAAAAGCCTTTTAAAAAGCGCTTACTTTGTTGGCTCTATTATAAGTATAATACTAATTATTATTCTTATTTTAACATCAAATCTAATTGCATTATCACTTCATAACAAGCTTTTAGCGCCCACAATTTTAAGCATTAGTGCAATTATACCATTTGTTATGATATCAAGCGTACAAAGAGGTTTTTTGCATGGAAAAGAAGATATGCTTCCAGCTTCTATTACTAACGTTACAGAAGAAATAATTAAGATAATTTTAATACTATTTTTACTTCCAATTGCAATAAGTAAAGGTGACATAGCATCCGTGATATTCTTAATATTATTTAACGTAATTACAGAAAGTTCAAACATATTATTCATGCAAAAAGCAATAAGTAAAAATTACATAAGTAATAAGAAAGGCAAAACAAATAAAAAAATTATTAAAGAGATACTTTCTATTTCTATTCCAACAACATCGGTTAGATTAATCGCTTCCATAGGCTTCTTTTTAGAACCAATTATACTTACTAATACCCTTCTTTCTAGTGGATATTCACCAAATTACATAACGATGGAATATGGTATTATTAATTCGTATATAGTTCCACTTTTATCTATTCCAAGTTTCTTTTCTATATCTATTGCATCCGCTCTTTTACCTAACATAACGAAAGCATATGCAAATAAAAAATATGATGAGTTTAATAGAAAACTTCTTAAACTAATGTTTTTATCTATGCTAGTTGGAGCTGTTTGCTTAACTATTATATTAATATTTCCAAACGAAATACTAAAATTAGTATATAACGTTAATTTTGGTATTAATTACATATATTTAATTGGTCCATTCTTTTTAATACTTTACATGCAACCAACACTATCAGTTGCACTTCAAGCAATGGATAAAACGAACAAATTATTTTTAACAAGCACGATTTCTGTAATAATTAAATACAGCACTTTATACGTTCTTGGAAAAATAGGTTTTGGAATGAACGCTTTAATATTTGCTATGATAGCAGGTATTGTTACAACAACTTCTTTAGTATTAATAATAGTTTTAAAAGAACTTAAGAAAAAAACTAGCTAGAAGCATTTATTTCTTCTTGCTAGTTTTTTTATTTATTTTAATATCACGGCTATTTTCCACTTTAACAGAAAACGTTAGGATATTACATATGATTAAAGCCACATACGAAATCCAAGTAATCTCTTTTGTAATAAAAATTTGAATGAAAAGCAAAATAATTGCAATTACATCAAGCACTATCATACAGGTTTTAAGTGCTCTCATACTTTTCTTTCTTCTTTTTAATTCCTCATCACTTACTTTAACTTCTTTTTTCATATCATTACTCCTCATTATTATTAGTTATAGAACATTTAAATCCTTTATTAGTGTATGCATCTTTTAAACTATCTATGGTATCAGTAGTTTGTGGTTTAACAAACAATATCGTTTGATTATCGTTAAGCGTTAATCCATCAAAGCCTTGTTTTTTATAATTGGTTTCAACGTTAAAAGTAAAACCTTTACTGTTTTTATCAAACGTTACTCTATTTCCCACTGCTGCAGCATTATTTATAAAAAAGTTTTCATACTGAGTTTTTAAATCACTTACAACGGCCGATTCATTATCAGTTAGCAATTGAGCAACAAAGTTAAATTCTGATTTACTTACCATATTTTTTTCATAATTTGCCGTATACGTTACAGTTTGTGATTCTGCATCACTTTTAGCCTCGTAGTTACAAGTTAACGTTCCCTTAGTATTATCTTCTGTTTCTTCTATTACCTTGGTAGTTACCTTAGGTTCAACATCCTTTGTTGTTCTTCCTAAATCTGACTTGTTGTTAACATAATACAATACAAGTAATATTATAACCGCAACTATAATACCTACTATCGTATAGTTATGCTTTTTATCAGCAAGCAATATTTCATTATTGGTAATAGGATCAATTACAACCGTATTATTTACCGCTCCATCATATAAATCATCTAAGTTAATTTCACGGGTTACATTTTCGGGATCTTCGATTAATTCTTCATCATTATCCAAAATTTCCTCTTCGGAATCAAAAACTTCTGTTTTAGTCTCATCAAAGTTTTCTTCTTTTTTTACGTCGTCTTTATTTTTTTCTTCCATCTAAATCCCTCCTTATATTAATATAATAACATAATATTTTTAATTAAAAAACACTATTTCTTTTTTTCGCCAATTTTTTCTCCATATTTTACATATGTTTCAAAACCATTTAATGAATTGTTTATTATTTCTTCATCTAAAATAATTTTATCTTTTTCAAATAGTAGTACAATAGTTGATCCTCCATACTCAAAATAGCCTTTTTCTTCTCCTTTTTTTATCTTTCCAGTTGTTATTATATTTTTAATTTTACCAACTAAAAGAGCTCCTACTTCTACATATGTAACAAGCCCAATATCATTTGTTTTAATAGAAGTACATTCTCTTGTATTTTCCTTAAATACTTCGTAATTTTTATACGCTACCGGATTAACTGAATGAAACATTCCTTTAATCTTATAATTAGAAGTAATTACACCATCACATATAAACATATATCTATGATAATCATCAGGTGATAATCTAAAAATAAGTGCTACGCCATCTTTATATTTTTTAGCTAAAGAATCATTCTTTAATATACTATTTATAGTATACGTACTATTTTTTATATTAAAAGTAGTATTTTTATCAATTTTTAAGTAAGTTAGTTTTGAATCACAAGGAGATAATAAATAGTTATTAGATTTAGGTATTGGTCTTTTATTCTTTTTTATTTTTCTTGTAAAAAAGTCATTAAAACTATCAAATTTATCTTTTTCATAAATACTTAAATCAATGTTATTTTTCTTAACAAATGAACTTATCATAATCTTTGATAAAGATGAATCCATAAACTTTCCAGATAGATGCGATACAAATTTACTTTTTACTAGCGGTTTTAAAATAATTCTTCCTAAATGGGTATTATATAAAAAGGATAACCCAATATTTGGATTACCTTTATAAACTTTTCTCATTATCTCATTGCTGCTGATATGATAGCTATTTCTATTACCGCTAAAATAGAACAGATAACATACCAAATACCAGTAGGCTTTTTGATTTTAATATTAAGTACAAATAGTATTGCTGTCATAAGCATAACAAGTGGATATGCCTTTAAAAATACACTTGGATGCATAAAGATATTTAAATTATACGTAAATGGTAAAATAATTGCAATACTTGTAACTGGAAGTCCAAAATAATATGATACCTTCTCTTTTTTCTTTTTGTTAAATACTGTTTTTTCTTCTGCTAAAACGTTAAAGTAAGCAAGTCTTATAACAGCTGCTAGACCATATATAATGTATATTACCGTATTTAACTTACTAGTAAATCCCATACAAATACCAAGAACTATTGGAAAAACTCCAAAAGATACGGTATCAACAAGTGAATCTATTTGAATCCCAAATTTCTTTTCCGTTTCACTTCTTTTGCAAGCTCTTGCAACAGTTCCATCAAACATATCACAAACACCTGCTAAAATAAGACACATAACAGCAGCTGGAATATGTCCTAAAAATGCAAGTACCATTCCCGTTACTGAAAATGCAAGTCCTATATAAGTAAGTAAGACTGATGCGCCATAAAATCCTATAAACATAATTAATACTCCTTTACTATTTCATAACATTACATATTGTACCATAAATATATTTTTAAATAAAGAAAAAGAAGAGCTAATCTTCTTTTTTCTCATTTGGATTTGCAATTTCTGGTTTCATAAGTGGGAATAATACAACGTCCCTAATAGATGGTTGATTATAAATAATCATCATTAATCTATCTATTCCAAACCCTAAACCTGAAATAGGTGGCATACCTTGTTCCATTGCAAGCATAAAGTTTTCATCTAAATCCATTGTCTCATCGTCACCTTGTGCTTTAGCTTTTAATTGGTCTTCAAAAGTTTTTCTTTGAGTAATTGGATTAACTAACTCAGAGTATGCTTTACAAAGCTCACTGCCGCATGCTACTACTTGGAATACATCAATTATCCTATCATCTTTATCATTTCTTCTAGCAAGAGGAATAAGCATAGATGGATAATTATACATAATGGTAGGTTGAACAATTCCTTCACGAATTTTCTTTTTATATACAAAGTCTACTATTTGACTTACTGATTTATATTCTTCTAATTCTTCATATGTAAATAAACCTTTTTCTACGATTTTATCTTTTAATTCTTTAGGATCTTCAACTTCTAGGAAGTCAAAACCAAAGATCTTTCTCATTTCTTCAACATAGTTTATCTTATCCCAAGAATCTTTACCAAAGTCAAGTGTTACACCTTGGTATTCTATTTGTGTAGTACCAACTAATTCCATTAATAGTGATTTAATAAACTTTTGATAAAACTTTACGTTATCTTCAAAATTCCAGTATGATGCATACCATTCTACCTGAGTAAACTCTTGTAAGTGCTGAGTGTCCATTCCTTCGTTTCTAAAACATTTAGCAATTTCGTAAACTCTATCATATCCTGCGGCAACACACTGTTTTAGGTATGTTTCTGGTGCAATTCTTAAGTTACAATCAATATCTAATGCGTTATGATGAGTATAAAATGGTTTTGCAGCCGCTCCGCAAACAGCAGTTTGAAGTATTGGTGTTTCAACTTCTAAAAATCCATTTTCTCCTAAGAATTTATGAATGAAAGCATATAGCTTACTTCTTCCTAAAAATACCTGTCTTGATTCTTCATTAGATATTAAATCAACATATCTTTGACGATATTTAAGTTCAGTATCATTAAGTCCATGGAACTTATCTGGAAGTGGTCTTAACGCTTTTCCTAAAAACTCAAAGCTATTTACTCTTAAAGTTTTTTCTCCAGTTTGAGTTGTGAACATCTCACCTTCTGCACCAATAAAGTCTCCGGTGTCTATTTGCTTTTTAAAGAAAGCATAATTTTCTTCACCAACAATATCTATTCTAAGTTCTAACTGTATTGAACCTTCCAAATCTCTTATACGGATAAAACTTAATTTACCCATCTTTCTCATAAATGCTATTCTACCTGCTAATCTAACGTTTTTTTCTCCGTCTTCTAAATTTCTAGCATCTTTAAGTGAATGAGTTTTTTCATATCTGTCTGGATAAGGATTACATACCTTTTTAATTTCTTCTAATTTTTCTCTTCTAACTATTTCTTGTTCTGTTAATTCTCTCAAGTTAACTTCCTCCCTTGCTTTTGATATTATATCATACTTTTTAACTTTTTTATATTTTATTTAGTTGTCGTACACTTATATCCTTCTTTTTCTAAATTAGCTTTTAATGTTTTATAAGTCATATCACGGCTTATCTTAAAGTAACTAAGTGGCATAGCTTCCTGATCTATCTTTTCTATTTCATCATAATTAAATAAAGTAAAATCTAAATATCCATTTACTTTTACATAATTATCGCTAGTTTCATAGGTATAAGTAAAGCCTGGCATACCATTAGAATTTATAATCGCTCTTAACTTATCATCGCTTACGTACTTAATTTGTTCTTGATATTCGCTATTTAAAGCAGTATATGTATAAGTACTTTCTACGTAATTTATCTTGTTTTTCTTATAAGTTATTTTGTATTCATCAGTATATTTATAACCTGTATCTTCTGCCGATGAAGTGCATAATTCTTTTTTTTCTATTCCAAATACAAAGTTAACTAATATAAATACCACTATAAGCCCAAGTACCATGCCAAGTGCTATATATATAATTATTTTCTTATTAAATGATTTATCATCTTTTATAGTATTTGTACTTGTTAAAACATCCTTGCTAGATGATGCTTCGTTATTTTCTGGATAACTAGCATTTAAGTTAGTGTTTATTTGATTATTAAAATCATAATTATTATGATTTATAGCCTCGTTATTACTAATATTAAGCCTTTCTTCATTACTATCTAAAGACTCATAAGATTTATCAGTGACAGAGTCTAACGTGGGTATATTTACACCATTCTCATTATAATTAATCTCGCTAGGACTATCATTCTTGATACCACCATTATTACTTGTACTACCCATAATATTAAAGTTGTCTGCGTGAAAAAGTGGTTTTACTAATTCTTCATTATAATTATTTTCTCTTGTCTCATTTAAATTACTATTATCAGTACTAACATTAAAATCATTTCTTTGAAATGGATCTTCTACACTTTCTGCGTTAGTTTCTGGCATTTGATTTATATTACCTGATGGAGTGCTAACATTAAAACTATCTTCACTAAATAATGGTTTTTCTTTTGACGTATCATGTTTATTTGTATCATCAATTTCAATAAAATCTGTTCCAAATATATCATCTAATGCATTTTCTACCGTTTTATCTTTATTATCCATTATTACCCCTTCTTTCAACATTAATAATTATAACATAATAGTCTTAAATTAACAATGAAGATAATTTTTAATATAAAAAAAGCAATAATTTCTATTGCTCTTCATTTTTTCTAATTATGTATAATTCATTATTTTTAGTAAAAGCATAAAAAACGTCAGCGGCATTTATGTTTTTTTCTATTAAGGTGTTAAGAAGCCATGTTTTTGTTTTACCAATTGCATATAAATTTTCAAACTCTACTTTTCCGTCTAATATTATTGGAAGAGGGTATGTTTTTTTATCTTTATCATCTTTCTTAAATACGGATAGTTTTCCGTTCGTTTCTAATATTGCGTAATCTACCTCATCTAAACTTCGTACGTCTTTTTCTCTTAATTGAAGCAAAAGATCATCTAACGTATATCTTTGTTCTACCATGTTTTTAAAATTAACGATTCCTTTTTTTATTATGATAACGGGCTTTCCATCAACAAAATTTCTAAATTTTGCGCTTTTTAAAGATATTTTTGCAATTACTATCTGAAGCAAGACAAGAATAATAACGGGAACTAAGTTGATTAAAAATCCATCTTTATGTTCTAATGCAAGTGCTACTAATTCCGCTATTAAAATAAACACAACAAGATCAAAAGTACCTAATTGTCCTACTTCCCTTTTTCCCATAACTCTAAATATTATTGCTACTAAAACATATATAAAAAGAGTTTTAAATATAACAATCATCAAGTTCATTTTATCACCATTAGTATTATGTTTTAAATCATATTTTTATATACAAATAATATAATTAATTAGAGGTGGAATATGAAAAATAAGATATTTCCTTTTATTTATGGTATAGGAATTATATTAATAGGAGCTCTTTTAACTAGCATATTATATTATTTTAACGTAACAACAGACAAGTTAAACTCTATATTTTTATACTCAGTTAGTATATTATCATTTTTTGTAGGTTCCTTAAAATTAGGTAAAGAATTAAAATACAAAGGCCTTGTAACCGGGCTTATATACTTTGCTATTTTATTTATCTTTATGGTATTTTTATCAAACGTTATATTTAAGGAAAGTTTTTCTATAAAAAACGTAATTTATTACTTGGTATTACTTATATTTAGCATATTAGGAGGAGTTATTGGTAAAAATATGAAAGAAGAAATAGACGCTTAAATAAACGTCTATTTTTGTTTTTTATACTTACTTATAAATTCTTCTTTATACTCATAAAAACAGTCATTTCTAATAGCTTCTCTTATCTCTTCCATTTCCTTAATTAAAAATCTAATATTATGAATTGATAAAAGTCTTCCCCCATTTACTTCACCAGACGTTATTAAATGTCTAACGTAAGCCTTTGTAAAGTTCTTGCATGTATAACAGTCACAAGTATCTTCAATTGGAGTAAAATCCTCTTTATATTTAGCATTTTTAATATTAATACGGCCATTTCTTGTAAAGCAATTTCCATGTCTTGCAAGACGAGTTGGAAGTACGCAGTCAAACATATCAATGCCACGGGATACTCCCTCAAGTAAATCTATTGGTTCACCAACACCCATTAAGTACCTAGGTTTATCTTTTGGTAAATAAAGTGTTGCATCAGAAATCATTTTATACATAACATCTTTAGGCTCTCCAACAGATGTTCCTCCTATAGAATATCCATCAAAGTCCATCTCAGCCGTTTTGATAGCACTTTTTTTTCTTTGGTCCTCAAACTCACCACCTTGAACGATACCAAATAAAGATTGATTAGGATTATTAAAAACCTCTTTACCTCTTTTAGCCCAACGAAGTGTTCTTTCTACTGATTTTTCAACATAACTTTTAGTTGCTGGATAAGGTATGCATTCATCAAAACTCATCGCTATATCAGAGTCTAATTTATTTTGAATTTGAATTGATTTTTCCGGAGTTAAAAATAAGTTTTTACCATCTATGTGACTTTTAAACTTAACTCCCTCTTCGGATATATCTTTAGGTTTTGCAAGTGAAAACACCTGAAATCCACCTGAATCAGTAAGGGTTGGTCCATCATAATTCATAAACTTATTAAGACCTCCAGCTTTTTTTACGATATCTTCACCAGGTCTTAGCCATAAATGATATGTATTAGAAAGAACAACCGCAGAACCACAAGCCTTTAACTCTTCCGGCATCAACGTTTTTACGTTTGCAAGTGTTCCAACTGGCATGAATAGTGGTGTTTCATAATCACCATGGTTAGTATGTAATATGCCCAATCTTACGTTTTCATCATCCTTATTATTTTTTATTAATTCATATTTAATTTTTCCCATAAAATCACCATTTGAAATTATAACATAATAAAAAATATTTAGCAAAAGAACTAAATATTTTTCTTATAATTTCTTTTTAAAGTTTTTGATGCACCTTTTGTTACTTCCTTAAACGTCTTACAAGTAGCATAGATTGCCGCACTACAAACTCTTGATGCAATGTAACTTGGTCTAGATACTGTAATTGTATCATTTTCTTTACCCATATAGTAATTTTGACTATCTTTACTAGTTATGTCTTTATAGCTTAATGTGTTTTCTTTCTTATTCTTTTGAATATTTTCTTCTATGTTTAAAGTTTCTGTTAAAGTATCTAAAAAACTTATTAAATCATCTATTTTAAAGTTTTCTATTTTTTCTTTAGCTTCTAACTCTTTCATTCTTATCTTAAGAGCAATAACGTCATTCATATATTTAGCTTTCATAACACCATCAGATAATAATTCCTTTAAAAGTGATGTGTTTTTATATAACGAAAGTAATACTTCATTTTTGTTTTTACATGAATTTTCTTCAAGCTCATGCATTGCAAAATTAGCCATTATTAAAGCTGATTCTATTTGATCCTTGTCATTATAATCAAGTCCTGATTCTCTTCTTATGTTATATAACGTTCTTTTATTTATCATAATTATCCTCCATTTAATTTTATATAATTATTTTTATTTTATGAACATACAGTCTCCAAACGAGAAGAATCTGTATTTTTCCTTTACTGCGTGTTTGTATGCGTTAAGCACATTTTCCTTTCCAGCTAAAGCACTAATTAACATAATAAGTGTTGACTTTGGCAAATGAAAATTAGTTAAAAGAGCATCTATACCATGAAATTTATATCCAGGATAAATAAATATCTTGGTATTTCCACTTTGCATTTTAAAGTGACCATTACTATCTGCTACCGTCTCAAGTACCCTAGTTGATGTTGTACCTACCGCAACTATTCTTTTACCAGCATCTCTTGTTTTATTAAGTAAATCTGCAACTTCACTACTTAATATGTAATACTCAGAATGCATATCATGCTTTGTAACATCTTCAACAACTACTGGTCTAAAAGTTCCAAGCCCAACGTGTAATGTTACGTAAGCTATATTTACGCCTTTTTGCTTTACCTTTTCTAGGTATTCCTTAGTAAAATGAAGTCCTGCTGTTGGTGCTGCTGCTGATCCAGGATTTTTAGCATAAACTGTTTGATATCTATTTTTATCATCTAATTTCTCAGTAATGTATGGTGGAAGAGGCATTTCTCCTAATCTATCTAATATTTCTAAAAAAATTCCATCATAAATGAATTTATAATGTCTTATACCATCATCACCTACAAACGTACACTTACAAGATAACTCATCTGAAAACTTAACAATGGTTCCTTCTTTTATTCTCTTAGCAGGCTTTGTTAAGCACTCCCACTCATCATCCCCTAAATCCTTTAACATTAATATTTCTATTACTGCTCCTGTATCAGGTTTATGTCCTATAAGTCTAGCTGGTATTACTTTTGTATCATTAAGAACCAAAGTATCACCAGGATTTAGATAGTCTATTAAGTCAGTAAAATGTTTGTCAGCATACTCTCCAGTTTCTTTATCAAGCACCATCATACGTGATGCATTTCTGTTTTTTAAAGGAGTTTGTGCAATTAACTCTTTTGGTAAATCATAGTCAAAATCTTCTGTTTTCATAAATTTCCCTCCCAAATAAAAAAATAATAAATACTAAACAAGTATTTATTATAATCTTTTTTTATTAAAATATCAATTACTTACCTTCTTTTGATATATTTAAATGCTTATATGCTAAGTCCGTTACTATCCTACCTCTTGGAGTTCTTTTTAAATAACCTATCTGTAGAAGATAAGGTTCACAAACATCCTCTATCGTTGATACTTCTTCACCAATTGATGCCGCAACCGCTTCAACCCCAACAGGACCACCATTAAATTTATAAATTATTGTTTTTAATAGTTCATAGTCTACTTCATCTAAACCTAACTTATCAACCTTTAACGAATCAAGAGCATACTTAGTAATATCAATTGTTATTGTACCATCTCCCTTAACTAAAGCAAAATCACTAACACGTTTAAGTAGTCTATTTGCAATTCTAGGAGTTCTTCTACATCTATTAGCAAGTTCACGGGCCGCATCTTCTTCAATTGTTAAATCAAGAACCCTAGCACTTCTTTTAATAATTTCTGTTATTTCATCTTCCGTATAATAATTAAGTTTTGAAACTATTCCAAATCTATCTCTTAAAGGTGCTGATAAATCTCCTGCACGAGTAGTTGCTCCAATTAAAGTAAAATGTGGTAAATCAATTCTTATATTACGATTAGAGCCTTCTCCTCCTACTATAATGTCAAGTGTAAAATCTTCCATTGCTGAGTATAAAATCTCTTCAACAAATCTTGGAATTCTATGTATTTCATCAATAAACAGTACGTCTCCTTCTTCTAGAGAAGATAAAATAGCTGCTAAATCACCTGATTTTTCAATAGCAGGTCCTGATGCTGTTTTAATGGATGCACCCATCTCATTTGCTATTACGTAAGATAACGTTGTTTTACCAAGCCCTGGAGGACCATATAACAATACATGATCTAATGCTTCGCCCCTCATTTTAGCAGCGGACATAAATATTTTTATATTCTCTTTTATATCTTTTTGTCCAATATATTCATCAATAGTTTGTGGTCTAATACTAGACTCAAACCCATCTTCCTTTAATTTATCTCCTGTAACTAATCTATTATCCATAATTTAGTCCTTTCTTATTTTAATAATAATTTAAGTGCCTCTTTAACTTGTTTTTCTAAAGAAAGAGATGCATCTAATTTAGGCAATACTTTCTTAATATCATTAGGCTTATATCCAAGTGACTTAAGCGTTTCAGTAAGTTCTTCAAAATTATTTAAACTATCTTTTTTATCATCACTAGCAAGTTTACCTTTTAAGTCAAGAATTATTTGCCTTGCAACCTTATCACCAATCTTAGGAAACTTCTTTAAGTAACTTACGTTTCCGGTATCTATCGCATCTAAAATAGCATCTTTATTATCACCTGAAAGCATTGGAAGAACCATTTTACAACCAAGACCTTTAACACTTATGAGTTTTAAGAATAAGTCTTTATCATCCTTAGTTTTAAAACCATACAAAGTATTTTCATCTTCTCTTATCTGCTGATATAAATATATAATAACCTCTTCATTTTCTTTATATGAATATGGATTTGCAACATATATCATATATCCAATTCCGTTATTTTCTAACACAACATAACTTGTATCAATAATTGTTATAATACCTTTTATATAAGAATACATATTATTTATTCCTTTCTTACTTTTTACTTCTATTTAATTTTATCACGAACAAATGTTTTTGTAAATATTTAAAAGAAAAAATAGTCAAAAGACCATTTAAATTTATTTTAGCTTATTTTTGATGTAAGGATTTTCTTTACTAAATATTTCTTCATCATTACTAAAACCACAATTCCAAGCCATCTTCATACTACTTAGATTATCATGATGAATTCTAGCTTTTATATAATGTATCATAGGATAATTACTAAATATGTAATCTGTTATTTCATTTAAAAGAAGTGTTCCATATCTTTTTTCTTTATTTCCTCTATATTCCTTAAAAATTGCTTGCCTTATATATACAGCTTTTTCTTCTTCATTAAAATTACTTAAATCGATATAACCAATTAAATTTTCTTCATCCCGAACAAAAAATCCCTTATTAAAAAAATTACTATTTTTATTATTCAAATGCTGCAAAAAGCCATTAAACCTTGATGTTATATCAGAATCCTTAGCAAGTTTTTTTAGTGTCATAAGATGCGTTTTATCATTAGAATTAAAATTAACAAGCGTAAGTTCACCAATAACAATATCTTCCATTTTATTACCTCCTAAAAGTATTATTAATAATTATAATTGCTCATCTAAAACCATTTCAGTGCAATCCCATTTTTCATTATAAAATAAAAATGCATCTTTTATAATGTTAGTAACCTTAAATCCGGCTGCTTTATAGCATTGATAAGCACCTAAATTATTTGTAAAAACACCTAGATTGATTTCTTTTGCACCAATGTTTTCATACAATTTAAATAATTATCATTTATATCAGATGGTTGACAAGGATAATTTTTATATCTATCTGCACTCCATAATCTAAACGCTCTTTCGTTTTTTATCCAACTTAATATTTTAGCTGCATCTTCTTTTTTATATGGTCTGAGATTCATATTTTCTCTCCTTTGTATTTAATATCATAATAGATTAACAATTTTTATGCATATAATAATTTCTTGCTTGCCTTAATTTTAATATATATTCTAAGATAAATCAATCTAACGATTCTGTCTATTCCACACAAAAGCGAAAGTCCTAATAATCCAAACTCAAGCTTTCTAAATAAAAGTGTTAATGGTATTCTAACACATAAACCACCAATTAATGCCACATTTCTAATTGCTTTTGTATCTTTATTTGCTGATAAATACGCCCTATAATTACTAGAGGCCACCTCCATGATAAATTCAATACTATAAAACCATATATATGGATTACAGTCATTCCAAGAAACTGTTTTTGCTAAAAATAGCCAAGATGGATACATCATAACTATTAAAAAGATAATTGAAAATAAAGTTCCATACACCCCTATTGAATCCACCTTTTTTAATAAACCTTTATTTTCGCTTTCTATATCATTAGAGTAGTTTATAAGTAACCCACTATAATATCCACTGATAATCTCACTTAATGTATCTGATACAGTTATACAAGCACAATGTATTGTATAAATTGTTGTTCCAAAAGAACTAGCAATACTTGTATATGTTAAATTTACAATTCTTTGAATAATTTTATTAAATGTAAGATCTTTTCCGTACTTTAACATTTCTTTTACATAAACTTTTTTTACTCTTCCAAGTTTAAATTTAGATGAGACAAATAATAATATAGTATTTATAAGAGTTGAAATAATGGTTGCCAGATAAATTCCTATTTCGTTATATCCCATTTTAACACTTACAATATCACCAATTATATTAATTACTGAAGAAATGACTATAATGACAAAAATCAGTTTTGTCTTTTTCTTTACCTTTAAATCGTTTTTTGCTATATATCCAATCGCTACCAGTGGAAGTTCGATGGCTTTTAATCTCAAAATTATAGTTAATATATTTCTCGCATCATTATCTAGTTTATATATGTAAGTTATGTTATGTGCAAAACAAAAAATTAAAATTCCAGTAAATAGACTAAACATTAATTCTAGAAACAGACCAGAAGTATTAATGTCTTTAGAATCTAGTTTATTTCTAACAAGCACTATATTATGTGAAGATGCCATACAAGCTTGTAAAGTGTTAATTGCCCAATTTAGTGTTATAAACGACGAAAAAACAACAAGTGCTGTCTTTCCAATTGAATTTGAAATAGATTTATCTACTAATATCAAAAATACATTAGTAAATTCAACTATAATATATGGTAATACAAATAATAATGATTTCATTACACATTTTCTCATATCTTTATTCATGAAACCACATCCTTACTAAATCTTACAAATAAATATATACACAATTATATCAAATTTTTCTACATATTAATATGATAATTTATATATGCACCACTTTATTTGTTTTTTTTAATTTCAATTACATTTATCGTAATAATCTTTAAGGCCAAGGTATCTATTGTTCCAAGGCTGCAATCTGCCGTTTAAACTATAACTGTATATTATATAATTATTTTTATTAGTTTCAGTATCTTCAATTGTATAATTTTCTTTTAACTGCATAATTTTATCATATAAAACTAGTGCTGGTCTATTTTCATAATATGTAGTGTCAACTCTAAAGCAATCAAATTTCTTCAGACTACGGCAATAATTTATTGTATCCAATAATACTTTTTTGCCATAGCCTTTTCTTCTGTGTTGAGGCAAAATAGTAAACCAATCAAGCCATATAGTATCTGGATACTTGTTATAGACATCCACACCAGTTATTCCAACTAAAACGTCGCCGTCATAAACCAGAAAAAAACAATTATCATCATTTTTATTTACGGCTTTATCATAAAGATCATGATAATCTGGGTCATCAGGCCATGTGTCTTTTTGAATTTTAAATGCAGTATCCAAGTTTTTTAAATTAAGTGTTTCATATCTTAAATTATATAGTGATTTCATACTTGCCTCCATAGTTAAATATAACTCATAGTTCTAATAAACATTTTATCACAAAATCGAGTTTTCTACTAATTCGCAGTGTTGATAAAAAAGAGTCTAACAATTCTTAAGTAAAAGATAATAATAAGTAATAAACCTGCAATTATGTTACGCACGTTATTAAAATAAAAAGAAAGCATTTCAACTTACTTTCTTGCCTTCTTTAATGTTAAAACATGTTTATCTTTAGGTTCTTGCTTAGTTATTCCTGATTGTGATAATGATGCATAACTTTCTCTTTTGATTTCTTCATCTGTTTCTTTAAAGACTATTCCAGTTTGCGCATCAATATCTTTTTTTAACTTGACACTGTTTGATTCTTTTATAAAAGGATTCATAACTTCCTCAAAATAGGATAAATCACTATCTTCTGCTTTATTTTTTTCATTTAATATTTCTGATAGTTTAGTAGCATTTTTATTCATTTCCTCAATTAATATTAATTTTTCACCGTATGGATTATATGCTAATTTAGTTAGAAGGATTTCATTAGTACCTTTTATATTACATATGATTGAAATTGAAAACGAAGTATTATTGTTTAATCCATTAATAATTTGTTCGGCATCACATTTAATAGCAACTTCCTGATTCGTTCCGTAATTGTATCCTAGTTTTTCCGGAAAAGTTGTAATATTATAATATTTGGTAAAAATTTCATTTAATTCATTTCTCAATCTTTCTAAAAATAATTTATCTTTTCTAGCGAGTTGTTTATTGGTGAAGAAAAAATTAAAATCTAAAAAATCACAATACTTATATTCTTCGGACATCCAAATAAAATCAGTCCTTTCTTGATAAGTTTCAAAGGATGGCTCACGAAATTTTACAGCAAATGCTGCTCCATCTAAAAATAATATATCTTTAGTATCAAAAATACCTCTATCAATACAAACTTGAGTTATTTGATTAATTTGTTGTTGCGTTAAACATGATAAATATTTTTTTATATTTTCACCAAACAGCATTCTAAATTCGGCTTTATCATTTTCATCAAAACCGCCATGTTGAAACTTATCTTTACAATAATTTAATAGTTCAAAAGAAAACTCTTCTTCAGTTAATTTCTTTTTAATCTTATCTATAAATCGCATGCAATCACCTCATTAGTAAATATTATATTATATTATAAGTTTTCATTATTTTTTTGGACCGTTATCTCGTTCGTCCCACCTATTAAACATATCTGTAAAATAATTATACATATCTTCGGTAATGTTATTTTTCTTTATGCCAAGAATTTCATAAGAACTAATATTAGTATTGTATTTCAAATATTGTTCAAATGCCTCTTCTCCTTTTCCCAATAATAAAGCCATTTTGACTTTAACATATCTATTGTCTATTGTTTGTTTAAATTGTGACATAGCGTCTTGTGATAAAAAAACTTCTCTTATTTTTTCTATTATAAGTGGTTTATCAATATTAGCTATCATACCAAATTCTTTTTGTCTAGCCTTAACAGGTTTCATAGCAGGTAATTCTAACATATGATGAACAAATTCTCCAAAAAGTAAATTTTCCAATGTTTTTCTTATCTGTTTATCATTAGAATATAAAATTGGGGTTAACGGATCATATTCTAATTCATCAGTCACTTCTTCATGAATTTGTTCTTTTTGACTTTTAGTACTACTAATTAATTGGAAGGCAAACATTTCAATTGCTGATAATGTCTCTGGTGATTTTTTTAATTGTTCCATTTTATATTGTTTAAAATTTTGATCATTATTTAACAATTTTATAAATCCATCAAATAAATCTACGGCTTGATCTTCGGTATACGTTCCTTTTACGTCAACAAACTTGTTAAATATTCCTTTAGTTCCATATCTTAAAATTTCTTCTAATGCATATATATGTAAAATTGATAATTTGCTTATTTCTTTATTATATAAATTTTGAATATTACTCTTAAATCCTTCATCTGAATTATATTTCATTATAAATTCATAAATTTCTTTTGATTGTTTTTCATTAAAATTCATTTTAATATGCCTCCCTTTTTGTATAATATTATATACTACAGTAACCAAAAAATCAAACACTTTTACTTATTCTGATTAATATGCCAATTTACAAACGTGTTATTAGACTACCAAAATAAAACTACTTTCAATTTAATTTGAAGTAGTTTTTATGTTATTCCAAAAAATGAATTTTTCATCAATTATGGTGCCTCCTGTAAGAATCGAACTTACAATTCAGCCTTACCATGGCTGCGTTATACCACTTAACTAAGGAGGCATTTCAAATACATTCTATCATATTATATTTAATAGTACAATAAAATGTATTTATTTTTTTATTTCTTTCTTAAAATTCTCGTAGTGTTTAAAATAGTAAGTAAAGTAACGCCAGTATCAGCGAAAACAGCTTGCCACATATTAGCTACTCCAATAGCGCTTAAAACTAATACTAATACCTTTATCCCTATAGCAAATATAAGGTTTTGTTTTATTATTTTTTTAGTAAATTTTGATATTTTAATAGCTTCTGGTATTTTGCTTAAACTATCATTCATAATAACTACGTCCGAAGCTTCAATTGCAGATGCACTTCCTCTCATTCCCATTGAAATTCCAACATCAGAAAGTGCAAGCGATGGAGCATCATTTATTCCATCTCCCACAAACGCCGTTTTCTTATCATTTTCTTTTATTATCCTATCAAGCTTTTTATATTTATCATCTGGAAGCATCTCATAAAAAACTTCATCTACGCCAGTTTTTTTAGCTACAGCCTCTGCTGATTTCTTTTTATCTCCAGTAAACATAAACGTTTTAATATTTTGTTTTTTAAGTTCTAAAATAGCAGATATAGAGTCTTTCTTTATATCATCTATTAATTTTAGTTTAGCTGCTACTTTCCCATCAATTTTTAAATAAATATAACTATCTTTATCACTTGCATTAACAAATGAAGATGAACCTATCTTAATTTTTTTACCATCTATTTCGTAAGAGATTCCCTTACCAGCCGTTTCCTTATAATTTAAAACATCTTTTGTACTTACCTTTTTATTAAACACGTTAAGTACTGATTTTGCAAGTGGATGATTTGATAAAGCCTCACCCTTTACGTAATAGTTAATTATATCTTTTTCATTATATTTGTCATCTAATATTTCTAATTTGTAATCATTTGATATACCAGTTGTTATGGTTCCAGTTTTATCAAATACGATTTTATTTACTGATGAAAGTAATTCTAAATAATCACTTCCCTTAACCAAGATTCCTTCTTTAGATGCCTTTCCTATTCCAGAGAAGTATCCAAGTGGTACACTTATTGCAATTGCACAAGGACAAGATACTACTAAAAATACTAAAGCCCTATAAATAGACACTTTAAAACTTAAACCAAATAATGGAAGAATAAGCGCTATTAAAAGTGCAAGTATCATGATAATTGGGGTATAAACCTTTGCTGCCTTAGATACAAAGTTTTCACATTTAGCTTTTCTATCACTTGCGTTTTCAGTTAATTCTAGTATTTTAGATACCGTGCTATCTTCATATAAGCTTTCAACTTTTATCTCGATAACAGAAAGTGTATTAATAGAACCAGATAACACTTTATCTCCTTTATTAACATTTTTTAAATCAGACTCACCAGTTAATGCTGCCGTGTTTAATTTAGAACTTCCTTTTATAATAATACCATCAAGAGGTATTTCATCACCTTTTTTAACTATTATTACATCCCCTATTTTAACATCTTTTGGATCTACCGTTAATATTTCATCACCCTTTTTTAAGTTAGCAACCTCTGGCTTTATATCCATTAAATCGCTTATTGAGCGTCTAGAATTATTAACTGCTACCTCTTCTAGTATTTTACCTATTTCGTACAAAATAATAACCATTAACCCTTCATGAGTATTACCAGTCAAATAAGCCCCAACACAAGATATTGTAACAAGCATATTTTCATTTACCGTTTTAGATTTAAATAGTAATTTTATAGCATTAGTAAACGTTCTATATAAAAGAGTTACATAACTAAGTACTATAAAGACATTTGAAAGTATGCCTTTTTGGCACATACCTATTATCATAAAAATAATTCCAACTAAAAGTCTTATTATGTGAAATTTAAACTTACCTTTATTTTCATATGATTCATTTAAATCCATTACCTTACTTTCTGGTTCTACCTTTTTTACGATATCAGAAACTAATTTTTTAGGATTTTGCGTCTTTGTTGTAACCGTTATCATAAGTTTAGAAAAATTGACGCTTGCATAATCTATCTCATCATTTTCATTTAGTTTTTTTTCAATTTCTAAAGCACACCCAGCGCAATCTAAAGAACTTAATTTAAATTTATATTTCATTTATATGTTCACATCCCATCACAAATATTTTTTCTACATGATCATCTGCTAAAAAATAGTATGTTAAATTTCCTTCTTTTCTATACTTAACAAGCTTTGAATCCTTAAGTATCCTAAGTTGGTGAGATACCGCAGACTGACTTACCTTTATTTTTTCTGATATATCACTAACACACATTTCTCCGTTTATTAAAACATTCATTATCTTAACTCTTGTTGAGTCACCAAACATTTTAAATAACTCGGATAAATCTATTACTTTATCATCATCTAATAACTTCATAATAACCTTCTTTCTATTTTTACTCCTTCATTATATGAATATATGTTCATATTGTCAATATCCATTTAATAAAAAAACTTTCGTTTTCACGAAGTTCCTTATTTTTAACCTTTAATTTTGAAATATAAAAACGTTTATACTTTTCTACTTAAACATTGTTTTTATCTGCTTGTCATTTTTCGGTTTATATTTGTTATTTTCATATTTCATTTGTTTCTTTTTAGAAATGTTAAATTTTTTGCTCTTTTTTTTAATATTTATGTTATCCATATCACAATATGGATTATATCCAATTATTTTATCTAGATCAATATTTGAATTTATAACGTCTGCTTTAATTTCATTCATATTATATAAAAAATATATTAAATCACCTATATGAATTTCACAGTATCCATCTTCGATAATCATTACATAATCCATATTTTTACTATCAAGTTCTTTTTTTAAATCATATATAAATATGTCTAAATCAAATACAATAAATCTTTTTATTAACATAAAATCACTCCTCTATGTTGTTATCACTATCAAATTTAACATCTATTACTTTGCGGCTTGCTAAATAATCACACATATGAACAAATCTTTGAAATTTAGACTCTGGTTTAGGAAGTACTATATTACTATAATTATTGGTATTCCAAGGCCCCATATGTGATGATATAACGTGACACATAAACTCTATTTCCTTATCGGTAAAGGTTAGTTTATCTTTGTTTTCTTTTATATAGTCGCACACTAAAAGTGGGTGTTCAAACTTCGTATATTGAGATTTTTCAAGACCTGATTTTAGTCCATCATGCATAATTAAAGATATTATCATTAAATCTTTTTCGTTTTTAGAATAAGCACCTGTTATACTTTCGTCGTTAAACATTTCGTGAGCAAATTTAACCGCTACTTTTGTATGTCTAACAAGGCCGCCATTTCCTAATGCAAAACTAGGATGATACTTTCCTGTTGAAGATGCCGGAACTTCAAAAAAGTAGTCAGGAAGCAAACTAATTAGTTTTTGGGCTCCCTCTTTATATCTTGGATTATTTATGTAACTTAGTTCTTTTTCAAATACTTTTGTTTTTTCTTCGTTCATTTTTTCACCTCAAAATTTAATATTTATATTAAATAATCTTGCAATAGCGCAAATACCTGTTAAATCGGTTGTAACACCTTTTATACTTTCTAAATCAGCGTTTATACCATTTAATACCGAGTTAGATAAGTCCATATTATTTAACTTAGTTTTATATATTTCTGCATCAGTAAGATTACACTTATCTATTATAACATTATTAAATTCATTTTCAAACAATCTTGCCCCAGTCATATTAGAGTTCGTAAACGAAACGTTTTTTAATTTAGAAGACATATTCATATAAGAAATGTTAGAATTATAAAATGAAACGTCTTTCAAATTAGATTCTATAACAGAAAAACCTACTAACGATGAATTTATAAACTCACATCTAGAAATAAGCTTTTCACATATATCCATGTTAGGTAAATTGCAAGATTCAAATGAACAATTAATAAAATCTATGTTTTTAAGCCTGCAATCACTAAAATCAATATTTTTAAATAAGCAGCCATTAAACTCTATGTCCTTTATATCATTTAAAGATTTTTCATCACTAAAGGATAGATCACATATAATGTCACTATCTTTTATTTCGTTTAGATATCCTTTATCCAAATTCTTTTTTAGACGTGGCTTTTTAATATTATTCATATCTTACCTTTCTATTGTTTTAATGTATAAAGCGCATAAAAATGCATTTGGAAACATTATTGCTAAATCATTTATTAATCTTTTATTTTCTTTTTCTATTTCATTATGTATGTAGCAGATTAGTTCTTTAGACACAAAAGCTTTTTTTAAACTATTATTTTTAATGGCTTTTTTAATAGTATTAAACTTTTTAATTTCACACTTTAAAAATTCTTTTTTAATTAATACATTTGCAAAAGACGCTCTATATATTTTGGATTCGTCTATGTTAAATGCTTTTAGCGTATTTTCTAATACATCATTAAAGTATTTAGTATTATCACTTAATGTTATCTTCTTAAACTTTAATTTAGCAACCTTGTTTAAGTATAAATCAATGTAATAATTAAATTTATCATGCATTCTTTTATAATTCCTATCAAGGCTTCCTTTTTTAAATGTATATATGTTACCATCAAGCATTTTATATACTTTCATAGTATCATTATAACCAAAACTAATGGCTTTCCTTGAGTAATCTTTTTCAAAAGCAAGGAAGCTGCCTAAATCATTTTTTGGTGTTATATAAGTTATTTTAACGTTTTTATCCTTAACTTCTCTTACCATTCCAACTGCTTTTAAATCTACTGCAATTACTTCATCTGCTCCCATACTAATTGCAAAATTAATCGGCATATTATCATAATATCCACCATCAATATAAAAATTTTTGCCTATTTTAGTAGGTTTAAATGCTGGAAAACAAGAAGCAGAAGCTAACATATAACTTTTTGCATCATCTTCTGTAAGATCATCTTTTTTTACTAATTTAGGTCTTAATGAAGGAAAATGAGTAGTAACAAGGCCATAATTAATGTTTGATTTAAAAAATTTATCTTTGTTAAGTACCTTATCTATAACCTGACTTAGTCCGGAAAGTTCAAGTCCCCCTTTTAAAGCACCTTTTGCATACTTTCCTAATATTTCTTCTTTCCCTTTTTTGCTTGCATACTTCTTTTTTATCTCAATATCAATTACCTTGCTATAATCCATGTAATACCACAATTTAAGTGCTTTAAAATAATCTTTTTGAACCATTAATACCCCATTTAATGCCCCAACTGATGTTCCACATACTATATCATAATTAATAGAAAGTCTTCTAAGCGCTTTCCAAACACCTATTTCGTAAGCTCCTTTAGCTCCGCCACCTGATAAGACAACTGCCCTTTTCATAAAGTTATTTACTTCTTCCTTGATCTTCTAAATTCTTATTATTTCCAGTTAGAAGTGCCGTTAAATCATTTATGTTAGCACCCTTAAAATTAGACATTGAAACTATTTTATCAGCATTACTCATTATTCTTCCTTCTTTATATTTACTAGTTGTAAGGGAAACAGGTCCTATTTTTCCTCTGCTAGAAGAATTTGTTAATATTTCCTTATTTGTACTATCTAATAAATTTACTCTTTCAAAGTTTTTTAATTCAAGAGGATTATCAAGGCTGTCTTTAAATGAAGTTACAGGAAGAGGATACATATGATGAACAACTCCGTCTATTATTTTTTCAGCATCATCTTTAGCTTCAAAAATCTCTGGATACCAAGCATTTCCATTTATAACGGCTTCAATTGGATGTCTAAATCCATGCTTATTAAAAAAGTGTTTTGTATCTGCTGCCGGATTATTTTGCCAAGGTAGTTCATATAAATCATGCATCATAGCTATTCTTAAAGCAATTTCCATTTTAAAAGTAGGCTCATTTCTGTGTTTTTTTGACAATAAATACGTAACAATAGTATCTTCTAAAATATGCTCGCCAAGTGTTATTTCACCGTGATGTGGAAACTCACTAGTCATCCTTTTTTGAAATTCATCATGCAAAAAAATAGATTCTATAACACTATATATCTCATCTTTTTCATCTAATAATAAATTATACTTTTTAAATATCTTATCAAGTTTTTCTTTGTTTTCATCTAGTATCATAAAAATCCCTCCAATATAGATATATTATACCACATCTTTAATTTTTATGTTATAATGTATTTGCACGTCCTCGTAGCTCAGCTGGATAGAGCACTCGCCTCCTAAGCGAGGGGTCGCGCGTTCGAATCGCGCCGGGGACGCCACTTTATTTTAAAAAAATAAAAATACATAACCATCTTAAGTTTATGTATTTTTTATTATCTTATAAAATTAACTAAGAACACCATCCAAACACCTATTTGTGCCTTAGCACGTGCTACTCCTTCAAAAGCTGCAACTATCTTATCCGATAAGGACACCATCCAAGCTTCTTTAGATTTAGGAGCAATATTTGAAATTGGAAACATATGTGATTCTATTATATTCTGTTCTTTTTCATTTACTCCAAAATATTTAATTGCATTTTCTTTTGCCATTTTTGGATGATCAATTAACATTTTTGTTGATGTCATAATATTTTTATCATCTCTAACCAAGAAGAAATCATGCAAAGCACCCGCTCTAATAACCGCATTTGTATCAAAACCTAACATTTTAGATAATTTAAATGCAGTATATGAAACTCTAACAGAATGATTATATCTAGTATTACCATGATGTACAATTGACTTGGTTTTTAAAAATTCCTTATGACTTAGAATTGGAGATGCAACACTCATAAATTCTTTATCTTTATATATTTTATTCATTAAATTCAATTAAATCAACCTCTTTATCCGATTATATTATATTCAAAATAAATATAACTAATCATTTAAATGTCATACTTTAAGCTGACCTTTTAAGAATACCACAAATGCTTAACATTGTAAAGATACAAATGTTTGGTATATAAAAAAAGAAATAGTAAAAACTATTTTTTGTAATCGCAAGAATTGCACTTTACTATTCCTTCTTTATCAGTAACTAAAAGACTATGGCATTCAGGGCATAACTCTCCAGTAGGCTTATCCCAAACAGCAACTTTACATTTTGGGAAATTACTGCATCCATAAAATACTTTTCCTCTTTTAGTTTTTCTCTCGACTATTTTGCCACCACATTTAGGGCAGTCACAAACTTCAACTTGAGGTGCTTTTTCCTTTGGTTTAATATATTTACATTCAGGATATCCAGAGCAAGCTTCAAATTTACCGTATCGTCCGTTTTTTATAACCATAGGCTTACCACATTTAGGGCATACTTCTCCGGTTTCTTCATCTTCTTTTTTCTCCATTTTATCAAATGCGTTTTCAACTTCTGGTTCAAATTCCTTATAAAATGATTCTAGAATTTTATACCATATCTTCTTACCTTCTGCTACCTTGTCTAAGTCTTCTTCCATCTTAGCTGTATATTTAACGTTTATTAAATCACTAAAGAATTCTTGTAATTTATCCGTCGTTGTAATTCCAACTTCAGTAGGATTAAGTTTTTTTTCTATTATTTTAACATATCCTCTTTGTGTTAAAGTACTAATCGTTGATGCATAAGTAGAAGGACGGCCTATTCCTAATTCTTCCATAGCTTTAATAAGCTTAGCCTCGGTATATCTAGCTGGAGGTTTAGTAAAGTGTTGATCTTTTACTATTTCGTCTGCTATAAGTTCATCATTTACTTTTAATTTAGGAAGAACCTTATCTTCTGATGACTCAAACTTGCCATAAACTTTTAAGTAACCTTCAAATATAAGTACACTTCCTGTTGTCTTAAACGTTGTGTTATTATTATCCAAAGTGATTGTTGTTTGATTTAACTTAGCATCTGCCATTAGGGAAGCAAGTGCTCTTGCATAAATCATTTCATATAATTTAAATTCATCTTTTGTTAGGTATTTCTTTATAGAATCAGGCGTTCTATTTATACTAGATGGACGAATAGCTTCATGTGCATCTTGAACGTTTTCACGTTTTTTAGATTTTTTTACGTGGCCTATATACTCTTCTCCATAAGAATCTCTTATATAAGCATAACTAGATTTAATAAACTCATCAGATAATCTTACAGAATCAGTTCTCATGTAGGTTATTAAACCAATCGTATCATTTTCTATATCTATACCTTCATATAATTTTTGAGCTACTTGCATGGTCTTTTTAGAAGAAAAACCTAGTTTAGAAATTGCTTCTTGCTGCATAGTTGACGTAATAAAAGGATATTTAGAAGCCTTTTTCTTAGACTTTGTTTCATAATTTGATATTACGAATTTACTATCTAAACCATTTATTACCTTATCTGTTTCTTCTTCTGTTTTTAAATCTGCCTTTTTACCATCTACAGTATCTAAGGAAGCTTCCATATCAGTAAATTTAGCAGTTACGGTCCAGTATTCTTCTTCTTTAAAACTTTCTATTTCTCTTTCACGATCTACTATTAATTTAAGTGCAACAGACTGAACTCTGCCTGCTGATTTACCACCTGTTTTAGACTGCATTAATTTGCTTAACCTAAAGCCTATTATTCTATCTAGTATTCTTCTAGTTTCCTGACTATGAACTAAATCATCATCTATTTTTCTGGTATGATTAAATGCATCTTTTACAACATTTTTAGTAATTTCATTAAAAACAACTCTTTCATACTCTTCATCTTTAAGTTGCAATGCATCTTTTAAATGCCAAGAAATAGCTTCTCCCTCACGGTCAGGGTCGGTTGCAAGATAAACCATTTTAGCCTTTTCTGCATCTTTTTTTAGAGCTGTAATATCTTTTTTCTTGCCTTTTATTGCAACATAATTAGGTTCAAAATGATTTTCTAAGTCAACACCAAATCCAAACTTACCTGATGTTGCAAGATCTCTTATGTGACCTTTACTAGATACTACTTTATAATCACTGCCTAAATATTTTTCTATTGCTTTAGTCTTAGTAGGAGATTCCACTATTACTAAGTTTTTACTCATAATTTATGCCTCCTTATTTGTTTTATGTTCCTCAATGTATTTTTTAACAGGTCCATATGTACGCCTATATCCGTCAATTATACCATACTTTTCTATTAGTTCAAGGTGTTTTTTTGTCGGATAACCCTTATGTTTTTTAAATTCGTATTCTGGATGTACTTTATCTATTTCATACATTATTCTATCACGAGTTACTTTTGCTATTACTGATGCTGCCGCAATCGTTATACTTTTAGCATCACCTTTTATTATGGCCTCATGTGGCACACTTGTAAATCCATCAAGTGGCATAGCATCCGTTATTATGTAATCAGGCTTTGCTTTTAAAGAGTTAGTCGCTCTTAGCATTCCTTGTCTTGATGCTTCATATATGTTTATTTTATCTATTTCATCAGCTTCTACTACGGAAACTGAAACTGCAAGTGCTTTTTCCATTATGATAGGATAGTATTTTTCTCTTTTCTTTTCGGATAGCTTTTTAGAATCATTTAAACCTTCTAAAACAAAATCATGAGGAAGTATTACTGATGCTGCAACAACAGGTCCAAAAAGTGGCCCACGGCCTGCCTCATCACATCCTGCGATATTTTCGTAGCCTAAGTTCCATAATCTTTTTTCGTTGCTATATAGATCTACTTCCATTTTGCATTTCCTTTTTCTTTCTTAATAAGTCTAGATACCACTTTAAAGAAGTCTGTGATAAATATTCGTTTAAGTGTTTTTCTTTGTTTTTTATTCCATCATCTTTAAACCACAATGATAACAGATTTTCATAACTAGGATAAAAAGATTTTCCATTCAAAAATCCAAAGTAATCATCCTGAAAATTTTTTTCACCCATAACAAGCGCATTAAACGATATTGGGGAATTTTTCATCCTTATAGAGGTATTTAAATATTCATTACGTAAAAAAGTTCTATTTATATTTTCTGCGTTGATACTTCTTTTTTTATCTTCAACATCAAATAAAACACCCGTTTTATTCCATACATAAGCTATTTTTATTATTTCTAAGTCACTTTTATTTAATAATCCAGGATTATTAACAATTAATTTATTAATTGTATAATCAGTTATGTTTGCAAACTCAAAAATCTTATATATTGACTCATATTTTTTAATGTTAGTATAAGAATCATTTTCCATAGACTTTCTCTCTAACATAACTATCTCTTCGGCTTCAAATCCTTTATTTTCTAAATATTCAATTAAACTTAATTCCATTTTAGTTCACCTCATCAAAAGTTACTTTACCTAACTTCCCCTCTCTTAAATCCTTTATTATTATACTAGATACTTTATCATAGTCAATATCTCCGCCTGATACTATGCATCCTCTTTTCTTGCCAATTGTCTCATATGCCAAAATGACATCATCATTATCATAATTTATGTTTCCATATCTATTAAATAAATTATCTGGGTATTTTTTATCCATCGTATCAAGAATGTAGCATGCAACCTTACCAAGCGGTAAAATCTCTTCTTTTATTGCAGAAAATGATGCTAAGTTATAAGCTTGATTTTCATCATCTATTTTAGGCCACAATATACCAGGAGAATCTAAAAGTTCTAAATCTTTATTTATTCTAATCCAAGAAAGCTTTTTAGTAACACCAGGTTTATCTCCTGTTATAGTAGCTTTTTTACCTACTAATCTGTTTATTAACGTAGACTTTCCAACGTTCGGTATTCCAATTATTAAGGCTCTATAAGCACGTTTTTTAAGCCCTTTTGCTTCTCTTTTGTCATCTAAACTTTTTAGTAAAAGACTAGTTGCACTATATATATCAGATAATCCTTTGTTATTAATTAAATCTACCATTACAACTTTATAACCTTCTTTTTCATACATTTTAGCACACATACTAGTTTTATTTATGTCACATAAATCAGTTTTAGTCATAATCATAATCTTAGGTTTATCTTTTATTAAGTCATCTACATCTTTTATCTTAGATGAAAAAGGTATCCTTGCGTCTACTACTTCATAGATAATGTCTACCATGTTAATGTTTTCTTTTATAAGCCTTCTTGTTTTAGCCATATGGCCTGGATACCAGTTGATATTTGTTGACGGTAAATTTTTTTTATCTTCGTTCATTTTTTTATTTTTTCTAATTTCTCTTTTTTGATGCATATCCATTATTTATCACTTCCATTTTCTATCATTTAAAAAAATACTTAAAAGTATTTGTTTTTCGTTTTTAACTTGAAAGTATTATATCATATTTTTGTTTATTTATAAAGTCAAGAGCCTCAAAATATTTATCTTCATATTTGAATATTACTTTTATATTACCATCTTCACTAACAACAATATCTTCAATTAACTCATCTATCAATAATCTATTTAGTTCATTTATTTTTTCTTTCTTTTTAAATATATTCATCCAATCAGTATCGTTATTTTTTATTGTTTCTTTTTCTTTTTCCTCCTCATATAATTGTATATCTTCTTTTATCTTTTTAATTTTATCACTATACTCTTTATTGTATTGCCAGTATTCTTCTTCCGATATAAAGTTCTCTTTTAAATCTTCTTTAATTGAATTCCTTAACATTATATATTTTTCTTTTTTTCTTCTTTCTTTTTTGAATACAAATTAGAAATTATGCACAAAATAATTAAAACAATAATAAATAGTACTGATATTAATAATTTTTCAAACATTTCTTACTACTCCTCCAAATCCATTTATTTCCATCATTTTTTGATAAAAAAAGCAATACAAAAAAAACTTTTATAATCCTTTCGTACTGCTTAATCAATTATAAATTTCATATTTTTATTTAACTACATTGACATTATAGCCTCCAAAAGCCAACCGATATCAGCGTATAATTTCAACCAATTTCTGCTAGAATTTTTGTAGTGTTAAGGAGGTTTTTAAAATGTTATTTAAAGAAGCAATTACTTTAAGAATACTTGAATTATGTAACAAATATAATTACACTCCAAATAAACTTGCTGAATTATCTGCTATTGCACCATCAACATTAAGAGCACTACTGGCAAACAATGTAGATAATCCAAGTTCTATAATTATCTTTAAAATACGTAAAACTTTAAAAATAGAACTTAAAGATTTTTATGACTCTCCATTATTTTATATGGAGAAATTGGAGTATTAAAATAAGAGGCTTGTAATAGCCTCTTTTATCGTTTTATCAGATATATTATTTTTCCTTAATTATATTTTTACTGCAAATATAAGTTACTAAGAAGTATCCTCCATAAATTGCAACAATAAATATTGCAACACCAATTATTGATGATACTAAATTAGCGGCTCCAAAGGCACTTAACAAAAAATTACAAAATTTAATTCCAAATATAGAATGTATAATTGCAACTAATAACGGAAACATAAAAAATATACCAATTTGTCTAAACAATGCTTTATTAATCATTTTTTCATCTACGCCTATTTTTCTTAGCATATTAAACTTTTCTACATTATCACTTGATTCCGATAATTCTTTAAGTGCTAGAATTGCAGCACAAGAAATTAAGAATATAATACCTAAGTATAATCCTATAAAGGTAACCATTGCACCTAGTCCAATACTATTTTCTTTAATTGTCATTTTAGAATCAAAATCAATAACAGTATTATTAGAATTTTCTTTGCAAATTTCACTTAACTCTTTTTCCGAAAGATTTTTCTCATTTATATCAGTAACATTATAATTAGCAGTTAAATATTCATATTTTTTCATTGAATCATTTACTGCATTATCAGGAACAACAAAAACTCCCATATTTGAATATGTTGAATTCATTGCAATAAAACCTTCTACACAACTATCATATTTTGGTTTTAATTCCTTTTCATTTATATTAAGTATTGTATCCGCCTTAAGTCCCTCATTCCTGAATTCTACATATTCTGAATAATTAGCAACAATAAAATATTCATCATCATTTAATGTATATTCTTTTAGTCCAAACAATTTTGCAATTTTGTTGTAATCACTTATCTTTACAATACTTTCCTTCTTATTGTATGGCATTAAAGGATATTTATCCTTTGCAATATCATAGTAAGAGCCAATACTGGTTTTTAAGTCAATATTATCAAAGTTATAAACATCAAGTTTTACTATATCTTTAAGTTTGTTATCTACATCATAGCCTAATTTTTCAAGTGTATCATATATTGAAATTTTTGAATCTTCTATTTGTTTTTCAGAATAATACTCATAATCAGTTACATTTATAAACTTACCAATTTGAACATCTGCTGGAGCCAATTTTTTCAAATTATTTGTCATAGATATTTTCATAGACATTGCACTCGATAGCACGCAAATCGTTATAAATAACATCAAACATATTATTGTCATCGAAAAAGTCATAGTATTTATTTTACTTGAAAACTGTCTAAGGGTGAAACTATTTA
>OLOX01000858.1_pt1 | contig 31098 bp, 30 predicted proteins | sample 1672091 | NCBI WGS metagenome assembly OLOX01 (sample SAMEA3136644, study PRJEB25190) | human gut metagenome | reverse complement strand
CGTTCCAGTTCGTCGAAGTCGGGCATCCAGCCGTTTTCTTCTTTCAAGTTATAGTTCACGACCTCGGCACCCAGAATCTTGCTTAATGAAGTATAGGTGGGATAGCCGGGATTGGGAACCAATACTTGTTCACCGGGGTTGACAAAGGCCAGCGTCACGTGCAGGATGCCTTCTTTGGAGCCGATGAGCGGTTGTATCTCTGTGTTGGGATTCAATGCTACACCGTACCATTTTTGGTACCAGTCCGCAAAACCGCGGCGCAGTTCGGGGATACCTACGTAGGGCATGTAACCATGTCCGTCCGGATTGCAGGCAGCTTCGCAAAGTGTCCGGATTGTCTTTTCGGAAGGCGGCATGTCGGGGCTTCCGATTCCCAGGCTGATGACATCCATTCCTTCGGCATTCATTTGTGCCACTTCTTTCAGCTTCTTCGAGAAGTAATATTCGCTTACGCTTGCCAGGCGGTCGGCAGGCTTTATTCTACACGTTTGATTTTCCATCTTCATATTCTCCTAATATTTTCAGCTCTTTGGTCAGCGGTGTGATGGCCGCAATGGATTGTTTATATCTCAGTACATTGTCGAAGACGACATCTACGTAAAACTGGTATTCCCATTCACGCCCGATGATGGGCAGTGATTGTATCTTGGTCAGGTTGATGCGGTAGAAAGACAAAATAGACAATACTTGGGAAAGGCTTCCTTCAGTATGGGGAAGTGTGAATACCATGCTTGCCTTGTTGACGTCCTTGCTGCGATGCCGGTTCAGTTCATCTACTTGCCAAGGGTCGGCTACGACCAGGAAACGGGTGAAGTTATGTTTGTTGGTTTCGATACCTTCCTGCAGGACCTTCATGCCATAACGCTCTGCAGCAGCTTTGGAGCAGATAGCTGCATGGCCTTTCAGATGTTCCTGTTGGATGATTTCGGCACTGCGGGCGGTATCTTCGCCTTCCACCACTTTGATTCCGGGGTGTTGTCCCAGGAATTCACGGCATTGCATCAGGGCGATAGGGTGGGAGTTGACTTCGGTAATATCATCCCAGTCTTCATCGGGCAGGCAGACAAAACTATGGGAAATACGCAGCTTGTACTCGCCGACAATCTGTGCGCCACTTTGGCGTAATAGCTCATTGTTATGCAGCAAACTACCTGCAATGGTGTTTTCTATCGCCAGCATTCCTATGGTCTGACTGTCTTTTTTGATGGCACCGAACACGTCTTCAAAGTTGGCGCAACAGATTAACTCTATTTCTTCTCCTTCGAAGTACTTGTGTGCGGCGATGTCGTGATACGAGCCTAATGTTCCTTGAATGGCTACCTTTTTCATTATTTTTATTTTCTTGGTTATGCTATAAAAAAAATCCCGCTTCCATACGATGGAGCGGGATTCTGTATATTTACTTGTTTCTCTATTCAGTCCTTAAGCATCACTGTCACTTGATACATACAAACTCCCGCTCTACTTTCTGGCTAAAGTAAAAGTAAAAAAAGAAGTAATATGCATAAGTAAATGACTTCATACTTGTATTCTCTGTTTTTGAATTACGTGACAAAAGTAATGCTTTTCTTTTATATACAAACAAAAAACAATGTTTTTTTTAGGGATAGTAGCAATTTAACTTATTTCCCTTTAACTTGTACAATGACTTGAACCGGACGATGGTCGGATGAAATGGTGTCTTCTATGACTTTCCGGTATTGTACGTCAAACCGATACCCATTCTTGGAATAGCCGTAGATGTAGTCTATACATCGGTTGGGACGGTCTGCCGGGAAAGTATAAGAGGTTGTGTCATTGAGGGTGGCAAAATGTTTTGCCAATTCCAGCTGGGGAACGCTTGCTGGTGCAGAGTTCATGTCGCCTGCCATAAAGATGGGCTTATCGACGTTTTGCAAGGCTTTTTCTATCAATGGTACGGCAAGGAGCTGGTCTTCTGGAGTGAGGGACTGGTGTGTGGCACAAAATACATAATCTTTAAATTCTGCAATAATGAGGGTACGTTTTTCTTCCCGTCCGGGCATTGGAATGATTTTGTATTTTATGGGTATCTCTCTGGAGAGGATTCCGATGCCGTAGCTTCCACCCTGAAAAGGAATGGCTGCTGCATAAGTCCCGTGCATTCCGGTCAGTTTTTCTAGTTCTCCGAGAGCATGGATTCCTTTGTTGCGCACCGTAACACTGTCAAGTTCCTGCAGGGCGACTATGTCCGGAGAAGTTTGACTGATAACATTGGCAATGCGCCGGTAATTGTACTCCTTGTCCATACCTATGCAATTATGTACGTTATAGGACAATATGTTCACTTGCTGTGCATGGGCAGGTGCGAACATCAGTACAAAAAGTACTGATAGAAATAAATTTCGTTTCATTGGCGGCAATAATTGAATTTGTCATAATCCCAGGATATTACCGGTACTTCCCCCCGGTTGGTTACCATATTGTCCGTTAAAGTTCTGTATCTCTTTAGGATTGAGTTCCAGTCCTTTCTTCATGTCTTCTGCAGAACCTTCCTTGTCGCCGTTCAGCAACTTGGCACGTCCGCGCTCATGATAGGCCTCTGCGAAATTAGGGTTCAGTTCTGTGGCTTCCGTAAAGAGCTCGATGGCTTCTGCCAGTTTGTTTTGGGTGATGTAAAGCTGTCCTAAGTAGAGGAAGGCTTGTTCGTTGAAGGGATTCAACTCCGTCACTTTCTGATAGCTGCTTTCTGCTTTTTCTTTGTCTCCCGTAGCTTCTTCTATCTTTCCGCGGAGCAAGATGGCACTTTCGTCTTCCGGGTCTTGTGCCAGAATGGTGTCTATGTCTTCCATCGCTTCCTTGTATTGCTGCATTTGGACCAGGGCTTCGGCACGGAGCAGACGTGCTTCGATGAAATCATCTTTCAGTACGATGGCTTTCGTAAGATGGGCGATGCACATGATGCCGTCCCCTTGCCCATTGTCTGCTTTGCCGAGCAGGTAATGTGCCATGGCGTTGCCCTCTTCTATTTCGATAGCCTTCTTTGCCGCTCCTGCCATGGCGGGATAGTCTTCCTGCATGTAGCATACGTTGGCAAGACTGAGGTAGGTGGAGATATGTTCCGGCTCTATTTCGGTCATGCGTTCCAGTAGTTTGTGCGCCTCGTCCAGTTCGCTGGTCTGGGTGTAGACTTGGGCGAGATATCCCATGGTCTCGAAGTCTTCCTGAATGGCAAGGGCTTCAGTGAAGCATTTGATGGCGTAGTCTGTACGGCCCATGCGTTGTGCGCGCATACCGTCATACTTGAATATCTCAAAATTCTTCTGTTCGTTTTTTTGTTTCTCATTTGCCGGACTGTCTGACTTGCCGGAGAAAAAAGATTTAAAGAATCCCATAGGTGATTAAAATTAAAGAATTAAAAATTAAAAAGGAAAAGGAGGGGCATGGCTGATAGGAGATGTTCCTCTCAGCGGCAGGACATTCTTTTCCAACGGCAAAAGTAATGAATTATTTTTTGATTTGAAGCATTCCGTTGACAGCAATTACCTTGCCTTCGTCCAACAATCCATGTAACACATCGATGAGCATGTTTTTATCGTCTGCTATCTGTTCTGCCAAAGTGGCTGGAGTTTGTCGTTTATCAGATAGGGCTTGAAGAATCTTTTCAGAAAGTTCCTTTTCCGAAAGGTGGCCGGAAGGTTTCTTGTTCTTCAAATTGATGCAAGTGTCGCACTGCCCGCAGTTATGCTCGTTCTTCTCTCCGAAGTAGTGTAGCAGCATCCGGCTACGGCACACGGTATCGCTGCTCACGTAATCCAGCATGGCACTTATGCGTTTCTCATATCGCTCTTTGCGTTCCTCGTACACGGTGGAAGGGATTTGCAGGTGGCGCATTTCAACCCTCTCTCGCGTGTATATTATATATGGTGTCTTTTTGCGGGGGATGTAACTGACGATATGTAGCTTGGCTAGGTGGATGAGCTGTTCATACACTTGCCGGCGTGTGAGTCCAGTGCGTATGGCCAGTGAATCTTCATTGATGAAAGCATGGTCTGTGAAAACCCCGGTATAGGAGCGGAGAATGGTTTGGATGAGTTTGTCCATATCTTCGCCGAGCTCTCTCAGTTTATAAAGTTCATCTCGACGGATAGTGAACAGTAGCCGGGATGCATTGTCTTGTTCGTCTGTATATTCCAGGTATCCCGCTTGTGTCAGAATCTTCAAGGCACTGTCCACGGGAACGGGGAAGTACTTGAACTTTCGACAAAAGTCTTCTATATTGAACTCGCGTACACAGCCTTGTCCGTCTCCCATTGCCATCTGGTAATAGTATTGAAGATGCTCATATACTTCCTTTATATACTCTTTTTCAGGAAAGGTGTCGGGAATGCGTTTGTGCAGTGTTGCCTTATCCGACTTGGCGTAAAGGACGACCGCGTAGGCTTTTTGTCCGTCCCTTCCGGCACGTCCTGCTTCCTGGAAGTAGGCTTCTATGGAATCGGGCAGGTCCATGTGGATGACAATCCGTACATCCGGTTTGTCGATACCCATACCGAATGCATTGGTGGCGACCATGACACGGCTTTCTCCTGTTTGCCAGCGTTGTTGGCGGATGTCTTTGGTGGCGTCATCCAGTCCGGCATGGTAGAAATCTGCGGTGATGCCTTCGTTGTGCAGCAGTTCGGTAATTTCCTTGGTGCGGCGGCGGTTGCGCACATAGATGATGGCGCTTCCGGGCATACGGCGCAGGATGTGCAACAGCTCTCCCGTCTTGTTTTCCGTTTTACGGACGATATAGGCGAGATTTTTGCGCTCGAAACTCATGCAGAACACATTTTCCTCACGGAAATGCAGACGGGCCTGGATATCTTTCACTACTTCCGGAGTGGCAGTGGCTGTCAGTGCCAGCACGGGTACACCGGGTAGCAGTGTGCGTATCTCGGCTATCTTCAGATAGGCAGGACGGAAGTCGTAGCCCCATTGCGATATGCAGTGGCTTTCGTCTACCGTAATCATACTGATTTTCATCTTCTGCAGTTTGGTGCGGAAGATTTCAGTATCGAGCCTTTCGGGGGAGATATAGAGGAACTTGAAATTGCCGAATATACAGTTCTCCAGTGTGACGATGATTTCCTGCCTGCTCATGCCTGAGTAGATGGCAAGCGCCTTGATTCCCCGCTTTTTCAGGTTTTGTACCTGGTCTTTCATGAGGGCAATCAACGGAGTGATGACCAGGCAAAGTCCTTCTTTAGCAAGTGCCGGAACTTGGAAAGTGATGGATTTTCCTCCTCCCGTGGGCATTAGTCCCAAAGTGTCCCGTCCCTCGGTAATGCTGTTGATGATATCTTCCTGGATTCCCCGGAAGGTATCGTATCCCCAGTATTGCTTCAGAAGCCTCACCCCCAATCCCTCCCCCATAGGGAGGGGAGTTTTGAAGTTACTACTGCTGCTCATGGTCTTATTGAACTTTCTTGCTACTTCTTATCGTTGAATTGATATTCTTTCCTTCTCTATGCTAATAGTAGTGATTACTAATCTTATAGCATCAACCAATTTTCATCATTTCCTTAATATAAGGAGACTATTCTTATTCCCCTCCCTGTGGGGGAGGGGTTAGGGGAGAGGCTTTCAGTTCGGCTTTATGTCTTCAATCTGCAACTGCACTTCACCCCTCTTATGGGTATTCTCTTCAATGGAATAGCAGATGTCGAAGGAACGTTTGGTCTTGATGAAGCGTACGTGGGAACTTTGCCCGAAAGCGATGCCGTTCATTACATTGTTCGATTTATTATCCACCAGTTCTAGCTTGATATGTTCCTGGTCGCGGCCTACGACTTTGCTGGTACCATAATCATAGACATTGTGCGTACAGAAAATGGGTTTGGCATTGTCCGGTCCGAATGGATTGAATTTCTTCAAGTCGCTGAAGAATTTCGGAGTGATGTCTCTGAAATCAATCTCGGCATTGATGTCGATGACGGCGCATGTCTGTTCCGGCAGGATATTTTGTGATACGAACTCTTCGAAGCGTTCGATAAAGGCCGGTACATTTTCCACCTTCATGGAAAGACCGGCGGCGTAGGTATGACCTCCGAAGTTTTCCAGAAGGTCGCGGCAGTATTCAATGGCTTTGTAGACATCGAATCCGGAGACGGAACGGGCAGATCCGGTTGCCATGTCATCCGTACGTGTCAGTACTACTGCCGGCCGGTAATAGATTTCCGTCAGCCGGGAGGCTACGATGCCGATGACGCCTTTATGCCAGTCTTCATTGTACAATACGATGGAACGTCGGTCGGCAAGTCCGTCCAGGTCAGCTACAATCTTGTTGGCCTCCTCGGTCATGGTCTTGTCCAAGTCCTTGCGTGTCTCGTTGTATTGGTTGATTTGTCCGGCTTTCTCCAGGGCAAGAGAGAAATCTTTTTCAGTAAGCAAGTCAACAGCTTCTTTCCCGTTCTGGATACGTCCGGAGGCGTTGATGCGGGGACCTATTTTGAATACAATGTCACTGACGGTGATGTCCTTGTCCGTCAGTCCGCAGACATCAATGATTGCTTTCAGGCCTACGCTGGGATTACTGTTCAACTGCTTCAAACCGTGGTAGGCGAGAATGCGGTTTTCACCCATAATGGGGACAATATCCGATGCGATACTGACGGCGCAGAGGTCCAGTAAAGGGATAAGGTGATGGAACTCGATACCGTTGTTGAGGGCAAATGCCTGCATGAACTTAAAGCCTACACCGCATCCGGACAGATGTTCATAAGGATAGGTGTTGTCTTCCCGTTTGGCATTCAGAATGGCTACAGCAGGGGGCAGTACATCATCGGGGACATGATGGTCGCAGATGATGAAATCAATGCCTTTCTCCTTGGCGTATGTGATTTCTTCGACGGCTTTGATACCGCAGTCCAATACAATAATCAAACCTACACCACTCTCTGCGGCATAGTCTACTCCTTGGATTGAAACTCCATACCCCTCATTGTAACGGTCGGGGATATAGTAGTCGATGTTCGAATAGAACTGTTGAATAAACTTGTAGACCAATGCCACAGCCGTGGTACCGTCTACGTCATAATCTCCATAAACAAGAATGCGCTCTTTCTTTCCCATTGCCTTGTTCAGGCGCTCTACGGCTATATCCATATCCTTCATCAGGAATGGGTCGTATAAGTCCGGTAGTTGGGGGCGGAAAAACTTCCGGGCATCCGCTGCCGTTGTTATTCCCCGCTCCACCAGCAATTTTCCCAATATTGGGCTAATTCCCAATTCTTGGGCCAGTTGTTGGCTTGCTTCTGCCTGTTCGGGTGTAATGGGTTGATAATTCCATTTGTGAGTCATTTTATATATTATTTTTTCTTTTTCTATCTCAAGATGTTGGGGGAGTAGAGGGGGGGCAATACGTGCACTTTTCTCCAACAAGGTGTAAAGGTATGAAAAACTCTTGAAACGGAGGTGAATTCTGCGGAAAAACTTTATAAGTATATGTATTCTCCACTAAAAAACTTTATTTTTGTATCCATTAAAAAATATCGCTATGCTTGTTTTTATCTCTTGTGCAAAGACCATGGCAGCGCGCTGCTCTGTTGTCGTGCCCGAAGTCACAGTCCCGAAATTCGAAACGGAGGCTGTGCGGAATGCGTTGGAAATGTCGCAGTATTCAGTATCCGAATTGGAAAGGCTTCTTCGGGTGAATACCAAAATTGCTGCCGAGAACCGTTTGCGTTTTCATGATTTCTGTTCGGAGGAGAATCGTTCGATGCCAGCCGTTTGCGCCTACACGGGAGCTGTTTTTAAACGCATTCTTCCGAAAGATTTTTCAGCGGAGGATTTTCGTTATGCGCAAGAACATCTACGTATCACTTCTTTTCTTTATGGGTTGCTTCGCCCGCTGGACGGTATCAAACCCTATCGTTTGGAAGGAGATGTCCGTTTGCCCGAAAAAGGTGGAATATCCATGTTTGATTATTGGAAGCCTTTGTTGACGGATTACTTCATAGAGGAAATTAAAAACTGTGGCGGTGTTCTCATTAATTTGGCAAGTGCTGAAATGAAAGATTTGTTCGACTGGAAGCGGGTGGAGCAAGAGGTGCGTGTTATTACGCCCGAGTTTCAAGTTTGGAAGGCCGGACAGCCGAAGACTGTCGTTATCTATGCCAAGATGTGTCGCGGAGAGATGACGCGTTTTATTGTCAAGAACCGTCTGGAGTGTCCTGAGGAGTTGAAATCCTTTTCTTGGGAGGGCTTCGTCTGGGATGAGATACGCAGTACGGAGAATGTATGGCATTTTTCGTTAGGTACATTTATGTAATGAAAAGGTACATTACGTTTGGCTCAGATGTTACTATATGTTGCTTTCGATGTTTGCGCAAAATGAAGAACTAAATACGCAATTTAGGATGAGGGAAAAGAATGAACTCTCTACATTTGCATGCAGTAAACTTAAAAGCAATATACTATGAAGAGAAACGGATTAAGAACAGTTGTTGTATTAGCTTTGACCATATTTCTATTGAATGCTCCGGTTTGTGCTACAGCTTCCAGATTGCAGGATACTTGTGCGGAGGCGCGGGATGAGGTTGCACTGCGGCCTGAGTGGATGAGGATTCTCCATGATACGCTTCCTATATGTAAGATTTCTATTCCTGGTTCACACGATAGCGGTAGTATCAAAGGAGGGCATATGTTGAAAACACAAGCAACAGATATTCCTGCTCAATTACGGCAAGGCATCCGTGCTTTCGATATCCGTTTGGAAAAGAAGGGTAATAAACTGGGGGTGTTTCACAGTCATGCCTTTCAGGATATATATTGGGAAGATGATGTTTTACCTGCTTTTATACACTTTCTGCAAACATATCCTTCTGAGACTTTGATTGTTTCCTTGAAAAAGGAAGGGGGAGAATTGCGGGATTATGCTTCTCTGCTGTCCGTTTCTTTAAGCAGCCCTGAGTATCAAAGTTATTTCGTGATGGACTTTCGCCCTGAACTGACGCTGAAAGATTGCCGTGGAAAGATTCTTTTCCTGCATAGGGATCATGCTATGGATAATTATCCTGGAGCAGCATGTGTAGGTTGGGAGGATGACAGTACTTGCCTGCTCACTCTTCGCAATAAAGATGGTAAGGAAGGAGTGGCTTTGCTCGAAGATAAATATCAATATGAATCGGGTGAGGAGGCCGGGAAGAAGGTAGGGGTTTGTGTCCGTAATATTGAAGGGATGTCTGCTGAGCCGGTTTCCTCACGTCGGTGGGGAATTACTTTTGTAAGTGCGACGGGGCTGCCCTTGGGAACCCCTAAAGTCTTTGCTGATAAGGTAAACAAGCCTATTGCTGACTATTTAAAACAAAAGAATAGCCGGAATTGCGGTATTGTTTTTATCGATTTTGTCAGTGAACCTGGAGGAAAAGATTTGGTGGAATATTTGATTGACAGTAATGTTTGCGCAAAATGAAGATTTATATGCGCAATTGGGAATACTGAAAAAAAAGCATTTTCTTAATTTTGCACATGTTGAACACCTTAATGTTATATACTATGAAACTGTCAATAGATTTAGGAGGAACCAATATTCGAATAGCCCAAGTGGAAAAAGGGAACTGCTTGAATAAAGTGTCGGTTCCATGTTTAGCTCAGCAAGATGCTTCTACTGTGCTAAACCAGCTTTCCCAGCTTATTCGGAATATGATGAATGAGCAGGTAGATGGTATCGGTATCGGTGTCCCTTCAATTGTTGATCCGGAGAAAGGAATTGTATATAATGTAGCAAATATATCTTCTTGGAAAGAAATACACTTGAAGGAGATTTTGGAGAACGAATTCAAGGTGGCAGTTGCCATTAATAATGATTCCAACTGTTTCACTTTGGGGGAGAGCCTATACGGCGAAGGAAAATCTTATACCAACATGGTAGGCGTTACTATTGGGACCGGAATTGGAGCTGGCGTTGTCATTGGCCGTCGTTTGTATGGTGGGCAATATATGGGAGCCGGTGAGATAGGCTCATTTCCTTATTTGGACTCTGATTTTGAACACTATTGCAGTAGTTTCTTGTTTAAACGTTATGGCACTACCGGTGCGGTAGTAGCTGAAAAAGCCCAGCAAGGAGAACAAGCTGCATTGGAGATTTGGAAAGAGTTTGGGAGGCATTTGGGTAATCTTATAAAGGCAATTCTTTTTGCCTATGCTCCCCAGGCTATTGTTTTAGGAGGCGGTATTGTATCGGCTTTTCCTTTCTTTAAAAATGCTATGGAACAAACAATGCAAAGTTTTCCCTACAAGATTATATCGGATAATGTGAGTGTGGTGGCTTCGCATCAAAAGGATTCCAGTTTATTGGGTGCTGCCGCTCTTCTTGAGTAATAATCCCTATACGGTTTGATTGAAAATAATAAATATTTTGCAGTTATATTATTTTACGCATAAATAAGGACTGTTAGAGAATTGTTCCTTTTGTAATAACTATGTAATTCTGCTTTCTGACCTTTGTGGCGGAATTATAATTTTCTATATTATAAACTTTAAATTTTGAATGCATGAAACAAGTAAATCTTAGAATCTATCGAACGATTCTGACCCTATTGTTGGGACTGTTCTTGTCGGCAGGTGCTTATGCACAGCAGATTTCTGTGAAAGGAACAGTAAAGGATCAGACTGGCGAACCTGTGATTGGTGCCAATGTGTTAGTAAAGGGGACGACTAATGGAGTGATTACGGACGTTGACGGAAACTTTAATGTTTCGGCCGATAAAAACGGCGTATTGGTAATCAGTTTTGTCGGCTATGTGACTCAGGAAGTACCAGTGGCAGAAAAACAAATGGTAATTGTGCTTAAAGAGGATACAGAACTTCTGGATGAGGTTCTTGTATTAGGGTATGGTGCGAATACACGTAAGCAGGACTTGTCTGCTTCAGTGGGTGTAGTAAGTAATACTGAAGAATTGGCTGCTCGCCCGGTAACTTCTACCGAAGGCATGCTGCAGGGACAGCTGGCAGGTGTTACCATTACGGCCGATGGTGGCGACCCAACTTCTTCTCCTAACATTGTGATTCGTGGTCAAGGCTCACAAGATGGAGACAATGTACTTTGGGTTGTGGACGGTGTTCCCGGTGCACCTATCTCATCCATGAATGATATTGAAAGTATCGTTGTTTTGAAGGATGCTGCTTCTGCTGCTATCTATGGCGCACAGTCTGGTGCAGGTGGTGTTGTGTTGGTAACTACCAAAAAAGCGAAACAAGGTGCTCCTTCGTTGACTTATGACGGCACTTTTGGTATTCGTCAGGCTACCAATTTGATAGAACCACTGAATGCGGAGCAGCAGATTGAGATGCGTAAGATATCTCATCAAAATGCAGGACTTTCGCTTCCAGTCGGTTGGGATGTTACCAAAAATCCATGGATAGGTACGACTCGTACTGATTGGATGGATGAGATTTTCCGCACTGCCTTCTACCAACGTCATAACGTAGCGTTGAATGTAGGTTCTGATAATTTTTCAAATCGTATATCTTTTGCTTACGATAATGATGAAGGTGTTTTGATTAATACTTTCAAGAAGAATCTTACATTACGTTATAATGGTAAAATGCAGCTGAACAAGTGGGTGAGCGTCAGTGAGGATTTTGTATGGCAGAACACTACCCAACGTTCCAAAGCTACGGATAACGATGCTTATACAGGACCTATCCTTTCGGCTATCTACATGCCGGCAAGTGCCACTGTCTATAATCCGTTGGACGGAAGTTATGGTGGTGTGACTACGGAAGATCCTGCCTATATTGAAAAATATGGTTCGAATTTCTCTGATATCCACGGGGATGCTGTAAATCCGGTACGTCTATTGGAAGCAGAGAATTTGTATGACAAGATAAGTGACATATGGAGCACTACCAGCTTGGAGATAGCTAATGTACTTCCTGGATTGAAGTTTACGAGTCGTTTTACTTATAATATGAAGACTAATCATTACAAGAAGTTCAATCCTATTCGTGATGAAGTAGGTAAACCGGCTTTGTCGAATAATCTTCAAGAAACTACTTACCGTAGAGATGCTTGGAAGACGGAAAATACCCTGACTTATGATAAGACATTCGGTGAACATACGGTTGGTGCCTTGTTCTCGACTACGGCAGATCATTCTGAAACGCGTGGACTGGAAGTGACGGGTAAGGATTTTGCGGATGAATCGGAATTTTTACAATACATGGCATATGCAGGATCAGTGACAGCATCTGACTATTTGACTGGACCTGATGCCAATGTGTCGTTGATTGCCCGTTTGGCTTATTCTTATAATGACCGTTATTTTGCTACTGCATCTTGGCGTCGTGATTATGCTGGACGTTTGCCTAAGGAAAATAACTATGGTGATTTCCCTGCAGTGACCCTTGGATGGAAAATATCTAATGAAAAATTCTTTAAGAAGAGTGATTTTATCAGTTTGCTGAAATTGCGTGCTTCTTGGGGGCGTGTAGGTAATTTGAGCTCTATAGGGCTTAATTATAAGTCTGCTTTGTTGAAGAAAAGCTCGTGGACAGAACAAGCACAATATGGTCCTGAGGCAAATAATATCTGGAATACTTTGATTTACAACGGCTCTGCGTTAAATCCTGATTTGACCTGGGAAACTTCAGAACAGACTGACTTGGGCTTGGATGTTGAGATGTTTAAAAACCGTTTGTCGGTATCATTAGACTATTTTGATAAACGTACTTTCAATTTGATTCAGACACAATCAATGGGGTGGCCTTCTACTATGGGACTCGATGCCATGTTAATCAATCAAGGTGAAGTGCGTAACCGTGGCTTTGAGATTCAAGCTAATTGGAGCGATAAGATTAACAAAAACCTTTCTTATTTCGTATCGGGTAACTTCTCGTATTTAAAGAACTGGGTATCAGATATAGGTGTGAAGGATGCGGATGGCAATCCGGGTTTGTGGCCTAATGATAAAAGGTTCCGTAGCATCCCTTATATGATGCAGAGTACGGAAGGGGAACCTCTGAATTCCTTCTACTTGATTAAGACAGATGGTTTGTTCCAAAGTGATGCAGAAGTTGCCGAGTGGAATGCTAAACATGGAACATATGTGACCAATGATAATGGTGAAAAAGAGTGGGTAGGTATTCAGCCGAATGCCAAGGCTGGTGACTTGAAGTTTGTGGATCATAATGGCGATGGTAAAATTACGGATGCAGACCGTCAGTATATGGGTAGTGCGACTCCGAAGACGACTTTTGCCTTTACATTGGGAATGACGTGGAAAAAACTTTCTTTCAGTGCCATGTTCCAGGGAGTAGGTGGAGCAAAAGCTTTATATGTAGGAAAGTACATGCTGTTGAGTGATGTAGAAGGAAACTTTAACCGTTCCAGCGAGATATTGAATGCTTGGAGTCCTACAAATACCGGTTCTGATATTCCTCGTTTGTCAAAGAATGACCCGAATGGAAACTTTACGACTGCATCTGATTGGTATTTGGAGAATGCTTCTTATCTGCGTTTGAAGAATGTAACCCTTTCTTATGATTTAAGCGATGTATTCCGCAAGTGGTCTCATTTGAATGACCGTAACAGCCGTTTGTCTGTGTACTTCAGTGGTGAAAATCTTGCTACTATCACTGGATATTCTGGCATGGATCCTGAATGTGGTGGCTGGGATGCTTTGAAATATCCGGTATCTCGCGTATTATCTGTTGGTGTAAAATTGACTTACTAATAATTAATAGAGAAGAATGATTATGAAAAAAAATATATTATTTTTTGCGATGTCTGCCACATTGCTTATGAGTTCTTGCAGTGACTTCCTTGATGTGCAACCAGAGGGAGATGCTACTACAACGACTTATTTTACCAATGACCTGCAGGCTATTGATGCTGTAGATGCATTGTATGAAAGATTTCATCAGGAAGCTGTATATGGACGCGAACTGTTTTGGGAACAAGGTGCCGCGTGCGACGTTGTGTGGGGAAAGACCCGTGATTTTCCAACACTTGCTACATTGAAATATACAGGAGACGAATCCCCTTTGCGTACTATTTTTGATACTATGTACAAAGTGATGGCACGTTCCAACTGGGTAATACAAGAGTTGCTTAAGAAAGGGAAAAGCACCACTTTGAGTGATATTGAAAAGAGAAGTCTCGGTGAAGCTTACTTCACTCGTGGATGGGCTCATTTCTTGATTGCTTATCGTTACGGTCTTGATACACAAGGGGTACCTTTTGTCCGTTATGAAGATTTTGAAGGTGGCTATGACAATTCTATTCCTCCTCAGCAAGCTTCGGTCATCGATAATTATAAATTGATTATCTCGGATATGGACAAGGCAATAGAGTATTTGCCCCGTTTTGAAGAGTATGGAGATAATGATAGAGGACGCGCGCACGATGCGGCTGCAGTAGCTTTTAAAGCTAAAGTTTATGCTTATTGGGCAACTTGGGATGCTACACAATGGGGAAATGTAATCAGTATGGTCAATGAACTGGAAACTGCTTACGGACGTGATTTAGCCGGTACTTATGAAGAGTTGTTCTCTTCTGATTTCTCTAAATGGTGGAATAAAGAGTATATTTGGACTATTCCTGGAAATGGTGGCTCTCAAGGTGGCGGTTCGGAGTTTCCGGGAGTTGTCCTTGAGAACAAAGGCTGGGGACAATATAATGGCTGGGGACAGAACAAGCCGTCTTATGATATTTACGAAGAGATGTTGAAAGACGGAGCTGGTAATGACCGTTTGGTTCGTACGGTTTTAGAGTATGGTCAGGAATTTCAATTCTTGGGTGAATCCCGTGCTTTTTATTCAAGCTCGGATATTGAATCCGGTTTTATGATTAATAAATACATGGATCCCTTTAAGTATGAAGATGCAGCCAATAAGGGGTATATCAATACAAACGGAGACTGGCCGACGGTACGTATTAATTTCCCGGTTATCCGTTTTGCAGAAATGTTACTTTTCCGTGCGGAAGCTTATTTGATGACTAATAAAGCGGACTTGGCTACGGCTGATTTGAATCGCATTCGTAAACGTGCCAATGTTGCATTATTGACGGGCACTGCTACTATGGCTGACCTATATCATGAACGCCGTTGTGAATTGGCATTTGAGTTTACAGACCATTTATATGATTTGAAACGCTGGTATCGCTCAGGCAATACTGAAATAAAGGCTTTGGCTGCTGCCGAATTGAATGCCCGTCCGCGCGTACGTCATTATGCCAACCGCCAGGACCCTGCTTCCACATTCGTTGTAGGTGAGTATGAGGATTATACGGATAAGATTGCTTATCAGGATTACATGATCGTATTCCCTTATCCTTCGGTTCAGATTACCAAATCTGATGGTAAGTTAAAACAGAATCCTCATTATGATTGATATTTTCTCTGAAAGAGATAAAATATAAAAAAAGACCTCATTGCCATTGGTCTAATCTGCAGGGGTTGGTATTTTCGGGTATTGATCCTTGCAGATATTTCTTCTTTTTCTTCATTATCTACAGGTAATAAAGTTTTAGATTTTAAATATAATAATGTTGATGCCATAATTAAAAATTCACTAGTTATTTCCAAGTTCAATTCTTCCATTTTATTAATATAATCTATATATTGATCTGTTATATTACTAATTTTTACATCACAGATATCCATCTTATTTTTATCTATCAAATGACATAATAAGTCTAGTGGACCTTCAAAGTTTTCTATTTTTATGGCATATTTATTAGTTTCTAATGTTAATACGTTTTGCATTATTCTCCTCCATTTAAAGCATTTCTTATATTATCTTCTTTATAACCTTTACTCTTAAGAAAGTTTCTTATCTTTTCTATTTCTGCTGTATTAGATTTTCTTATAACAATTTTTTCTACATTATTTCTTTCGTATTCTTCTAACTCCTCTTTATTGTTTTCTATATATTCTTCAATTAGATTTTTATTTACTCCTTTTGAATATAATTTATATTTTATCTGTTTTATTGATAAAGTATTAATTGCCATAAATTCATTTACAGCTCTATCAATATAATCCTTGTCATTTATATATTTATTTTCTTTTAAATCTTGAATAATATCTTCTAACAAATCTTTTTCTACCATTTTTTGGAATTTCTGTCTTACTTCATATTCTGTCCTTTTCTTAAATATTATATATTTTAATACTTTTGTTTTTTGTTTATCAAATTCCTCAATCGTATACAAAATAATAACCTCTCTTATTCTTCATCTTCTTTATCTTTTTTATCTTTTTTTGGCTCATCATCTGCTAAACTTTTTTCAAATGCTTGTGAAAAATTATCTCTAATTTTGTTTTCTATTTCTTTCATAATCTCAGGGTTTTCAATTAAATATCTTTTTACATTTTCTCTACCTTGTCCAATTCTAGTTCCATCATAACTAAACCATGAACCACTTTTTTCTATTATATCTAAGTTAACTCCTAAGTCTACTATATTTCCTTCTTTTGATATTCCTTTTCCATACATAATATCAAATTCTGCTTCTCTAAATGGTGGGGCAACTTTATTTTTTACTACCTTTACTCTTGCTCTATTTCCAACAACTTCTCCATCTTGTTTTAAATTTTCTATTTTTCTTATATCTAATCTTACTGATGAATAGTATTTTAAAGCCCTACCACCTGTTGTAGTTTCTGGATTACCAAACATAATTCCAACTTTTTCTCTTAATTGATTTATAAAGACTATAACACATTTTGATTTATTAATTGCTCCTGCAAGTTTTCTTAATGCTTGTGACATTAACCTTGCTTGAAGTCCAATATGAGAGTCTCCCATATCACCATCTATTTCGGCTTTAGGCACTAAAGCTGCAACAGAATCTACTACAATTATATCTAGTGCTCCACTTCTAACTAATGCTTCTGCTATCTCTAGAGCTTGCTCTCCAGTATCTGGTTGTGCCACAATTAAATTATCTATATCTACACCTAAATGTTTTGCATATACAGGGTCTAATGCATGTTCTGCATCAATAAAAGCTGCCTCTCCTCCCATTTTTTGTGCTTCGGCTATCATATGTAATGTAAGTGTTGTTTTACCTGATGATTCTGGACCATATACTTCGATTATTCTTCCTCTAGGTATACCTCCTATACCTAAAGCCACATCCAAACTTAAAGCTCCTGTTGGTATTGCTTCTACACTCATAGCTGAAAAATCTCCTAATTTCATAACAGAACCTTTTCCAAATTGTTTTTCTATTTGACCTAAAGCTGCTTCTAAAGCTCTTTTCTTTTCAACATTTTCTGCGCTCATAATATTCCCTCCATCTTTTAAACATTTGTTTGTATTGCTATTATATATTATTATTTATTTTTGTCAATACTAATTTACAATATTTTTTAATTTTATTTATACTATTTACTAATCAAATTTCTTTATTCTTGTTTGTACCAAGTCCAAAATTTATAAAATAAAGAATAGTTTGTAGGACTTATTTCGCCTCCTACTTTTTGATTTAGTATTAAAATATTTTTATTACGGTATAAACTAATATATGGAACATCGTCTTGTACTATTTCAAATAACCTTTTATATTTTTCTGTAAGTTTATTTACATCTGTTATATTTTTCACTTCATTTATAATTTCTTTAACCTCGTCATTGTTATATTTTGCAATATTACTCTCTCCATAAAAATATTCTAGATTGTTACTAAAACCATTATTAATTCCTGTAAGAATCATTTCATAATTTTTATTTTGTAAGTATTCATTATATTGTATATTAGATACCTTTTTTATTGTTACTTCTATTCCAACTTTTTTCAAATTTTCTTTAATTATTTCCGCCACTTTAACTCTATTAGAATTACCTGATTGCACAATTAAACTAAATGCTAAAATTTTATTACTTCCAGACTTTAATTTTTTTTGCCATTTATTATTTTTATATGTCCAACCAGCATCAGATAATATTTTTTTAGATTGTTCTGGATTATACCCTAAACTAACATTTTCAGTTTCATATAAGTAACTTCCATAATCTATTGGAGAATCTGATACATAATATTTATTATTATATATAGACATTATTATATTAGATTTATCTATTGCATAGTTAATTGCTTTTCTCACTTCTTTTTCTGATAATATTTCATTTTCACAATTTATACTTAAAAAGTCATATTCTCTTCCTTTATACTCTTTTGCTTTATATCCCATTGTTCCAATATATTCTTGATAATTTATATTTGATGTATGAATCATATCTATGTTTCCTATTTTAAAACTATTATACATATCTCCCATATTTGAAAATAACAAAATATTAATTTTTTCTATTTTAGGATTTTTATCTTTTTCTCTATAATTACTATTTTTTTCTAAAACTATTTTCTCTGAACTTATGCTAGTTATTTTATACATACCTGTTCCTATATCAAATGTATTTGGTTTTGCTAAGTCTCCATTTTCATAATTGTTTTTCTTCATTATTGGAAAAACTAGATTATATTGAAAAAAGTCATCTTCTTTATCTAAATCTATTCTAATTGTTGAACTATCTATTATTTGAACGTCTTTTACTTCACTTACATTTACAGAATATATTGATTTTCCTTCTTTTAATTTTTTTATTGTAAATTCTATATCTTCTACTTTTAAATTTTCTCCATTAGACCATTGGACCTCATTATTTATTTTTATTAAATATGATTTTGAATCTATCTTTGCACATTCTTTTGCAAGACAAAAACTAATTTTATATTCCTCATCAATTTGAATTAATGGCTCAAATATTAACTTACTTACATTTATTACTTCTTTATTGTTACTTATACTAGGATTTATAGTATCATATCCTGAAATTCCCATTGTTATTTCTTTTGAATAGTTAACCTTTTCTACTTCTTCTTGAATATTGTTTTGATTTTTATTATTGTTATTGTTATAGATAAAATAAACAGCAAAACATATTAATGATATAACTATAATAATAAAAATATATTTAACAAAATTTGGTTTCATAATTATATATTTTTACGCTAATAACTGTAGTTACCAGCATAACCTTTCTATAAATTTCATATAACTCTTTTGCTATCATATCTTAATAGCATTTATTTTTCAAGTATTTAATATTTTTAATTTACACTTTTATTTATTAATCTATAATTATAGTTTCATATTTATTAATACAAAAAGAGCATGAATATTATAATTTCATGCCCCATATATTTTAAATTTAAATTTTATATACACTTATTATTATTTTCTAGCTTCAACTATAAGCATCATACCAGTTCTTTCTTCTCCTTCTACTTGCACTTCTGCAAATGCTGGTATACATACTAAATCAACTCCTGATGGTGCAACAAAACCTCTAGCTATTGCCACTGCTTTAACAGCTTGATTTAATGCTCCTGCTCCAATTGCTTGCATTCTTGCTTGATTTGATTCTTTCACCAATCCAGCTATTGCTCCTGCTACTGAATTTGGATTTGATTTTGATGAGATTTTTAAAACTTCCATTTTTTGCCTCCTATAATTTTATTTTTGTTTTACTTTTTACAAATATATTTATACTACATTTATTAGAAAATGTCTAGTGAATTTTTGGAAAAATAAGGAAAAAGCCATCGCATTTTTTTCTGTTTTTCGGCATTTATTTTATATTTAATCTAGTGATTTGCTCAACTCGACAAGTTTCGTCATTTATATCAAATATACAACCATTAAGTTTACATTTTCCTTCTGCTAATTTATATCTTTCTGGTAATGATGTAACAAATCTTTTTATTGAAGCATCTGCATCCATACCTATTACAGATTTATATGGACCTGTCATTCCTATATCTGTAATATAGGCTGTACCATTTTCAAGTATTTTTTCATCTGCTGTTTGAACATGTGTATGTGTTCCATAAACAGCTGTAACTTTTCCATCCAAGAAATATCCCATAGCTATTTTTTCTGCTGTTGCTTCTGCATGAAAATCTACCATTATAATATCTACATTATTTTTTACTTTATCTACTAAATCTTTTGCAACCAAAAATGGATTTTCTGACAATACATTCATATCGGTTCTTCCAATTAAATTTATAACTGCAATTTTCTTACCTTTACAATTATAAATTCCCATACCTTTTCCAACAACTCCTGCTGAATAATTTGCAGGTCTAATTATTTGTGGATGATCTATAAAGCTAAAAATATCTTTTTTTCCCCAAGTATGGTTTCCCATCGTAATTACATCAACTTTTAAATTTAACATTTCATTAAAAATTTTTGTAGTAATTCCCATTCCTCCTGCTGCATTTTCACCATTTACAATACAAAAGTCTATACTATTTTTTTGTCTTATTTTAGGCAATTCTTCTTTTAATTTTTTTACACCATTTTCGCCTACTATATCTCCAACTGCTAATATTTTCAAAGTTTCATCTTCCTTTCCAAATAACTCATACTTATATGATACTATATCCATATAAGAAAAGCAAGGAAAAAATCCTACAAGTGTTTAATACTTTTTAATAGTCTGTCCTATATTAAATTAGCTAAACTAATATATTATAAATTTAAAATTTTTCTTTTTTATTTTTGCTACTTATATATTTTCTAATCAAATAAATCTATTATTTTATCTGTTTCTTTATGTACAGATGTGTTTAATAAAAACACATCTCTCTAAATTTACTTTTTTTGTATTTTTATAATTAATCCAATTATTTCAAATTAAAATTAACATTTTTTATTACAACATATTAACATTATAATTCTTATTAATAAAAGTATTGCAAATACTATTGCAAGCACTATTATTGATGCTAAAGCTGAAATTATTGTTGATGAAACTAAAGCTCCAACTATTAATCCTACTGTAAATATTAACGCTATTGATATTATAACTATAATTAAATCTATACAACATCTCTTTTTCTCTTTTCTACCACAATCTTTTTTTTCACACATATATTCTTCCATCATATATTTTCCCCCTTATAGTAACATTAAAATTTATATTTTTTTGTTACTACTATATTATATGTGTTTTACATAATTTTGTGATGTTATATTTATTTTATTTATCAAATATATAATTAATTTATTATTAGTTCTATATCTAAGAAATTAAAATATATTTTCAAAATCTTATTTTTTATATTTAATACTAATTCATTATTAATTTTATAACATACAAGTTACCATTTTTTCTCTTATTGAATAAAATATGTATATCTATCGATTTTTTAGTAGATACTATTCTTATATAATAGAAAGGAGCTCTTTTATTCATGAAATCTTTTTGTATAAAAACAAATAATACCAACATAATAAACTATCTACTAAAAAGATTTTCAGATTCAAATATCGAAAATATATATTATAGAAATAATGAATTTAGATTATATAAAAATGTTATTATACATTACACAGGTAGCGATTTATACCTATTTTTTAATCAATTATCTGATATTATTACTGATTGCATTATAAAATTTTATGAAGAAAAAATACTAAGTCACATTATTAACTTTAATTATTTTTATTTTGACTCCTATGAAAAAGATGAAATAAAAAAAGATTGCCTTAACATTTTAAAATTAAAAAACATATCCAACTATGCAAATAAAAGAGAAACAATTTGGGTTTCTGTATTTGAATATATAATGGAACATAACTCTATGATTCTTTCAGGATTTGTAAATTTTAGAATTTCTGATTATACAAAATCTTTAGACTATATTGTAGATGTTTCTGTTAATAAATTCATTTTGGAAAAAGAGTATAGAGAATTTATTGATCTATTAAAATTATATATATATTCAAAAAAACCAAATAAAGAACTAATTCACTTGATTTATATGGGTGAAGATTCAATACTTTTAGATGAAAATAAAAATATTATATCTGTCTCTAAAAATGTTTTTAATGCAAAATATTTATCAGATATTACCTTCTCTTCTAATGACTATATATTAAATACATTGCTAGATCTACTTCCTGAAAAAATTAATGTGCATTTAATTAATATAGAAGATGATTTTATAAAAACTCTAAAATCTATATTTGAAAAAAGATTATATATTTGCACTGACTGTGATATTTGCAAAACATATAAATTAATAAGTACAGAGCTATCTTCAATAAATCAATCTAAAGGAAAGAACTTGCATTTTTAAATTTATATTTTACTATTTTCTTTATGCACTTTTTATATAAAATTTATAAAAGGAGAGCAAAATTATCAGCTCTCCTTTGTTTTAATCTTTAAATATATCTACTTTTCACATTTTTTATATCTATTCTATATACTAGATTTCAATTCTATCTTTAAACTTATTATTTATAATATTCTTTAATTTTCTATTTTTTTCTAACTCTAATCCGTGGATCTTCTTCTTCAATCTTTTTAGATAAATCTTGAACCATTTTTAAAATAGGAATATCTTCGAATAAATTAGCTATCTTAAAATCTGGAATTCCATGCTGTTTTGTCCCAAAAAACTCTCCTGTTCCCCTTAGTTCTAAATCCTTTTCTGCAATTACAAATCCATCATTTGTATCTTGCATTATTTTCATTCTTTGTCTTACAACATCAGATTTAGAATTATATTTTAATATACAATAAGACTTATATTCACCTCTTCCTACTCTTCCTCTTAATTGATGAAGTGCTGCAAGACCAAATCTTTCTGCATTTTCTATAACCATTATGCTACTATTTGGAACATTTACTCCTACTTCTATAACTGTTGTAGAAATTAAAATATCAATTTTTCCTTCTTTAAATTCTAACATTATTTCATCTTTTTCTTTTGGTCTCATTTTTCCATGTATATATTCAACTTTATACTCTTTAAACGTTTCATTTTTATATTTTTCTGCAAGTTCTAATACAGATTTAGCATCTATTTCTTCATTTTCTTCTACAAGTGGACAAACTATATAACATTGCCTTCCTTCTTCAATTTGCTTTTTTATAAAGTTATTCACCCTTTCTTCCATTTGTTTAGTAACTGCAAAAGTATCTATTTTTTTTCTATTTGGTGGTAATTCATCAATAATAGAAATATCTAAATCACCATATAAAATAAGTGCTAATGTTCTTGGAATAGGTGTTGCTGTCATTACTAAAACATCTGGATTTTTCCCTTTTGATGCGATTTTACTTCTTTGTCTTACTCCAAATCTATGTTGCTCATCTGTTACTACCAAACCAAGATTTTTAAAAATAACATTATCTTCTAATATTGCATGCGTACCAATTAGTACATCTATTTCACCATTTTTTAATTTTTCCAAAATCTCTTCTTTTTTCTTTTTAGTAATACTGCTAATTAGTAATTCACATCTAATATTATATTTTTCTAATATTTCAGTAAAACTTTCCAAATGCTGACTTGCAAGTATTGAAGTTGGTGCCATAATAGCTGCCTGATATCCACTTTTTACCGCTTTATATGCAGCTATTATAGAAACTATAGTTTTACCTGATCCTACATCTCCTTGTAATAATCTATTCATAGACTTATCTTTTTCCATATCATTTTCTATTTCTTGTAAAACTCTTATTTGTGCATTTGTTAAATTAAATGGTAAGTCATTTATTATATCACTAAATTTATATTCTTTTGCAAATTCTATTCCTTTAATATCTCTACTATATTTATTTTTTAGTCCAAGTAAGGCAACTTGCATAGTTAACAGTTCTTCAAAAACTAATCTTTTTCTTGCTTCTTTAAATTCTTCAAAACTTTCTGGAAAATGTACTTTTTTTGTGGCCTCATTTATTCCTAAAAGATTATAATTATCTAATATATATTCAGGCATACTCTCTTCTAAATTTCCATCTACCATTTCTAGACCATTTTCTATAATTTTTCTAATAGTATTTTGAGACAAGCTATATGTAGAAGAATAAATAGGAATTATTCTTCCTGTATTATTTTTAGTATTAACATCATCAAAAACAGGAGAACTCATCTCAAATTTTCCCATTCTAATATTTGCTTTTCCAAAAAAATAATAAGTTTCTCCTATTATAAATTTATTTTTCAAATAGCTTTGATTAAACCATATAATAGTACATTTAGCTGTTTCATCTTGTACTACTAATTTATACATACACATTCTATTTTTTAATCGTATTTCAACTACTCTTGAAACAGCAACAGCTTTTATTAAGCTATCTTCTCCATTTACTAAATTTTGAATCATTCTTGGTTTACTTCTATCTTCATAGTCCCTTGGATAATATGTAATTAAATCTCCTAAATTATAAATCCCTATTTTATTTAATAGTTTAACTCTATTAGGTCCAACTCCCTTAACATACTTTACATCCTTTGTTAAATCTAGCATAAAACTTATCTCCTTCCAAACGCTAGTTCTATTATTACATAATAAAATTTATTTGTAAATATTTTTTATCTCGGTTTATTTTTTTATTTTTAAACATATAATATTCATATAAAATCTTTAAATATACTAATTTTTTTTAGGAGGTTGAATTATGAAAACTTATAAATTAGCTATTGTTGGTGCTACTGGCGTTGTTGGTACTGAAGCTTTAAAAATATTAGAAGAAAAGAATTTACCAATTTCTAATTACACTTTTTTTTCATCATATCGTTCTAGTGGAAAAAAATTAACTTTAAAGGAAACGAATATATTGTTAAAGAATTAACTGAAAATTCATTTGATGAAGGTTTTGATTTTGCAATATTCTCTGCTGGAGGAGATACATCCAAAAATTTTTCACCAATTGCAGTTTCTAAAGGATGTACTGTTATAGATAATAGTAATGCTTTTAGAATGGATAAAAATGTTCCTCTTGTTGTTCCAGAAGTAAATGGCAATGAAGTATATAATAATAAAGGCATTATTGCTAATCCGAACTGTTCTACTATTCAAGCTGTTGTAGCCCTAAAACCTTTAGATGACAAATATACTATAAAAAGAATAGTTTACTCTACATACCAAGCAGTTTCTGGAGCTGGCCAAAAAGGTATTAATGATTTAAAAAATGGTATTATGTGCTATTCTAATAAAAATCAATCTTATCATCTTCAAAAATTTTCTTATCCAATTTTTAACAATTGTTTACCACAAATAGATACATTTCTAGATAATGGCTATACTAAAGAAGAAGAAAAAATGATTAACGAAACAAAAAAAATTTTAGGAAAACCAGATTTAAAAGTAACAGCTACCACTGTAAGAGTTCCTGTTTTTAATTCTCATAGTGAATCTATAAATATAGAATTCGAAAAAAAAGTTTGCATAGCAGATGTAATTAATTTATTAAAAAATTCTCCTCGGAATAATAGTAGAAGATGATACATCAAAAGAAAAATATCCAATTGCCTCTTTTGTCTCTGGTAAAAATGAAGTCTTTGTTGGTAGAATTAGACAAGATTTTTCAGTTGAATCTGGTATTAATATTTGGGTTGTTGCAGACAATATAAGAAAAGGAGCTGCAACTAATGCTATACAAATATTAGAAAAATTAATTTATAAAAACTAATAAAAATAAAAAAATGTAAGGAAAACCTTACATTTTTTTATTTTTATTTAATTATTTTAACATTTTTCTTGATTTTACAAAGAATACTGCTCCACCAATTGCAATTACTGCAACTACTGCAATTACAGTATTTTTAACACCTGTTTGAGGTATTTTTGTAGGTGCTTGTGTTTTATCTCCACCAGCTACAACATTATAAGTTAATGTGCTTCCATCTTTTGCAACTAATGTTATTTCTTCTGTTGCACCTTTGTCCATTATTTTCCATACTGATTTTTTGTCATCTCCTAAAGTCCATCCATTAGGTAATTTATCAGGATCTAATTCTTTATTTGTTGTTACTGTTACTTTAACTTTATTATTTCCTTGATCTTCATCTGTTTTGCTGATTACTTTAAAATCATCTTTTTTATCATCTGCTTCTTTGATATTGTCTACAGCAACATTCACTGTTGTTTCGTCTCCATCTTTTGCAACTACTTTTACATCTTCTTTACCATTTTTATCAAAATCTTTTGTTAAAGTTTTTCCATCTTCTCCTAAAGTCCATCCGTTAGGTGTTTTATCAGGATCTAATTCTTTATTTGCTGTTATTGTTACTTTTACTTTTTCAGCATCTTTTGTTGTTGGATCTTTTTTCACATCAACTTTAAGTGCTGTTTTTACATATTTAAAACTAATTGTTGAATCTGAGATAGGTCTTTCAGTTAATGAAGCTATAGAACCTAAACCTCCTATTTTAATCTTTACATTACCAGATTGTAATTCTTCTAAAGGTGCTGTTACAGTTACACTTGGATTTTTGTCATCATCTACTATATTTAAAGTTGCTTTATCTGTTGGTACAACTTCACAAGAGATTCCATTATCTGCTGTAAAAACATCTTTATGATCTTTATGATATCTTATTGGATCTACTAAATAGCTTGGTAAGCTTATTTTTACATTTCCATTACTATCTGCTGTTTCACTTGTTGTACAAATAATGTTTGAACTATAATTTATAAATACTTTTTTACTATTCCAAACACTTCCTGTAGAACTTTTTAAACTTTTCATATTTGAAATTTCTTCTACTACTTTTTGATCAATACTAACATGACTCATTCCTAATGTTTCAACTTTAGTTAAACCTGATAATCCAGAAATATTTAAAGTTGTTGTCTTATTTGATCCAGAAATTGTTAAATGTTTTAAATTAGTTGCACTCTTTAATGGTGACAAATCCAAGTTAAAATTTTCAGCGTTAAGTTGAAATCTTACCCCTTCAACTTTAGAAGCTTTTTGCATAAAAGTTTCTAACCCTTTTAAACTTTTGCAGTTTGACAAAACTACATCAAGCTGTGTTGATGTGTTGGCAAGTACACTTTCATCTGTTATTGTTACAGTACTACCAGATATAGTGGCTTTATCTCCTAAAAATTTTTGTACTTGTCCTGCTAATTCACTATCTTCAAATTGAATAGTTGTAGCAGCATTTGATGTAATTGGGCATATTAATGCTAATAACATTGCAGCTATTATTAATATGCTTAAAGATTTAATTTTTTTCATATTATATACTCCTCCTTAGTTTTTTGACATTTCGTCCTATTTTTTACTCTTTTAGTATACACATTTTTAATATTATTTTGCAATATGTCTTTCTATTTTATTCTATTTTTCCAGGATTAGATTCCTTGTGATTCTAAGTTTTGCTCTTTTTTTACATTTTCATTACTTTTTCATTTCATTTTTGTTACATTTGCATTGTTTCTTTTATTATTTCTATTATTTAATATTTTATACTAACTTTTACAATTAATAACTATATAAAAATATCTAAAAGCATTTATTTTTTCTTTCACTTATCATATAATCATTGCATAGATTATATAAATATATTATCTACAATTATTAATACTTCTCATAAATAAGGAGTGATTTTATGAAAAAAATATTATTTAAAGGCTGTGGTACAGCTATTGTAACCCCTTTTACAGAAAATGGGATTAATTTTTCTGAATTTAAAAAATTATTAGAATTTCAAATTAAAGAAGGAGTAAATGCAATCATCGTTTGTGGCACAACAGGTGAATCTTCTACCATGACTTTAGAAGAAAAAAAACAAACAATCAAATTTGCAGTAGATACTGTAAGAAAAAGAATTCCTGTAATTGCTGGAACTGGTGGTAATTGTACAAAATCTGTAATAGAATTATCAAAATATTCAGAAGAAATTGGAGTAGATGGCTTGTTAATTGTTACTCCATATTATAACAAAACAACTCAAAATCGGATTAATAAAGCACTATGAAGCTATAGCTAAAGAAACTAGTTTACCTATAATTTTATATAACGTTCCAAGTAGAACAGGTTTAAATATATTACCAAAAACCTGCTTCGAATTATCAAAAATAGATAACATAGTTGCTATAAAAGAAGCAAGTGGCAATATTTCACAAGTTGCTGAAATTGCAAATATATGTAAAGATGATTTACATATATATTCTGGTAATGATGATCAAATTCTTCCTGTTCTTTCACTTGGTGGCCTTGGTGTTATTTCTGTTCTTTCTAATATAGCACCTAAAAAAGCAAGTCTTATTACCAAAAACTTTTTTAGTGGAAATATTAAAGATTCAATTTCTATGCAATTAGAGGCTTTACCTTTAATCCAAGCTCTATTTTGCGAAGTAAACCCTATTCCTGTCAAAATGGCTTTAAATTTAATGGGATATAATTTTGGCAGTCCAAGATTACCATTAATAGACTTAAGTTCTTCTAAAATAGATTTATTAAAATCTGAAATGACTAAATATGGTATATTGTAAAAAGCATATAAAAATGTTATAATTGTTTTATAGTGAAAAATAACTTTTAAATTAGGAGTTTTTATGAAAGAATCATTAACAAAAGATATTGAAGAATTTAATATGATTATATATGATTTAGCAAATCATCCAACTGTACAAAAAATGAAGTTATATAGACAGCATTATGATACAAATTGCTTTGATCATTGTTATAATGTTGCATTTTATAGTTATTTAATATGTAAAAAATTAAATTTAGATTATATTTCTGTCTCACGTGCAGGAATGCTTCATGATTTATTTTTATACGACTGGCGTAAAAAGCAACCAGAACACAAAAGATTTCATGGTTTTAGACATCCTCGTATAGCTTTAAATAATGCTTCTAAACTTTTTGATCTAAACGAAAAGGAAAAAGATATTATTTTAAAACATATGTGGCCAATAACTATTATTCCACCAAAGTACATAGAAGGATATATTATAACTTTAACCGACAAATACTGTGCTCTTGAAGAATCTTATAATCATTATTTTAACTATTTTAAGAAAAGAAAATTATTCAGATATGCATATATTTTCTTATGCCTAGTATTCTTTAGAATAGTATAAAAAAGTTTTAGCCTTTAAAATATTTTTTTAGAGGCTTAATTTTATTATAAATTTATGGAGGAAAAAAATGATAAATATATTAATTAATGGATGTAATCGGACATATGGGACAAGAAGTTGGAAAATTGATAATGAAAAATGAAAATATGAATATAATCCGGAGGATTTGATAAAGAAAATACAGGCTTATTTGCATTTCCTGTTTTTACAGATATTACTTCTATAAATGTAAAACCAGATGTAATAATCGACTTTTCTATTCCAAAAGCCACTTTAAATATATTAAATTATGCTAAAAATAAGAAAGTTCCAATTGTTATTGCTACAACAGGATTTTCAGAAGAAGAATTGAATATAATAGATTCTTTTTCAAAAGATATTCCAATTTTCAAATCTTCTAATATGTCTTATGATATAAATTTAATGGCAAAAATACTTACTATTATTGCCCCTATTTTAAAAAATACTGATATTGAAATTATAGAAACTCATCATAGCAGAAAAATTGATAGTCCAAGTGGTACAGCCCTTCTTCTTGCAGACAAAATAAACGAAAGTTTAGGAAATACTTTAAAATATGAATTTAATCGTCATAATAAGCATGAAAAAAGATCTAAAAATGAAATTGGTTTTTCTTCAATTAGAGGAGGAAACATTGTAGGAGAACATATTGTACAATTTTATGGAGAAAATGAAACACTAGAAATAAAACACACATCATATTCTAGATCTGTTTTTGCAGAAGGAGCTTTAAAAGCAGCTGAATTTATTGTTAATAAAAAAAGTGGATTATATAATATGGATGATTTAATTTCCAAAGAATAAGTTTTATTTATTCTTTTAGTACTACATATCAATAATAACTCAAGTTTTATTAATGCACATAAAATCTAAAATGTAAAAAAAGCTTAAATTCTATTAAACACATTAATAAAAATTTAAGCTTTTTTTATATTACTCTTATTTTTAATCTAATTTCTTACATTCTTTGCACTCTTTTTATATATTTTCTATTTTTCTAAAAAATATTACTTAATGTTATAGTTTCTTTTTCTTTAACATGTTCTAATAAAAAGTAACATCTATCTAAATTTTCTATTCCCTGTTCGTAATCATTTGTTACTATATTGGCATTAAGTGCTGCTAACTCTTCTTCTATCTTTTCTAATTCATCATGTTCCAAATAATATGCTAAATTACTTTTTTTACTATTCCAATGGTTAATTGCTTCTTGTACTTTTTTTTCAACTACCTTTTCTATTTCTTCTGTTTTTTCCTCTTTTTTAAAATCATCTTTTATTAAATCTAAATCGTTCTGCATGATTTTGACAGTATCTTTTGTATAATTTTGAGTAATAACATTTCCTACAATTATTAAAATAACAATCAATATAATAATTATTATTTCTTTATACATATCTTAATTTCCTTTCTCTTCTTTCTTTTGGCAAAAAATTTGACCTTTTCCATCTAATGTAACAACTAGCGCATCTTTTGGCTTCATATTAAATTTTTCTACTTGTCTTTCTAGCCAAATATAATTCTTCCCTATCTTTTTTAAATTTTCTTCCATTATTACTCCATCTATTACTAAATCATATGGTATACCTTCATAATCTGGCATAATATTAAAATCTTCTGGAATTGAATTTCTTTTATTTGGTTTTTGTATAACTGTTACTTCTCCATTCGTTTCCAAAATTGCATATTCTACATCTCCAATATTTACAATATTATTTCCAATTAATGTAGCCGTTAAAAAGTTATCAAAATCATCTAATATTTTTAAAGCTGTTGAAGCTCCAGAAATATCATCGTTATCCATGTTCTTTAAACGTATTTTGTTACTGCTTGAATAAGCAATTTCTGTTGCTGAAAATAAACCTGAAAAAAGAATCAATATAATCAGCACAAAAACTAAAGTTTCATTTGACTGACTCATAATGACTTCTCCTTATCGTTATACATTGTAATTTGATATATGTTTCCGTTACATAACGGAGGTATTGAAGAATCGTCCACTCTACATCTCTCTCTTTCTTTTAATAATGCGTATTATATCATTATGAAATACTGCATGCAAATCATGTATGCGCATTCTTTAATAACATTTTTCATATTTTGTACATCGTTTCTGTAAAATTTCTCATCTTTTGTCATCAATGATATTACAGCTTGCTATAATAAAACAAAAATGTGAGGAAATTTTATGAGTAAACCTTTTATTGCCTTAAGT
>OLOX01000854.1_pt1 | contig 31172 bp, 31 predicted proteins | sample 1672091 | NCBI WGS metagenome assembly OLOX01 (sample SAMEA3136644, study PRJEB25190) | human gut metagenome | reverse complement strand
AAGTAATTCCAACTAATGCCCTTCCTATTACAAATAAAGTAGTTGTTTTAGATGCAGGTCATGGTAAACCAGATGAAGGGGCGTCCTTATTGCACAAAGAAAATAAGCAACTAACCTTTTACAAATAAAGCAATAGAGTGCGTTACAGCACTTTATTTTTTTAGGGATAGGAGGGACAATCACAGGACAAAGGAGGCAATAAAATGATTAGTGAAAGTAAGCTGAAATTCTATTTATATAATTTAGATTCTTTAGAAAATCAAACTAAGAATATGGAATCAGATATTATAGATACAGGACAAATAGGATTAAAGGCTTGGTTAAAGAGCAGACATCATTTTATAGGCACAGTAGAAAATCAAGCTATAATTCTTGCAGAGTCAAAAGGATTAAATAAATTAAAAAAGATTTAGAGGGTAGTTTAGAAAAGATTAAAATAAACTATCCTTATATTTTTGAATTTATAAAATTAAAATACTTTGAGAAAAATAAGAGTATTGATATAAAACAAAAATTAAATATAGAATATGCTGAACAAGAACAGTATGACTTGAGGGCTATCTCACTTATTTCAAATTATTTAGAAAATAAGTAGATAGCTTTTTTTATTTCTAAAAGGAAGTAGGTGACTAACTATTAAAAGTCAATAGTAAAATTGAAATTTTTAATAGTTTGCTATAAATTGGAATTATCCCATGCCAAAAGCCCTCAAATATATAAATTTTTAAAATTTTTGAAGTTAAAATAATATTAAAAAATATTATTTTAATAAAGACGTATCAAAATTAATGTTGTTTTTCTCTAATGTATAAATAACTCTTAATAGTTTTTTGCATACATGAGATAATGCAACTCTATGACATTTGCCTTCAGAACGTTTCTTAAGGTAATAATCATAAAATTTTGGTGAATATATTAAAATAATCATTGCTGTATTCATGATTGAGTATCTAAGATGACCAGAACCGTGCTTAACCATTTTACCATTATTTTCAATGGTACCAGATTGAATTATACTAGGTTCAAGTCCTGCAAATGCTAGCATTTTGTTTGGAGAAGAAAAATTATTAATATCTCCATATTCAGATAGTATTGTTGCTGCAGATATCTCACCAAGTCCAGGAATGGTTAACATCCTAGGATTTAGTACTTTGATAATTGTTGAAATTTGTTTTTCGATTGGATCAATTTTATCATTAAAAGTCCTAATAATAGAGATGTATGTAGAGATAAGTAAGTCGGTATTTTCATCGTGACGACCAACTGAATTTTTGGCAAGTTCTCTAAGTTTAGCAAATTTAGCATAACTAAATTTACCATGAGAAGTAGCCCTTATTGAATCATAATCTCTCATTAATGATATATGTTCAGTATTTATGTATTTTTCTAGAATAAATAATAAAGTTGTTGAAAAATTATTGTTAAAGAAAGGTTTTAATTCAGGAAAAGTAAGATCTAATCCATTTGTTAATAGAACTTGATACTTGCATCTTTCTTTAATTAATTGTTCTCTACTTCTACATAGTGATTTTAATGAAAAAATGTTGTATAATAAATTTGAATTTGGTTTGTATGGAACTGACATTAAATAATTAGCAATAGTTAAACTATTAGCTTTATCTGTTTTAGTTCTACGTAAGCTACGAGCTTTTAAAAACTGATGAATGACAAGAGGGTTCATTTTCATAAATGAATAACCTCGATCAATTAAAAAAAGTTCCAAATTCAAGGAATAATGCCCAGTTGCTTCAAAAGCAATTTGAAAATCAGATTTATTATAGGGTTTCAATTGGTCCAATAAAAATTGAAATTCTTTTTGGCGTTAAAGAAAACCAAATGCTATGCGTGTGGTTCAGGAAAGCTTTTAGCGTTGAGTAGAGTAATGAAAAAAAATATCTCCTTGTGATATAATACAACATTTCAATTATGCAAGAAAGATGGCACAGTTATAGCAAATGCAACTACTAATTCCAAAGGAAATGTGGAATTTACAGGACTTTATCAAGGTAGCTATATTTTAAAAGAAATTGCTTCAAATGAAAAATATGTCTTGAATACAAAAGAAATCGATATAGAATTAAATTATGCAGAAACTAAAACATTATCAAACTATGTATTAACAGAGATTCCTCAAACCGTAACATTAGAGAAAGACAAAATAACAGAAATAGTCTTTAAAAATGAACTCAAGAAAGGTCAAGTCAGAGTAATAAAGGTAGACTTAGATAATAATGAAGTAAGGCTTGCAGGAGTAAAATTTGAAATATATGATGAAGATAACAATTTAGTAGATAAAATAGTAACAGATTCAAATGGTGAGGCAGTAAGCAAAAGGCTAAGAATAGATAAAAATTATACAGTAAAGGAAAGCAAGACTTTACCAGATTATGTATTAACAGAAGAAACTCAAACGGTAACTTTAAAACAAAATCAGATAACAGATATAACATTTGAAAATGAAAGGGTAAAAGGATATATTCAAGTTACAAAAACAAGTGCAGAAGATAATGAATATTCTGAATTATCTAAAGGTAGCCCTTTAGCTGACGTTACTTTTGAAATATATGATAGTGATAATAATAAAGTAGATACGATAATTACAGATTCAACTGGAAAAGCAGTAAGTAAAGAACTAATAAAAGGTTGTTATACTATAAAGGAAATTACAAGTGCAAAATACTATTTGTTAAATACTAATACATATAGTGCAGAAATTATAGAAGACCAAAAGATAGTTAATGTAGATATTACAAATGATAATGTGAATATTGATGTGGAAATAAACAAAAAGGGATTTATAGAAACGCAGAATATATACTTTTAGTAATATTCAAAACAAATCTAATGTTGAACTAGACAACTTTACTTGGGAAGACACTTTACCTGCGGAGGTATTAAGGATTGATAAAGTCTATACAGGAACTTGGAGTCAAGATTTAGAATATGAAGTATATTATAAAACAAATTCGTCGGAGGAATATATATTATTTAAAGATAACCTAAATACACAGCAAGTATATGAACTAGACTTTAATTCTGTAGAACTTAAAACTGATGAATATATAAATTCATATCAATTTAGATTTGAAACTGTAGAAATTGGATTTAAAGAAGTTGAATCATCTATATTATATTGTAATATGCTAGATAATTTACCTAATGGTTTTATATTTACAAATAAAACAAAAGTATTTGGCACATATTATGAAGCTTATGTAGAAGATAACGATGATTGGACAACTATAATATACAAAAAAGAAATTACTTTAAATAAAGTTTTACCTAGAATACGGATATTAAAAATTAAGGATATAGATAGAAAATAAGATTAGCTATATCCAATTTTTGTTTATATTTCATTTTCATCTATATCGCTTTGCTCTTTTTCACAGTTGTAAAAAATACATCTTGATAAAAAATATATAATGTTTTCACAAAACTCAATGTTTGAATTTCCAAAATTTTTTGTTTTACTAGTCATTATTAAAGCACCAATTAGTTCATCATCAAACTCAAAATAAGATATTAGTTGAGAAGTCGTACTTTCATTGCATTGTTAATTTTCTAGAATACAAATTTGTTCATTCCCTTTTAGTATGGTGCTACGTTCTCCACCAGTAATTATTTTTGTTCCTTTATTTAATAGAATGGACAACAAATCTCTGCTTAAAGGTATTTCCTCCATTGAGTTGCATTCTGGTGAAGATATGTAGCAAACATTGTTTAAATCGTAAAGATAAAAAGTATTGCCAGTTATTTTAGAAAATATGTCTAATAGTTTTTGAATTTCATCTGAGATAATCATTCTATTTCACCTCCATCAACAGTATATAAGATATGTTCGAAAAAGTAAACCACCCACTATACAAATATGAACTCCAAAAATAAGTATTAAGGTTTAAGTAATATTTATATAATATTTATACATACTTGTATAATGGAAGGTGCATTTATGAAAGCAATAGATAGGCTATACAAAAGAGAAGAAACTATTACAAGGAGTGTTCATATAGATGAGGATTTGTATCAAAAAGTTCAATATCTATCCGAAAATGTATATGAAGCTTCAGCAAGCAAAATTATAAATGTGTGTATTGAAAATGCTTTGTTGAAAAATAATGGCATTAAATTTTATAAAAAACCAGAAAATACAGATTCAATATATTGTTCAATAGTATTAAGGAAAAAAATTTATGATGAATTGATAAATATAAAAAAAGCAGACTGGAATATCATTTAGCAGACTAATAAACGGTGTAATAAAAGATTTCCTCGATGAATATAAAGATGAATTTAAAAGATAAACAAATTTATTATCTAAAATTAAAACATCTCTGACATTTTTTGTAAATGTATCAGGGATATTTTTTAACATTAAATAATTTGGAAAACTCACAATAAATTTTAAATAGTAAATAAATAATGAATATTTTGCAAATGTTTTACATAATTCGGAAAAAACAACCCAAATGTGTTGAAAGAAAATGGGAAGTGTGTTATAATTCTGTAAAAGCTACGGAGATTTAATGGAGATTATAAAGAATGTATAAATATGATTTGCACGTTCATTCGAGTGATTCAGATGGCAAATATTCAAAAGTAGATTTGTTAGAAAAAGCTAGAGAAAATAATATAGAGGTTATAGCTTTTTGTGACCACAATAGTTGTGAAAATATGAATCCTAGAATTATTAAACAAGAATATTTAGAGAAATATGGAATGAATTCAGAAACTTTGATAATACCTGCTATAGAAATTTCTGCTGGTTCTGATACTTATAGAGGTATTCATATTTTAGGATACGGCATAAAAGACATTGATTTAATTAAAAGCAAAATACATGAAATAGACAGACAGAACGAAGAAATGTTGTTCCTTCAAATTGATTTAATTAGAGAGAAATATGGAATACCAATTACGGTCGAACAAGTGAAAGAATTATCTAAAAGTGAACATATTACTAGTAAAGACATTGAGTCGACATTATTAAGTTTGGGCTATATTTCAAAAAAGAGTGATATGTATAAATATACTAATAAAGACTCTTTATCACATATTCAAAAGGTAAAAATATCTGATACAGAGGCTATTAAAATAATAAATGAGGCGGGTGGGATTGCTGTTCTTGCACACCCGATAGAAATAAAAGAGAAAAATAGTGGAAACAAGTTGGGATATGGTGAAGACTATATTAATTATTTAAAATATTTAAAATCTGCTGGCTTATCTGGCGTTGAAACACATACTGTAAAACATACTGAGTATGAGCAAGCAATGTATTATAAAGGAGCTAAGGAACTTAATTTATTAACTACTGCAGGTAGTGATTTTCACGATGAGGAAAGGACACCAGTTTTTGGGGTAGATTATGAGCCGACAGAATTTTTAAAGCCTATTTTGGAATGTTTAAAAGAAAGGGAGAAAAATAAATATGAAGAGTATAGTAGAGATTAGAAAAAATGTGAGAACTGATTTGCCAGAAAGGTTTTCAGAATTAGATTTTTTTCAAAAGAATTTTTCAAGAATAGTTAATTTATTCGATGGAAATGTAATGCCACCGTATGAGGTGTTAATTCACCCTTGTAGCTATTGCAATTTATCGTGCAAATGGTGCATAGGAAGCTATGTCGCAAATAATAAAGAAAAATCGCTTAAAACCAATCTTAATAAGATTGAAAATATGGAAAAGGTAATAGAGGGCGTTTTATCATATAAGAAAGTTGGAAAAGATTATATCAATGGCGGTAACGAAACATTTAAAGTTGAAAATGTAAGTTTTTCAGGAATAACAGGAGAGCCAATGATAGCTAAGGAAGCTGTTTTGTATGCGATAAACAAATTAAAAGAAAACAACATAAGAGTTGGAATGTTTACAAATGGAGTATTACTTACTCCTGATATACACGATACTCTGTTAAAAATGGATTATATACTAATAAGTCTAGACGCAGGTGAAAATTCTACTTATGTGAAATTAAAATGTAATGGTACTGACAATAATGAATTCCATACCATAATAAATAATATAAAAGCATTAAATAGTAAAAAGAAAGAAATTAATAGTAAAACTGATATAAATATTGGTTATATGTTAAATCAATTTAACTATAATGAAATATATAAGATTGCAAAAGAAATGAAGAAAATTGGAGTTTATTATTTTAGATTAAAAACTGACATATCATCACAAATGCTATTAGATGAAGAACAAAATGCTATAGTAAAAGAACAAATAGAAAAGATTAAAAGCGAATTAGAAGATGATAATTTCAAGTTCGTTGCGATACATAGATTAGGAAATGAAACGGAGAAAATAAGAGATTTTAAAAAATGTTTTATTCATTATCTGTATGGAGCGGTTTCGGCAGATGGTAATGTATATCCTTGTAATTATCACCCTAAGGTTGATGGCTACACTTATGATTCAGCAATAACAAATAAATTCGGAGATATATGGGAGAATATAAAAAACTATGAAATAGATAAAAACATTCCCAAAATATGTCCAAATAGATGTGACCCTTTTAAAACAAGAGCTAATAGATTGTTAGAAGCAGCATACGAAATATACAAAGAAGAGGGAATCGAAAGTTTAAAAGACTTTATATTTAAGGAATAGGAGGCAATTATGAGAAAACCATATCAAGTATTAGTTTTCCCATACAAGAAAATTGAAGGAGAGTTTAAGTATGCTATTTTCTTGAGAGAAGACTTAAAAGTATGGCAAGGTATTGCTGGAGGAGGTGAAAGTGGCGAAACTGTTTTAGCTTCTGCAAAACGAGAAGCTTATGAGGAAGCGAATATTAGTTTAAATGCTAAGTTCGAAAAATTGGACTCATATACCAAAATTCCAGTAGTAGATGTTGTCGGCTCATTCAAATGGGGAGATGAAACTTTTTTAATAGAAGAATTTTGCTTTGGCGTTAATGCTCAAGATGAAGAAATAAAGATAAGTTCAGAACATCTAAAATATGAGTGGGTAAACTATGAGGAAGCTATTCAAAGATTAAAGTGGGATAGCAATAAAACAGCATTGTGGGAATTAAATGAAAAATTAAAAAGGAGGAAAAATTAATATGAGAGCACCATTTCAGGTATTGATAATACCATATAAAATAGTAAATAAGGAAATTTTTTATGGAGTGTTTTTAAGAAAAAAACAACAAATATGGCAATTTATTGCTGGTGGAGGAGAAGATAACGAACTTCCTATTGAAACTGCAGTAAGAGAATTGAGAGAGGAAACTACTATTTCAGTTGAAAAAGAAAATATTATGCAACTAGAAACAAAATCTACAATTCCTGTTGTAAACATTACAGGAGAATTTACATGGGGAGAAAATGTTTTCGTTGTTCCTGAGCACACTTTTGCTGTAGATACAGATGGTCACGAGATAAAACTTTCAAGCGAACATAAAGAAGTTATTTGGGTAAAATATGATGAAGCAAAAGATAATCTTAAATTCGATAGCAATAAAACAGCATTGTGGGAATTAAATGAAAAATTAAAAAGGAGACTTTAATTGAATTTTGATATATTAGAAAAATATAATATAAAAGAATCAAAAATAAATAAAGTTAACCAAGGTTATATAAATGATGTGTGGGATATTACTACATTAGAAAACAGATTTATATTAAAAAGATTTAATAAAGTGGATAAAGAAAAATTAAACTATTTATTGAGTATAGAAGACTCTTTATTAAATCTTTGCCCAAACATTATTAAAAATATTTCTGGTGAATTGTGTACCGAGCTAGATAATACTGAATTGTATGTATTATATGAGTTTGTTATTGGGAGACATTTAAACAGAAGTGATGTAACACCTGAATTAGCTAAAGATATAGGTGGCTATTTGGGTAAACTGCATAAGAAACTATTTAATATAGGGCAACATATGGATAAAAACTATTTGTCTTCATTGCATATATCTGCACCTAAAATAAATGAAATTACCGAATTACTAGAAGAAAATAGTAACGAAAAAAGTTGTGCAAGATTATTGAAAAACAAGTTAAAAATTTTAGGAGAATTTGATTATAATGAAATAAATTCATTTATGAGCCAATTGCCATTACAAATAGTTCACGGAGATTTCTATTTAGACAATTTAATATATACAAAGAATAATGAATGGAAAATAATTGACTTTGAACAATCAGGACTGTTTTATAAAGAATATGAGATTGCGAGAGCTTTGTTTATGATTTGTTATAATAACGATGATACAGAACAATACAATTTTGAAAAGGTAAGTAAGTTTTTAGATGGATACAAGGAAAGTAACGATATTTCAGATTTAAAGAATGTGATTAAGTTGTTCCTTTATTCATTGGCGAATAGCTTATATTGTTTCAAAGATTGGGAAAATTTGTCGTTAGAAAAAAGAGAGTATGCTTTGTATAGAAACAATATGATGATGTGGATATATGATAATTTAACTAATATTGTGGAGTATAATGGAAAAAATGATAAATAAATGTATAGAAAAAATTTGTGAAAAAAACAACATATATGGTGAAGTGAGTATGGTTAGTACCAAGTTCAATACAGATAGGTTGTTTTTTGCTAATAATTATGTAATAAAAATATATCCTGACCAAAAAGAAAAATATTTTTTTAATGAAAATTATATTTATGAAACACTGTCTGGGTTTGAATGTATTCCTAAAATTATAGATAGCGGTGAAATGTTTGGAAACAAGTATATAGTTATTACAAAAATAGATGCAATTCCAATATTTAGTGTATGGTCTACATATAGTGAAAAACAAAGAGAAAATGTAATAAAGCAAATAGCAGACATCCTAAAAAAGATAAATTTATTAAAAAAAGGAAACAATATAACTGGATTTAAACAATATGTAGAAAGTCAGTTTGAAACTAATTTTTATGCTTGTGATTTAGACAATGATACAAAAGCAAGCATACTCAAGTATTATAATAATGTTTTCAACAAAATAGAAAATAATGAAGAAGCATTTCTTATATATCCTGATTTTCATTTTAGTAATTTTTTAGTTGATAGAAATAATAAAGTATATGTAATTGATTTTGAACAATTGATGTTAGCACCTTTGGATTATCAATTATCATCTATTTGTCATATGAGTAATGACCCTAGCATTGAAGCACCAAAAGAGTTAAATGTAAATAGGGCTGATTATCTAACAATATTAGAGTATTTTAAAAAGCATTATTCTGAAATGTTTAATAAAGATTGGGAAGATAGAGTGAGGTTGTATAATTTAATATATGATTTAAAGGCAGTAAAGAACAAAAAATGTTCTTACGAAATACTAAATAAGTATATGGAAAGGTAAAAGAATTATGCAAAAGTTCAATTTGTGTGGAGAAAATGCTAATATTGCAGTATATTCAAATCTTGATTATGATATTATTGATGATTTAGAGAATATGTTCCAAAAATATTTAACTGTAACAGACTTTGAAAAAGAGGCTGATTATTCAGTTTGTTTGTTTAAGGAAAAATATGATTTGAATTTTTCGGAATCATTAAATGGTTATGACATTTTTATATCAAAAATAGAAAAAAAGATATATTCTGTAGTATCAGGCGAATATTCTGAAGATAATATTTTATATATAAAAAGATTGATTGAAAGCTTGAGAAATAGAATATTAGAAAGCAAAGGTGCAATTTTTTTACATGGAGCTTCTATATCGATTGATGGTAAAACAGCAATTTTTATAGGTGATAATAATGCAGGAAAAACAACTACGATGTTAAACTATTTAGCAAAGGAAAAAGTTAAATATGTTTCAAATGATAGAGTTGCATTAATAAATCAAAACGGAGTTACAAAGGTTATAGGTAGTCCTACTAATATTGGTATTAGATTACAAAGTATAGAGGAAAATCAAAGATTAAGAAGTAAATTCTCGGCAGAAGAAATAAAAAATGCACGTTTTGATTCTAGAACAAGAATGAGCTTATCAGTGCAAAAATTGAAAGAAAAATTAAATATTGAGGAAGAGCCTATATCAGACTTACAATGGTTATTCTATTTACAACATTCACAGAATGGAGAATGTTGTATGAAAAGTGTAGGGAAAGAGGAAATGTTGTCCAAAATTTCGCCTCATATAGTAGATGGTGTATTTAAAAAGAATGCTATTATAAATAAATCATTAGATGTAAGTAGAAATAGTCTGGAAGATGTACTAAATAACAATGTTTATATGTATGAATTTAAACAAGATGGTGATTGTACACCAATGTTAAAAAATATATTTTTAAAACAAAGAGAGGAAGAAGTACCGATATTATGAAAAAGTATGTAGCGGAGCCACCAAATTTTAATTATACTATATCTGATTATGTAAATGTCTTTAATTCTATGAGGCATTTACAATCATATAAAGAGATTGAATATCCAGATGAAAGGGTTTTATTGGAAGATAAAATTCAAAAATATTTAAATATTAAATATGCATTAACAGTTACCAGTTGTGCTGCTGGAATAGACTTAGCGTGTGAAGCAATTGGTTTAAATGAGAATGATGAAGTTTTAGCTGGAGCAATTAATTTTTATGGAACTCATTTATCTGTTTTAAGATATAAAGCAAAATTGATTTTAGTTGAACCTAAAGCTAATTCTGTGCAAATCGATCCACTTGATATGTACAGGAAAATTAGTAAGAATACTAAGGCGGTTATAATAACACAAATGAATGGTAGCATAGGCGATATGAATGAGATAAAAAAATATATAAAAGAAAAGGAAAAAGAGTATAATAAGAAAATTTATATAATTGAAGATGTTGCTAGGTCATTTGGTGCGGAGTATTTTAATAGCAAAGCTGGAACGCTTGGCGATGTGGGAATATTCAGTTTTCAAACAAAAAAGAATTATTGTACTTTAGGTGAGGGAGGAGTTATTGTAACTAATAATGAGGATATATACAATAAACTAAAAGAATTAAGAGCTTTTGGTGATAGACGAGTTTATGGTACAAATTATAAATTATCAAGAGTACAATGTTCAGTAGGATTAACTCAGCTAAAAAAATTAGATAAGAACAATAATAAAAGAATTAAAGTAGCTTTACAGCGAAATGAGTTATTAAGGAATTATTCAAATGATGTATATATTGATGAAGAAGATAAAAACATTAAAAAGATATATACTTATTACAATGTTATTTTAAACGAAAAATATACAAGAGATGATAGAGAAAAAATTAGAATAATATTATTGAATAAATATAATATTCAGACTTGTATAGCAAATGAACCAACATACATTACACATCTATATGTAAATGAAAATGTGGATAGTAATAGTACGCCACTTGCAACTAGTGTTGGTGGAAGAATTATTTCTTTACCAATACATTTTAAAATGAAAAAGAAAGACAATGTGTACATTGTAAATTCTTTAATAAAAAGTATAGAGGAAATAAAAAATGAAAATATTTGATGAAAGAAAAAATGAAATAGGTAATATAGGAGTAGTGGGCTTAGGGTATGTAGGTTTACCGCTGTTCTTGGAATTGTCAAAAAAAATAAATGTAATAGGATATGATAAAAACGCAGAAAAAGTTAAACAACTAAGAGAAGAATATCTAGACAAGAATATTGTAATGCGTATAGATGAGCTAAAAAATTGTGATTGTTATATAGTGGCAGTTCCTACACCTATAAATGACAAATTATTACCTGATTTGAGTTGTGTTGTAGAGGCTACAAAAGAAATATCTTTAATATTAAAAAGAGGAGATGTTGTTATATATGAATCAACTGTGTTCCCTGGAACTACAGAGAATATTTGTAAAAATATTATAGAAGAAAGCACAGGAATGATTTATAACAAAGATTTTTATCTTGGATACTCACCAGAAAGAATAAATCCGGGCGATAATATTCATAATTTATCAAACACTCCTAAAATAGTATCTGGTAGCACCGAAAATATAACTAATTTAATTGAAAGCATTTATCAACTAATTATAGAAAAAACATATGTGGTTAGTAATATAAAAACAGCAGAAGCAATTAAACTTTTAGAAAATACGCAAAGAGATGTAAATATTGCTTTGATGAATGAATTTAGCCTTATATGTTCTAAAGAAAACATTGATATTTATGAAGTTATAAATGGTGCTAACACAAAATGGAATTTTTATAAATGTTATCCGGGTTTAGTGGGCGGTCATTGTATAGGCGTAGACCCATATTACTACATATATTATGCTAAGGAATTAAATGAAAAGTGTGATTTGGTAGAAAAGGCTCGAAACACAAATGAAAATATAAAAAAAGTTGTTACTGATAAAATTAGTAATGCAGTTGAAGAAGTGTACAATAGAAAAGCAAGGATACTAATTGTCGGGTTAACTTATAAACCAAATGTAGCTGATACTAGAAATAGTAAGATTATAGAAATAATAAAGACTTTAGATATCAATAAGTATGATGTGTTTGCGGTTGATGATGTAGTTAATGCGGAAGAAATGCAAAAGAATGGAATAAAATTAGTTGATATAGACAAAGTAATTGATTTAGATTTGATAGTTTTTGCTACTGTACATAATAAATATAAAGAATTGCCTTATGAATATTTTGAAAATATGTTTAAGGATAAAGTAAGAATAATTGAAATAGGAAATTTTTATAAAGAATATTTTGAAAAGCATTCTGATTTTTATTGGAATCTGTAAAAATAGTGATGAAAAGTTAATGTACGACATAGAAACATATTTGGTTGTACGAAAATGCAACATATTTCTACAAAATCCGACATTAGTTGTATGTTAGAATAATACTGGGCGACTTGTTGTTGAAATAAAGTGTACATCAAGTGATAAAAATAGACTGGTACAAACGGACTATTGCAAATTAATGTAATTAAGCATTGAATTGCGATAGCCCGTTTTTTATAAAACGATTATGGTTAACTTTAATACAGTATAGCCGTTATGATTCAAAGTAATATAACTTTTACATCACTTTTTTGAAACAAAAATGTAATATAAATAAAATATTGCTGTTATTGCTTTTTTTTGACAAATTATATATAATAATGGTACATGTGATAGTATAGTGTTATTATTAACAAATGAGGTGTTTTATATGAAAGAATTTTGGAAAAATGAATGGAAGCTTTTTTTAGAAGATTTAAGTTCAGTTAAAAATATGTTTGCTAAGGTATTTGGACGTAAAAAAGACTATTTAATGCTTGATAGTGCAAGTGATATACAAGAAAATTCTAATGAAGAAGTTCAAAGTGAGAATATTGTACCAGAAGTACAGTATGAACCAGATGCAATAGATCATAAAGTTACAGCATATTTTGGAGAAAATCTAGACGAATTAAGACAAAATATAAGTGGTGAAAAAACTCAACATGAAGTTTTAAGAGAGTATGCCCAATTCTTTAAGCCATACACAGAATCTCAAGAAATGTGTAATAGTGCATTTAGGAAATATTATGATAGACATGCTTTAAAAATAGCTACAGAGGAATTACCAGTAGCACAAGCAAGAATAATTCAAAATAATGTTGATTTATTTATAAAAGGTCAAGAAGTATTTGGAGAAAATGGACAATTTATTGATTCTAGAGTAGATTCTATATTTGATAAAGTTGGTGTAAATGAAATTGAAAAGGCAGTAGATATTTTACATGATAATGCTGAACAAGGTGGAGTTAATACTCAAGGTGAAAGGCTTATGGCTGAAGTTATGACATATATGGTTGATAATGGAATCAAGGTAGAAAAGAATAAAAGTATAATGGAACCAGTTAAACTTGTTCTTGAAGAAAAATTAAATGATGTTCATACTGATTTAAGAAACCACGATGATTGGAATGATGAATACCAAGCATTACTTTCACAAGAAAGAAAATATTTATATGCTTTAAATAGAATTGAACAATATGAAACTGAACAAAGAATATCTGAGTTTGAGCAAAAAATAAATGATGATGAAAATCAAGTTGTAACAGATACAGTTGATGCATCAAATACAACTGAACAAGCTGTTTAAACTCATAATTAAGTAAAGTAATATATTATACCCTCTGCAAAATTGATTGCAGGGGGTATTTAGAGTATAAATATTAAATAAAATGTTGAAAAACGAAATTTTATATGATATAATAGCAAATACATGTAGACTTTTTGCATGTAAAAAGGAGAGATTAATTATGAAATGTATTTTATTATGTGCGGGATATGCAACTAGGTTATTCCCTTTAACAGAGAATTTTCCAAAAGCTTTGTTAAAAGTTGGAGGTAAAGCAATAATTGATTATACTTTAGAAAAAGTAAATAAAATTGATGATATTGATGAAATCTATTTAGTAACAAATGCTAAATATACAAAACATTTTGAAGATTGGGCAAATGAAAAAAATAATATAAAACCAATCAAAGTATTTAACGATGGTACAGTATCAAATGATGATAGATTAGGTGCTATAGGTGATATAGAATTTGTAATTGAAAATGCAAAAGTTGACGATGACATATTAGTTCTTGCAACTGATAATCTATTTGAATTTGAACTTACAGATTTCTATAATTGTTATAAAGAGAAAAAAGCACCATGTGTATGTGTTAGAAAAGAAAATTATGAATTATTAAAAAGATTAGGTGTAGCTGAACTCGATGATAATATGAGAATGGTTGGATTTGAAGAAAAACCAGCTGAACCAAAAGGAAAATATGCAGTATATGCTGAATATATATATCCAAGAGAAATTGTTCCTCAAATTAAAACATATTTAGAAGAAGGAAATTCTTGCGATGCACCAGGAAACTTAGTAGCATATTTATACAAAAAGATGCCACTTTATGCTTATGAATTTTCAGGAGAATGTTTTGATATAGGGACACATGAAGCTTTAGCAGAAGTAAACGAATTATATAGTAAATAAAGAAAAATAAGAGGTTGACTTTTAAAAAGAGTGGGTAGATATAAATGAGTATTAGTAAGATTTCACGTACTTTAGTAGTTATATTATTTCTTGCTTTAATTATATTTATGGGTTATCAAGACGTAATGTTACTATTAAATAATAACAGTAGTAGTCCTACTTTAAATATTTTGAAAGTCGTATATATAATTGTAACAGCTTTATTGGTTGCATTATATGTTTATATAAAAGATAAATTATATAGAAAAAAAGTAAAGAGAAATATATCACTTATATATAGATATGTGTACATAACTTTTATAGTTGTTATTATGAGTATAATATCTATATATAAATATTTATACTTGATAGAAAATACTATTTTATTTATGTATATATTTTTAAAATTATTTATTGGTTTTGTTTTAAAGAAGATAATTTTTAACGTCTCTAAAAGTGATATATTATCAGTACTTGGATTATTTGGATTTGCAATGTTACCATGTGTGTATACAGATGTGAACATGATATTTATAAATTTAATAAAGACATTAATAATTTTTTCTACAATGCTTTTAATACAAAAGTTAATTGATGAATTAAAACAACTTGGTATAAAAAATAAAAAATACTTAGTTATTTCCGGTGTACTTGGTATATTTGTTGGAATATCGATTACAATTGGAATAAGTGTATATTTATGGATTGTAATGGCTTTAATGTCACTTATTCTTACAGTAAATCTTGATAAAACTCACTTAGGATTTCCAAAGAAAATTATTTCTATTGTAAATTCTAAAACTAAAGATACTTTGTATAAGGTTGAAAGAATCAATATTAGTAAACTCATTGTTTCGATAATAACTATTGCATTGATAGCTTCGTTAATTACATTTATAGGTATGATAGTTATAAATAATACAAGTATAGATAAAATAGGAATCTTTAATTTATCTACTGGAATTAAGGACATAAATGTAGAAAATTTTGTTTCAAATCTATTAAATAATACAAATATATTAAATTCTACATCTAAAACTTATTATGTTTTACTATATTCATATATTGTATTTATAGAAATACTTGCAATTGTTTTAAGAAGAAGATATGATACAAAGTCAACTGTAATGAAACTTTTCTTTATACTTTTATACATTTGTATATCTGTATTTGGGCTTGATATAACACATTATCAAATGATATTAACAGTATTTTTAATTTTAATTTCAATTGTTAATACATCAAATATATATTTAAATAGAGAAGAAAGAGTAAAAATGCTTGTTGCATCATAGATTGAAAGAAGGGGGAAAAATGGCGTATTATTCAGAAGATTTAATCGAAGAAGTAATATCTCAAAATGATATAGTAGAGGTAATATCTGAATACGTTACATTAAAGAAAAGTGGTAGGAACTTTATTGGTTTGTGCCCTTTTCATAGAGAAAAGACCCCTTCTTTTTGCGTGTCTATGGACAAGCAAATTTTTAAATGCTTTGGATGTTCGCAAGGTGGAAATGTTATTTCTTTTATAATGAAAATTGAAAATCTTGACTTTTGGGAAAGTGTTGAAATGCTTGCCGAAAGAGCACATATAGATCTTAGTAAATATGAACAGAGTTCAAAATCGTTTGGAGATAAACAAGAAATTAAAAACAAAAAAGAAACATTCTTTAATATAAATAGAGAAGCAGGAATTTACTATCATAATAATTTAATAAACCTTTTAAAAGAAGAAAATAATATTGTAAAAGAATATGTAAAAAAAAGACAGTTTGATATAAAAACAATAAATAAATATGGAATAGGTTATGCAAATGGTAAAATACCACTTTTGGATTATTTAAAAGAAAAAGGCTTTAGTGAGCAAGATATATTAAATTCTGGAATACTTGTAAAAAACGAAAGAGGAAAAATCTATGATAGATTTTTTTCAAGACTTATATTTCCAATATTTGATATAAGGGATAGAATAATAGCTTTTGGTGGACGTGTTTTAGACAAGTCTTTACCTAAATATGTGAATTCTAAGGAAAATGAAATATATCATAAAGGTAAAACTCTATATATGATGAATTTTGCAAAAAGAGAGAAGCATGATAAAATCATAATTGTAGAAGGATATATGGATGCAATAGCACTTCAAAAAAGTGGTTTTGATAATGCAGTAGCATCTCTTGGAACAGCCCTAACAGATGACCAAGCTCGCCTTTTGAAAAAATATACAGATAATGTTATAATATGCTATGATCAAGATTCAGCAGGACAAAATGCAACATTAAGGGGACTTGATATATTGCATAAAAGAGGTATTAATGTAAAAGTATTAAAGTTAGATAAACCTGATGTAAAAGATCCAGATGAATATATAAATAAATATGGAAAAGAAAGATTTGAAAAATGTATTGATACAAGTATTTCACTTGTTGAATTTAAGATTTCAATGCTTGAGAAAAATCTTAACATGAATGATATGGATTCAAAAATCCAATTTTTAAAAAATACAGCTGAGATTTTGGCCTCAATTGATAATGACATTGAAAGAGAAATTTATGTAGATAGAGTTTCTAAAAAATATGGTATAGGAACAGGGCCAATTTTAAAAGAAGTTGAAAAAAAACTAAATAAAAAACATGAAACAGTATATATTGATATGCAGTCTTTAACACGTAAAATGCATCTTACTACTACTCTTAAAAAGAAACAAGAACAATACGTTATACTTTTAATTTTAAGCCATAATAAAAAAATACAAGAAAGAATTTTTAATGAAGTAAGTATAGATGATTTTGAAGATGAAAATGTAAAGAAGATTTATGAGTATATACTTAAATTAAAAGAACAATATGACATTAATAAAATTGATATTTTATCTAAGTTAAAAGATGAAGAACTTATAAAAGAATTAACAGAAATAATATATATAGACACACAAAATATTGATAACGAAAAATTATTAAATGATGTATTAACATACAAACATAAGGAAAAACTATATAATAGAAGAGATGAAATTTTAAAAAGATTAGAGGAAAATATTTCAAAAGATGAGCAAGATATATTGCAATTTGAATTAAATCAAATTATAATTGAAATATCAAGATTAAAATCGTAAAGGAGTAAATAATGAAAGAAGTTTCAAATGGTAAAAAACAAATTGATGAACAAAAGGTGGAAAAAGTGGAAAAAATAAAAAATGAAAAAGTAGAGAAAAAAAATATCTCTAAAGAAGAAAAAAAAGAAAAAATTAAAAAATTTATTGAAAAAGGTAAAAAAGAGAAAAAAGTTAAGTATAAAGATATTGTTAAATTTGTAGATGAAGCAGAAATTACTCCTGAAGAGATGGCAAAAATATATGATACTTTAGCAGATCTTAATTTAAATATAATTATGGATGATGCAAAGGAAACATCAAAAGAGGCAAATATAGATTTACTTTCTGGAAAAGATAGAGAAGCTGTTGAAGATGATGATATAGATGTTGATGATTCTGATATGGCAGTTGTTAATATAGATGGTACAAAATCTGTTGCCGAACTTGATATTGAACCAAATCTTGAAGATATAACAGAAATTGAAAAAGATATTTTACTTGATGATGTTAAAAATATGGATTTTGTTGATAATATAAATGTCGATGATCCTGTAAAAATGTTCTTGAAAGAAATAGGAAAAATACCACTTTTAACATATGAAGAAGAAAATATGCTTGCTGAAAGAATGGTTCATGGAGATAAAGAAGCAAAAAAACGTTTAATAGAATCAAATTTAAGATTAGTTGTAAGTATAGCAAAAAAATACATTGGAAGAGGTATGAATTTCCTTGACCTTATACAAGAAGGAAACTTAGGACTAATAAAAGCAGTGGATAAGTTTGATCAATCAAAAGGATATAAATTTAGTACATATGCAACTTGGTGGATTAGACAAGCAATCACAAGAGCCATAGCTGATCAAGCAAGAACAATAAGGATACCTGTACATATGGTTGAAACTATAAATAAATTAATACGTACATCAAGGCATTTATTGCAAACTTTAGGGAGAGAACCAACTCCAGAAGAAATTGCTGCTGAACTTGAAATGCCAGTTGAAAAAGTAAGAGAAGTATTAAAAGTATCTCAAGAACCAATATCTTTAGAGACACCTGTTGGTGAAGAAGATGAGAGTAATCTTGGCAACTTTATACCAGATGAAGATGCTCCATCTCCTGCAGCACAAGCAGCTGATGTACTTTTAAGAGAACATATTGAAGATGTAATGCAAACATTAACTCCAAGAGAGGCGAAAGTTTTAAAACTTAGATTTGGTCTTCAAGATGGACGTATGAGAACTTTGGAAGAAGTTGGTCGTGAGTTCCAAGTAACAAGGGAACGTATAAGACAAATAGAAGCAAAAGCATTAAGAAAACTTAGACATCCAAGTAGAAGTAAGAGATTAAAAGATTTTATGAATTCTGAAGATTAATTTTAATATAAAAAAATATTAATAATTTGTATAAAAAATAAAAAAATGCACAATATAATAATGAGTACATTATTTGTTCTGTACTCATAAGATTTTAATTATGCTATGTTGTTATATGGTATAGTTATCACAATACAGATGGATTTTTTCTCGTCCATCTGTATTTTTTGACTTTTTCTGACTTTTGTATAAAAATCTATTGACATTTGTTTTGTATAGTAGTATACTATTAATAGTCAAAGAAAGTCAAAGTCTAAAAGGAGGCTAAAATGAAAATATCAGATTTAATAGAAGAGTATATAAATGAAATAATAACACAAAATGAAGTAGCAGAATTAAATAGGAGTGCACTTGCTGATAGATTTAATTGTGTACCATCGCAAATAAACTATGTAATATCCACAAGGTTTATACCTGAACTTGGATTTTATGTAGAAAGTCGAAGAGGAGGTGGTGGATATATAAAAATTAGTAGAGTAAATTCTACTAAAGAAGAATATATATCAAACATTACTGAAAAAATTGGTAGTAAATTGTCACAAAGTGTCGCAGATATTTACTTGGATGATTTTATACGATATAATCTATTAGATAAAAATACTGCAAAGGTTATAAAGGCTGCACTTTCTGACAAGAGCTTATTTAAGGTTGATAAAATAAAAAGAGATGAAGTAAGAGCTGATATTCTGAAGAATATATTAATGAATTTGTAAAGGAGTGATTATTATGAAATGTCAAAGTTGTGGAAAGAAAGAGGCAACTGTAAGATATATGGAAGATATAAATGGTAAAAAACAAGAAATGCATTTTTGCATAGATTGTGCTAAAAAATTAGGTTTTGTAAACTTTTCAGATATGTTTTCTCCAATGTTTACAAATATTCCAAGTTTGTTTGGAGATTTTGGATTTAAAGAGGAATTAAAATGCCCTACATGTGGTTATACATTTGATGATTATTCAAGCACTGGACTTCTAGGTTGTCCTGATTGTTACGATACATTTGAAGATAGACTAGATAATATTTTCCTTAAAATGCATGGAAAGAATAGACATATAAAATTAAGTAATAAAAAACGTATTTCAAATGCTAAAAGTATACAAAAAGATAAAATAGATAAATTAGATGAAGTAGCATCTTTAAAAAATGAATTAAAAACTTTAGTAGAAAATGAGGAATATGAGAAGGCTGCAGTTGTACGTGATAAAATAAAAAAAATAGAAAAAAGTAAAAGAAAATAATTAGGTGGTGAAATAAATGTGGTATAAAGAAATTTCAAAAGATTCTGATGTTGTAATTTCAACAAGACTTAGGTTTGCAAGGAGTATAGATGGATATAAATTTCCAAACATAATGAAGAAAAAAGAAAAGCAAAATTTACTAGATAAAGTGAAAAATAGTATAAACTTAAAAGAGTATAATTTCTTTAAAACAGAAGATATAGATGAAACTACTCTTGGTAGTTTAGTGGAAGAACATTTAATATCTAAGGAATTATTAGATTTATCAGATACGGCTATTGTAACAAACAAAGATTCAAGTATTGTCGCTATGTTAAATGAGGAAGACCATTTAAGAATTCAGGCTTTTGAGAGTGGTTTTGATATTGATAAATGTTATAATAATCTTATATCATTTACTGATAAACTAGAAGAAGAATTAAAATTTTCATATAGTGATAAATATGGATACATAACATCATGTCCAAGTAATGTAGGAGCGGCTATGAGGGTTTCTGTTATGCTTCATTTACCTGCACTTGCAAGATTAGGTCTTTTACCTAAAATAATTGATGAGGCAACAAGTTTTGGACTTTCAGTAAGGGGCCTTTATGGAGAGAATACATCAGGTTATGGTCATATATATCAAGTGTCAAATAGACAAACTTTAGGACTTAGTGATGATGAAATCATTAATAAAATAAAGGCAATTGTAGGAACAATAATATCACAAGAAAGAAAAGCAAGAAATGTTTTAAAAGAAAATAGTATATATTTAAGTGATGAAATATACAGAGCATTAGGAATATTAAAAAATGCAAGAATAATGTCTGAAGACGAGGCTTTTAAACTTTTATCTAAGTTAAGGCTTGGAGTTTCAATGAAGATAGTAAATGAAGTTAGCTTAGAAAAAGTTCAATCATTAATGGTTGACACACAAGAAAATACTTTAAAAACTATTATAAAAGAAGATTTATCAAAGGAAGAGGAAGATATAAAAAGAGCAGAATATATAAGAGAGGAGTTGAAGTAATATGTACGAATTTACAGGAAGAGCGAATAGAGTTTTAGAAATTGCAAAAGAATTTTCTATAACTCATAATTATTCATTTGTAGGGACAGAGCATATATTATATGGACTTGTAAAAGAAGGAGAAGGACTTGCAAGTAAAATTTTAACATCTCAAGGGTTAAAACCGGAATATGTTGAAGAAGAAATATTAAGAATTGATGGAGTAATGAATACCTTAGAAAGCGATCCAGAATTTACTCCAAGAGCAAAAAGAATAATTGAAAATAGTGCTAAAGAGGCAATGAGAATGGGACAAAATTATGTTGGAACAGAGCATATTCTTTTAGCACTTATGAGGGAAATTGATAGTGTAGCGGTTAGAATACTTATTGATACAAATATTGATCCACAAAGGATATTTGCAGATTTACTTAGACTTTTAAGTGAAGATTCACCAGTTGCAAACTATTCTGATTCATCATTTTCCTCTTCTGTTGATACCAATACACCAACATTAAATCAGTATGGCAAAAACTTAACGGCACTTGCTAAAGAATCAAAGTTAGATCCTGTTATAGGGAGAAAAAATGAAATTCAAAGAATAATTGAAATATTAAGTAGAAGAACTAAAAATAACCCTGTTTTAATTGGTGAACCAGGTGTTGGTAAAACAGCTGTTGTAGAAGGTTTAGCACAAATGATTGTTGATAATAAGGTGCCAGAAATATTAAAAAATAAAAAAGTTGTATCACTTGATATGTCGGCAATGATTGCAGGTGCTAAATATAGGGGCGATTTTGAGGAAAGATTAAAAAATGTTTTACAAGAAATAAAAAAAGCTGGTAATATAATTTTATTTATTGATGAAATGCATACTATAATAGGTGCTGGAGCTGCAGAGGGAGCAATGGATGCAGCTAATATATTAAAACCACTTTTATCAAGAGGTGAAATTCAAATAATAGGGGCAACAACTCTAAATGAGTATAGAAAACATATTGAAAAGGATGCTGCACTTGAGAGAAGATTTCAGACGGTTATTGTAGATGAGCCTACAACAGAAGATACAGTAAAAATATTAAGTGGACTTAAAGATAAGTATGAAGCACATCATAAAGTAAAAATTACAGATGAAGCAATAAAAGCAGCTGTAGATTTATCTGAGAGATATATAAATGATAGATTTTTACCAGACAAGGCTATTGATTTAATAGATGAAGCTTGTTCAAAAATAAAATTGAGAACTGTAACTATGCCTAAAAATATATTAGACATGGAAAATAAAATAGAAAAAGTTTCTAAGGAAAAAGAAGAAGCTATAATTTCTCAATCATTTGAAAAGGCTGCAAAATTAAGAGATGAGGAAAAGGAGCTAAAAGATAAAGTAAATAAAGCAAGAGAAAATTGGAAGAAAAAAGAAGAAAATAAAGAGGCAAGTGTAAATGCAGAAGACATTGCAAATGTAGTATCTGCATGGACAAAAATCCCGGTTACTAAGCTTACAAAAACTGAATCTGAAAAATTGAAAAACTTAGATTTAGAATTAAAAAAACGTGTAATTGGTCAAGATGATGCAGTTGAAGCTTTAGCTAGAGCTATTAAAAGAGCAAGAGTTGGACTTCAAAATGAAAACAGACCAATAGGATCATTTATGTTCCTAGGTCCAACAGGAGTTGGTAAAACTGAACTTACAAAAGCATTAGCAGAAAATTTATTTGGAAATGAAAATCAATTAATACGTCTTGATATGTCTGAATTTATGGAAGCACATAGTGTTTCTAAATTAATAGGTTCACCTCCAGGATATGTAGGATACGATGAAGGAGGTCAGCTAACAGAGCAAGTTAGACGTAAACCATATAGTATAGTTTTATTCGATGAAATAGAAAAAGCACATCCAGATGTATTTAATATGTTACTTCAGATATTAGATGATGGTAGACTTACTGACTCAACAGGAAGAACTGTAAGTTTTAAAAATACAGTAATAATTATGACATCAAATGCTGGAGCAAGAAATATAGTTGAACATCATTCTATTGGATTTATGAATAAAGAAGATAGTAAAAAAGACTATGAAAAAACTAGAGATGAAGTTATGGGCGAACTTAAAAAGATATTTAGACCAGAGTTTTTAAATAGACTAGATGACATTATTGTGTTTAAAAAACTAAGTAATGAGAGTATAGAAAAAATAACTAAAATTATGCTAGATGAATTCATAAAAAGATTAGAAAAGAAAAATATTAAAGTAGATGTATCTGATGATGTTATAAAATACATAAGTAAAGTTGGATTTGATGATACATATGGTGCAAGACCTTTAAGAAGAGCAATTCAGTCTAAGATAGAGGATAAATTTGCAGAAGAAATGCTTGATGGAAACATAAAAGAAGATAGTAATGTAAAGATTGATTTAAATGATGATAAAATTGTAATTAAGTAAAAATATGGCGGCTTATCTATGCCGCCTAAATTATATAATGAATTAAAATTATAAGTTTACATATATTATAATATATAAAAATAAAAAAGTGTATATAAACCACTGTATAACTCTTGAAAAAAATAAATCTTTGTGGTATATATAAATGTAGATGGAGGGGATTTTATGGATTTTAAAGATAAAGTAACAGAAATATCAAAAAAAGCAGGAAAGGTGGCAACTGATACATATAATACAGTAGCTGATAAATCAGGAAAATTATTTGAAGAGGCAAAAGCTAGAATTTCAATTTCTGAGATGGAAAAAGATATTGAAAAAATATATGAGTCTATGGGACTTACAATTTTCGAGAATTACAAAAATGGTGAAGAAGTAGGTAAAACTTTTGAAAAAGAGTGCAAGAAAATTGATAAGTTAAATAAAGATATTGCTGAATTAAATAAAAAGATTTTATTTAATAAAGGACTTAGAATATGTGCTGAGTGTGATGAAACAATATCTACAGAAGCAGTATTTTGTCCTAATTGTGGTGCAAAACAAAAACCTGTTAAGATAAAAGCTGATAAAAAAGCAGCTAAAAAAGAAGAAGAAAAAGAAGTTGAAAAGGAACACGTTTGTCCAGAATGTGGAAAAATTGAACCACCAGAAGCAAGATTTTGTACAAAATGTGGACATAAATTTTAATTTTATAAATTAAGAAAAATCATATGTAATAAATTTTAGTTTGTAGGGTAAATGAAAGAATTTACTCTACTTTTTTAATCTTTCAATATTGTAAGGTAAAAAATTGTAAAAATGTGATATAATATAATCATCAAAATTTTTAGTTTAAATGAAAGGATAGATATGAAAAATATTTTAATTGTTGAAGATGAAGAAATTATTAGAAAAGAATTAGAAACATTATTAAAAAATTCTGGATATAATGCGTTATCTCTAAATAGTTTTAGTAACGCTAAAGAAGATATAATAAATACAAAAGCTGATTTAATTTTACTTGATATAAACTTACCTAATATAAATGGTGAAATGTTATTAAAAGAAATAAGAAAAGAAATAAATACTCCTGTGATTATGGTTACTAGTCGTAATGATGAGGTAGATGAAGTTTTATCTATATCTTATGGAGCTGATGATTATATTATAAAACCATATAATCCTACTGTTTTACTTCTTAGAATACAGAATATATTTAAACGTATGGAAAATAATAGAGATGATTTGTTTTATGACGATATAATTGTAAATCCACAAAAAGGTACTTTAGATAAAAATGGCAAAACATTAGAGCTTACCAAAAATGAAATGATAATTTTTACCTATCTATTAAGAAGTCGAGGTAAAATTGTGAGTCGTGATAATTTAATGACTGATTTATGGAATAATAATGAATTTATAAATGACAATGCTTTAACCGTTAATATTAGTAGGTTAAGAAGTAAGTTACAAGAATTTGGTCTTGAAGGTAAGATAGAGACGAGAAAAGGACAAGGGTATAAGTTATTATGAATTTAAGAAAATATTTATTAGATAAAATTCCTCAAATTGCTTTTTCTGTTTTTGGAATTATAATTGCCTTTTTTATGTTAAATGCATTTAAGGTACAAAATGATTTGAAATTTGCACTTTTAATAATATTTATAATTGTTATTTTATTTAATATTTTGATAGATTATTTTAGAAAATATAAATTTTACAATAATTTAGTAAATACGCTTGATAATCTAGATAAAAAATACTTGATTTTAGAAATGATAAGTAAACCAGATTTTTATGAGGGAGAAATATTTTATCAAACACTTTATGAAATTAATAAGTCAATGATTGAAAATATAAAGGAATATACTTTAAGTATTAACGATTTTAAAGAGTATGTTGAAATGTGGATACACGAGGTAAAAATTCCAATATCAAGTCTTACATTATTAAATCATAATCATAAAGAACAAATGAACAAAAAGTGTACAGAACAAATTAGAAAATTAGATAATTACATAGATCAAATTTTATATTATGTAAGAAGTGAAAATGCTCAAAGAGATTATATTATAAAAGAAAAAAGTTTACAGGATATAATTAAAAGCGTAGCATTAAAAAATAAAGATGATATATTAGAAAATAATATTGAATTTAATGTAAATGTTAATAATGAAACAGTATTAACTGATTCTAAGTGGTTAGAGTTTATTTTAAATCAAATTATAAACAATGGTATTAAATATAAAAAAGATAATTGTAATTCAAAGATTGTAGTAAATGTAATGGAAGATGAAGAAAAAACATATCTTAGCATTTATGATAACGGTATTGGAATTTCCAAGTCAGATATTCCAAGAGTTTTTGATAAATCATTTACCGGAGAGAATGGAAGAAGAATGGCAAAATCCACTGGGATGGGACTGTATATTGCAAAAAAACTATGTGATAAATTAGGACATAAGATAACTATTGAATCCAAAGTGCAAAAGTATACAAGAGTTACTATTATATTTTCAAAAAGTGATTTTTATAAAATAAAAGAATGATATTTATAAAATTTACGTCTGTTACAAAAGTGTAATATTTAGTAATATTAGAATAACGACAAAATACAATTTCTGTACTAAAATAAAAGTATACAGAAAGGAGAATTTTTATGGAAAATATTTTAAAATTATCTAAAGTTGAAAAGTATTATGGCAATAAATCAAGTCTTACAAAAGCAATTGATAATTTATCATTTGATGTAAGCAAAGGAGAATTTGTAGCTATAATGGGAGCTAGTGGTAGTGGAAAAACAACTCTTTTAAATTGTATTTCTACTATTGATAAAGTTACATCGGGTCATATTTTTGTAGCAGGTAAAGACGTTACTAAATTAAAAGGTAATAATTTAAATAAATTTAGGAGAGAAGAATTAGGATTTATTTTTCAGGATTTTAATTTACTAGATACATTAACTGCATATGAAAATATTGCCTTAGCACTTTCTATTCAAAATGTTTCTGCCAAAGAAATAGATACAAGAATTAAAAAAGTTGCAAAAGAACTTGATATTACTAATATATTAAACAAGTACCCTTATCAAATGAGTGGAGGCCAGAAACAAAGAGTAGCTTGTGCAAGAGCTATTATTACTGATCCTAAGTTGCTTCTTGCAGATGAACCAACGGGAGCGTTGGATTCAAAATCATCAAAGATGCTTTTAGAAAAATTTGATTACTTAAATAAAGAAATACTAGCTACAATTCTTATGGTAACACATGATGCTTTTACTGCAAGCTATGCTACACGTGTTATCTTTATCAAAGATGGCAAAATCTTTAATGAAATACATAAAGGTGAAAATTCTAGGAAAGAATTTTTTGATAAAATAATTGATGTTGTAACTCTACTTGGTGGTGATTTAAACGATGCTCTTTAAGTTATCATTAAAAAATATAGGTAAGAGTATAAAAGATTATGCCATCTACTTTTTTACTCTAATACTTGGAGTTGCAATTTTCTATGTATTTAATGCAATTGATGATCAAACAGTTATGATGAATGTATCATCCTCAACCTATGAAATAATAAAACTTCTTGTAAGTATACTTTCTGGTGTGAGTGTATTTGTGTCTTTTATATTAGCCTTTTTAATTATTTATGCAAATAGATTTTTAATTAAAAGAAGAAATAAAGAATTTGGAATATATCTTACACTTGGAATGAGTAAAAGAAAAATATCATTAATATTATTCTTTGAAACATTAATGATTGGTATTGCTTCATTAATAGTTGGTTTAGTAGTAGGAGTTTTATTATCACAATTAATGAGTATTGTAGTTGCAAATATGTTTGAAGCTGATTTAACAAAATTTAAATTTATATTTTCAACAGGTGCATGTGTTAAAACTTTAATGTATTTTGGTATTATGTATTTTATTGTTATGATATTTAATACAATAAATGTTGGCAAATGTAAATTAATTGATTTAATGCAAGCAAATAAAAAATCAGAAAAAATAAAACTCAAAAATCCCATTGTTTGTACTATAATATTTATCATTTCTTGCATAACACTTGGAATTGCTTATTACCAAGTTACTGGTGGTGTTAATAATTTATTTAATAATAATTTTAATGAAAATAGTATATATATTCTCATTATATTAGGAGCAGTATCAACCTTTTTCCTATTTTGGTCTTTATCTGGATTGCTTTTAAAAATAGTTATAAGTTTGAAAAAAGTATATTATAAAGGTTTAAATAGTTTTACTTTAAGACAGTTTTCAAGTAAGATAAACACAATGATTTTTTCAATGACTATAATATGTTTGATGCTGTTTATAACAATCTGTGTGCTATCAAGTGCATTATCGATGAAGAATTCTTTAAATAAAAACTTCATTGATTTCTCACCAAGAGATATAGAATTTTCAAAAAGATGTAACGTTAATCAAGAAGAATCTGATATTACAGATATACAAAAGGAGAATTTAAAATTAAGTATTGAAGAAGTGTTTAAAAAATTTGGATTTGATTTTAATAGCAATTTAAAAAATATTGTTAAATTTTCATTATATTATGATGATAATGTTACATTAAAGTCTACACTTGGCTCTTATTTTGAAATAGCAAATAAACAATATCCATTTTTAAATTATAGTGACTATATTATTTTAATTAAAAATAGTGATTATAATAATATAGCAGATAGCTTTCATTTGGAAAAAGTCAAGTTGGAAGATAATGAATATGTTGTAGTAGGAAATTATTTGAGCATTATTAATATTAAAAATGAAGCCTTAGAAAGAAATACTAAGATAACAATAAATCAAAAAGATTATTATCCAAAATATAAAAAAGCAATCAATGGTTTTTATGAAATGGGAAGTCAAGAAACAGAAGTTGGTTTCATTGTTTTACCAGATAATGCTCTTAAAGACGAACAAAAAATTAGAAATCAAATTATTGCTGATTATAATGGAAATCCTGATGATATTGAATCTATAATTAATTCAATCACTAAAAATAATCAATTTTATATTGATTACGGCATATCTGTTGATACAAAAAAAGATATTAGAGAAGCAAGTATTGGTTTAGGTGCTGTAGTTACATTTTTAGGTTTATATCTAGGTATCATATTTTTGATATCATGTGCTGCAATTCTTGCTTTAAAAGAGTTATCAGAATCAAGTGATAATGTAGAGAAGTTTAAGATGTTAAGAAGAATTGGCGTAGATGAAGCAATGATTAATAAGGCTTTATTTAGACAAATTGGAATATTTTTCATGTTTCCACTTATTTTAGCAAGCATACATTCAGTATTTGGAATAATATTTTGTAATAATATTTTAAAGACAGTAGGGGTTAGTTTTAAGCTTTCATCAATTATTATAACAGCTATGTTTATAATATTAATATATGGAGGATATTTTTTCGTTACTTATTTATGTAGTAAAAATATTATTAAGGAAAATAACTAAAAAGAATTATCAGAAGCTGTTTTGTGTGTTTATTTTAACCAAAAAGTAATTATGTACATACTATATAATGTGGAGGTTAAAAAATGGAAGCAATAAAATTTAATAATTACTATAGAAATATGTACAATAGAAATTATCCATATTATGGTTATACATATAATAGAACAAGTGAGATGACAGTAGAATTAAAGGAAGCATTAGCATCTATAAAAGATTCTGTTGAAGGTGAAATTGAAGATGCGGCTTTTTATACAATGTTACTGTCTCTTACTTCTAATAAAGAGGACATAGAAATTATAAATAGTATTATATCTGATGAAAAGAAACATAATTTATTACTTAGAAATTTATATTTTGAATTAACGAATAAAAAATTACCAGAAAATAGAGAAGAAAAAAATGTGGATAATATGTTAAATTACAGACGAAATTTAAAAAAGGCACTTATGGGAGAACTTGATGCTGTAAAAAGGTATAGAAAAATTATGGCTGCTATGCCAGATGAAAATAAATATGCAGTTGTGATGGAGATACTTACGGATGAAATTAGACATGCAAATTTATACAATTATTTAATTGCAAAATCTATGCAAATGCTATAAAATTAAGGGTTGGTTGTGAGTTATATAACTAACCCGAAATTTTTTATAAATTTTTTGTAAAAAATGTCGAAAAAAGTATTGACAAAAAGAAATAAAAATGGTAAACTAATTAAGTCGCAAACAAAACATTAAAAAATGATTACAAACTTATGTAAAAAAGTAATCAAAAAAATAAAAAAGTTTTGAAAAACTGTTGACAAGTTTAATAAAAAATGTTAAACTTAATACAGTCGCAAAATTGTGACAAGCACATTGAAAAATAAACAATACATATACGAACCAAAAATGGTTGTACGAAGAGTGCAACCGTCAATAAAAACAAAGTAAATTCGCATAGCAGAAGTTATGAGAAAAAAGGATTTTAAACGAGAGTTTGATCCTGGCTCAGGATGAACGCTGGCGGCGCATTTAAGACATGCAAGTCGAACGAAAATTTACGCTTAAAGAGTTGATTAGTTTACTAAGAGATGATTTATTGTAAATTTTAGTGGCGGACTGGTGAGTAATACATAGGTAATCTGCCTTTTAGAGGGGAATAACTAGGAGAAATCCTAGCTAATACCGCGTAAGACCACACTTAGGCATCTAAGAGAGGTCAAAGGAGTAATCCGCTAAAAGATGAGCCTGTGGCTGATTAGTTAGTTGGTGGGGTAAGAGCCTACCAAGACGATGATCAGTAGCCGAGCTGAGAGGCTGGCCGGCCACATTGGGACTGAGATACGGCCCAGACTCCTACGGGAGGCAGCAGTTGGGAATATTGGACAATGGAGGAAACTCTGATCCAGTGACGCCGCGTGAAGGAAGAAGGTCTTCGGATTGTAAACTTATTTTATCAGGGAAGAAGAAAGTGACAGTACCTGAAGAAAAAGGACCGGCAAACTACGTGCCAGCAGCCGCGGTAATACGTAGGGTCCAAGCGTTATCCGGATTTACTGGGTGTAAAGGGCGAGTAGACGGCGCTGTAAGTCAGCTGTGAAAACTTAGGGCTCAACCTTAAGCCTGCAGCTGAAACTGTAGTGCTAGAGTGCAGGAGAGGTAAGCGGAATTCCTAGTGTAGCGGTGAAATGCGTAGATATTAGGAGGAACACC
>OLOX01000848.1_pt1 | contig 31240 bp, 17 predicted proteins | sample 1672091 | NCBI WGS metagenome assembly OLOX01 (sample SAMEA3136644, study PRJEB25190) | human gut metagenome | reverse complement strand
TGCTACATATCGCTCCAGCTCCCGCTGCCCGGTATGCTGCGCACGCTGCCAGTTTCCGCCGCCGCGTGCTTCGGGCTCCAAGCGGCGATCATGCTGCTGAGCCTTGACGTTGTAACGACGGCTGTGCTCAAGGTCACGCGGCCGCGCTTCGGCATTGACACACTTGCGGTGTTCTCCTGCCTTATAAGCGGTGCGGACGCGCTGATAGTTGCGCTGTCCGACACGGCGAGGGCGCACATCCCGCTGTGCGCGCTGACAAGTCTTTCGCTTTTCGGCATACTGATATCGACATACCTCAGCGTCAAGGGGCTGCGCAAGGCGACGCGCGTCCCGGCCATCGGCAAGCACTTCTATTCCGTGACAGGTGAAAACAAGCTCGGCAAAAAGGAGCTTACGCTCCTCAAGTCCCAGCGCCCGGCGACGGGCTTTGTCCGTCGCGCCGAGGAAGCGCCGCCCGATGAGACGCTGTTTCTCCGGCTCGCGCCGATCCTTGCCGTGCTGGCGCTGCTGATCTTCTGCTACATGAGCAGCTGCGGCATCCGCGAGCGCCGCTTTCTCGACACGGCGGTCTTTCTGCTGCTGTGCAGCCTGTGGTGCCTGACCGATTCCGGCCTGTATCAGCTCTACGGCGCCGACACCGCCGCCGGGAGCGTCGTTTCCTTCTACGCCTTCATGACCATGGCCATCCCGATGGTGCATTTCGTCCGCAACACGGTCAGCGGCAGGCTGCGGCTCGTTCCCGACGTGTGCATCGCGCTGCTTTGCATCAACGCCCTCGCGCAGGGCGCGGCGTACCGGCTGTTCGGCGTGCCGTTCATCGATATGCTGCCGCTGACGCACCTGCTCCTCACCGCAGGCGTTGCGGCGATGCTGACCGTGCTTTTCCGCTCGTACCGCGCTCAGCCCGCGCCGCAGCTCCGGCTGCGCATGGCGGCGTTCGCCGCGCTGGGCGCGTTCGGCGTGGCCGCGCTCGTGCTGTACTGGCTGCTCCATATCTACTGGTATGACGCCGTGTACCAGTTCGGCGTGCTGCTGTTCATCATCCTGCTGCTGCACGGCCTGATCAGCCAGGCGGCCGAGGATATGCGCTTTCACATGGAGCACCGCATCAGCCATCAGATGCAGCGCGAGGACCGCATGACCGGCCTGCCGAACCGCCGCGCGTTCGAGGAATACATGGAGCGCATCCGCACCGGCGAGGCCGGCTGCCTCGACGCGGTGCTGACCTATATCCGGCTCGAGGGCCTGAACGAGCGCAACGACCGCTTCGGCCTTCAGGCGGGAGATGAAGCGGTCATCGCGGCGGCGCGGTGCGTTTCCGACTTCTGCCGCGAGTGCGAGGACGAGGGCGAGAGCGTCTTGTGCTTCCGCACGGGCGGCAACGAGTTCGCCCTCATCCGACCCGAGCCGCATATCGACTCCGGACAGCTGCACCGGCAGTTCCGCGCGGTCGTCGCACGCTACAACCGTACCTGCGCGCCGCGCGCGCGCATCACCATGACCTTCGGCTTCAGCCGTCTGTGCGACGAGGACGGAAAGTCGCGCAGCATCAGCGCGTGGAAGGCCGAGGCCGACGCACATTTGAAGAAAAACGAAGCCAGACTGGGAGGAGACGCAGAATGACAACCAACATACATTATCTGATCGCCGGAATGGCGGTGCTGCTGGTCGTCATATGGCAGTATTCCCGCCAGCGGCAGATGGACGACCGGAACAGCCGGATGTTCCGCCGTCTGCTGAGCGTCGTCAGTCTGGACGTTGCCGCGGAGCTGGTCAGCACGGGCTTCATCCTGTACGCCCCGTACAGCTTCAATGTCTGCCGGATGCTCTCGAACACGGTGTTCTACCTGTTTCAGGCGCTCCTGCCGCTCCTGCTGCTGTACTACGTCTGTACGCTGTGCACGAGCCGCGTGATCGCGCCCTCGGCCGTGCTGCGCATGGGCATCCCGACCATCGCTCTGGTCTGTATCATCCTGACCAACCCCTTCACCGAGATGCTGTTCTATTTCGACGGCACCGGCTACCGCCACGGCCCGTGGTATCTGCTGCTGTACGTCAGCGCCCTGCTGCACATCGCGGGGGCGGCGGTCTTTGTCGCGGTGCACCGCGCGTCGGTCAGCCGCCGCAATCTCGCATCGCTCTTCGCGGTCTTTGCGCTCGCCGCCCTCGGCATCGCCGCGCAGGCCGTCAACCCTGAGGTGCTGACGACCGGCTTCGGTCTCTCGCTCAGCATCCTCGCCATGTATCTGACCATCAACAACCCCTGCGCGTGCATGGACAGCCTGACCGGCCTGAACGACAAGCAGTACCTGCTGCGCCGGATGGACGAGCTGACCGACGCGCACAAGGCCTTTCACATCATCACGGTCTACGCCTACCAGCTCGAGCACATGAACAAGATCGCGGGCATGCGGGGCGGCGACGAATTCCTTCGCCGCGCGGCGGAGCGGATGCAGGAGATCGCGGGCAGGAACGTGTTCCGCGTCACGGGCAGGCGCTTTCTGCTGCTGACGTTCTCGCTGCGCGAGTATGAGACCTGCCTGACGCGCCTGCGGCAGCTGTTCCATACGCAGCCGGACGACGCGCAGTCCGCCCCCACGCCGGTCATCCTGTGCGGCGTGGTGAACGCGGAAAAGCTGGGCACGAGCGGTCTCGTGCTCGACTACGCGGAATATCTCGAGTCCCTCGTCTCCCAGAGCGGCGAGACGCAGGTCATCCAGAACGACCGCAAGACCATGGACAGCTTCCACTACAACAAGCAGGTCGAGCAGTTCCTGCACCGCGCGATCGAGGAAGATCTGTTCGAGGTCTACTATCAGCCGGTCTACTCGCTCCACCGCCAGCGCTACGTGACCCTCGAGGCGCTCAGCCGCCTGCGGCATCCCGAGCTTGGCTGGATCTCCCCGGACATCTTCATCCGCCTCGCGGAAAAGAACCACCTCATCACCCAGATCACCGAGCTTCAGCTGCGGCGCGTCTGCCGTTTTCTGCGCGAAAACCCGGCGCTCCGCGCGAGCATCGCCAACGTCAAGATCAATCTCTCGCCGCTCGACCTCATCCAAAGCGAGAGCGGCAGCCACCTCGTCCGCATCCTCGGGGAATACGGTCTCCCCTGCTCCTGTTTCCAGTTCGAGATCACCGAGACCGTCGCGACCGAGTATTCCGCGAGCCTGACCCGTGTGGCGGAGAGCCTTCAGGCGGCCGGCATCGGCCTGTGTCTGGACGATTTCGGCTCGGGCTACGCCAACCTCAACACGGTCATGCAGCTGCCCTTCTCGGTCATCAAGCTCGACCGCTCGCTCCTGTTCCACATCTGCACGGACAAAAACGCCGCCCTCTTCTACCAGAGCATCGTCTCGGCCTTCTGCCGCCTCGGCTACCGCATCGTCGCGGAGGGCGTGGAGACGCAGGAGGAGATGGAGCTGCTGCGCAGCTGGAACGTGGACATGATCCAGGGTTACTATTTCTCCCGTCCGCTGCCGCCGGATGACCTGCTGCGGCTGCTCACGGGGAGCGCGGAGATGCAGGCGGAAAATCAGGCGTGAATGTTCCGGAAAAAATCTTTCGAGTTCCGGAACTTTCCCGCACGCGCTGCGTCTAAGTCTGACGAAGAGACAGAGATACCGGCGTCTCTTCGGGAAAGAAGGCATTTATCATGAAAAAAACATTCCTGCTGCTTGCGTGCACCGCGCTGCTGGCGGCTTCGCTCACGGCCTGCGGCGAGGGGCCGGCTGAAAATAAGGACACCGGCTCCTCGGCCTCGTCCTCGGACAGCGCCTCGGCCGAGAGCAAGCTCTCGGGTACGCTCGACGAGAAGAAGGACTTCATGTTCGTCGTGACCGACGAAAAAGGCGCGGCGTATGAATTCACCTTCGACGCCTCGGCAAAGCCGGAGGGTCTGGACGACGTCGCGGAAGGCGATTCGGTCACTGTCACCTACAAGGGCACGGTCTCCGAGGCCGACCCGTTCGACGGCACGGTCATTTCGGTCGAAAAGAACTAAAATGAGCACAAAAAACCCCTGCCGGGACAGGCTTTCTGTCTCCCCGGCAGGGGTTTTCGCTTTTTATCAGGGCTGCTGCTCCGCCTTGTCCAGATACATCAGGTAATCCGCCTTGCGGATGGCCTCGGTGATCGGATGCACGCCGCAGACGCCGCCGACGCTGACCGAGAGCCGGATGTCCGCGAACTCGGACATTCGGACGCCGCGCACGGTCTGCTGGATCTGCTTTTTCTTCTCGAGGAAGATCTCCTCGGTCATGCGCGGGAACAGGAGCAGGAACTCGTCCCCGCCGTAGCGGATGAGGATGTCGGTCTTGCGGATGCACGAGCGTATCGCGCCCGCGATGTCGCGCAGCGCCGCGTCTCCGGCGGCGTGGCCGCAGGTATCGTTGATGTGCTTGAAGCTGTTCACGTCGATGAGCGCTACGCCCTCCATGCCCTCGAGGTGGGTGCGGTAGGTCTCGAAATAGCGGCGCGCATAGACGCCCGTCAGCGGGTCGAGGAACAGCTGCATATCCTCGCCGCGCGTGCGGTCGAGCAGGAAGCGCGAGCCGTTCGCGTCGATCCAGCGGCCTTCGCTCAGCCGCGAGACCATTTCGAGCACGCAGGGCGTGCCGTTGATCGAAACGTACCTCGCGATGACGAAATACATCTCGTTGCGGGTAAATTCGAGCTTGTTGAGCGTGGTGTGCTCGGCGAAGGCGCGAGAGGAGATGCAGTTGGCGCAGCTGCTGTCGGTGTCCCAGAACGCGGCGCAGCGCTCGCCCGTGCGGTGCAGCGTACCGTCCGCGTCCAGCTCGAGCACGGCATTGGCCGACGGGTCGACCAGACGGACGACGTCAAAGATTCTGCCGAGGCGCTGCATATCCTCGACGATCAACGGCCTGTTCGCCGTGCTCTTGTCCGCGCAGCAGAGGGGCGCATGGCTGTCCTGCTCCTTCTGCGTGTCGGTCATGCAGCCGATCACGCCGATATAGCTGCCGGGCGAGAGCGGCGACCAGAGCGTGTGCAGCCGGATGCTGTGCCAGTGCTGCTCGCCCGCGACCGGCAGGAGCACGCTGATGGAAAGCTCGTTGTTCTCGGGCGTCGTGGCCTTGAGGGCGGAATGGAGCCGCGCGACGTCGGCCGGACGCAGCGGGCGCATATTGTCCGGGTCGTGCACGTCTATGATCATCCGGCTCTGCTTCCCCGGACGGCTCCAGTCGACCACGAGGACCGACTGGGAGATCGTATCGTACTCGAACTGCACGCCGCCGCAGCAGGACGCGAAGAAGAGCATCTTTTCCCGGAGGGAGTCCAGTTCGCGCTGGGCGCGGTCGCTGCGCGGCATATTGCTGTTCTGCAGCAGCTCGGTGGACAGGCGCTGCGCGCGCTTCTTCATGCTCCGCTCGACCGCGAGCCGCGGCAGCGCGTGCCTGAGGTTCGCGCTGATCTCCTGAAGGCAGTCGAGCAGCATCGGGTTGAACGCGCCGCACTCCCCGTTGAGGATCATGGAGACGGCGGTGTCGTGGCTGTACGCCTTTTTGTAGCAGCGGTCGCTCGTCAGCGCGTCATATACGTCCGCCAGCGCGACGACCTGCGCCGAGATCGGGATCTGCTCGCCGAGCAGGCCGTCCGGGTAGCCGCGGCCGTCCCAGCGCTCGTGATGCCAGCGGCAGATCTCGATGGCGGTCTTGAGCAGCGGCTCCTTGCGGTACGGCGTCAGTCCCTCGAGCATGGACGCGCCGATGGCGGGATGGGTGCGGATGACGTCGAACTCCTCGGGCGTCAGGCGGCCCGGCTTGTTGAGGATGTTCTCGGGGATGCTGATCTTGCCGATGTCGTGCAGGGCGGAGGCGGTGACGATGAGGCGGATCTTTTCCTCGGTCAGATGGTATACGTCGGTCTTTTCGACCAGCCTGCGCAGCAGCATCCCGGTCACGGTCTGCACCTGAAGCACGTGCTGGGCGCTCTCGCTGTTGCGGAACTCGACGATGTGGCTGAGAATGCCGATCATGACATTGCTGTCCCGCTGATTGCGGTAGATCTGGTCGGAGACCATGCCCATCAGCCGCTTCTGGTTGGCGTAGAGCCTGAGCGTGTTTTGGACGCGGCGCTGGACGATGTACGAGTCGAACGGACGGCAGATGTAGTCGGCAACGCCGAGACTGTAGCAGCGCTTAATGGACTCGCGGTCGTCGGCGGCGGAGATCATGATGACCGGAATCTCGTCGATCCAGCGGAACTGGTTCATGTGCTCGAGCACGGCAAAACCGTCCATCTTCGGCATATTGATGTCGAGCAGCACCAGATCGATGTTCATATCCTGCTGGAGCATCCGGAGCGCCTGCGCGCCGTCCACTGCCTCTGCGTATTTGTATCCCTCGCCCAGGATGGCCTTGAGTATTTCTCGGTTCATCTCCGAGTCGTCAACGATCAGGATTTTCTGTCGGTTCATAGTCGTTCGACCGCAGCCGGGTCGCGGTCCCTCCCTCTGTCCGATCTTGTCGGTTTTTCACTATTTTATTATACTACCAAAGCAATGCAGAATAAAGAAAAACTTCCAGCATCAGCGACCAATATTATTGTACAGCCGGGCGAAATCGTGTATACTGAATGATTGAATGATAAACTGCGGTATCTTCGGCCGCAGGGAGAGAGAGACAGAAGGAGACACGACGATCTATGATAAAACTCAAACGGCTGAGACGCGCATCGGCGCTTTTTGCGGCGCTGTCGGCGCTCCTGCTGTCCGGCTGCGCCCCGTCTGCGGCGTCCGACAGCGCGCTCCCGGCGCTCACCGTCGGCAGCGACAGCTATCCGCCCTATGTCTACATGGACAATAACGGCGACATCACCGGTCTGGACGTCGAGATCGCGGAGGAGGCGTTCCGCCGCATGGGCTACCGCGCGGAATTCACCACGATCGACTGGGAGAAAAAGACCGAGCTGGTCGACAGCGGAGAGATCGACTGCATCTGGGACTGCTTTTCCATGGAAGGCCGCGAAGACGACTATCAGTGGGCGGGGCCGTATCTGGTGAGCCGTCAGGTCGTGGCGGTCGACGCGCAGAGCGGCATCGAGACGATGAGTGACCTCGCGGGAAAGACCATCGCGGTGCAGGCCACCGGCAAGCCGGAGGCGATCTTCCTGCGCGGCGGCGCAGACGTCCCGGCCTTCCGGAACATCATCAGCCTCGCGGACCGCGGCGTGCAGTACGCCATGCTCGACTGCGGCTATACGGACGCGATCGCGGCGCACGAGGAGGCCATCCGGCAGTATATGAAGGACTACGGCGCGAACTTCCGCATTCTCGACGAGCCGCTGCTCGTGACCGGCATCGGCGTGGCCTTTTCCAAAAATGACACGCGCGGCCTCGCGGCGCAGCTGAACGAGGTCTTTGAGCAGATGCGCGAGGACGGCAGCATGGAAAAGCTCGTCGGAAAGTATCTCGACGACCCCGCGCACAGTCTGGAGGTGGATGCGCTTGAACAGTAAAAACCGAAAGCCGCGCTCGCGGAAAGCCTTCGCCTGCCTGTGCCTTGCGGGCGGACTGCTGTTCCTCGGGATGGTATTCGGGCTGTCCCGTTATTCCGATATGCAGAGCTGCGAGCACCGCATGAACGAGCTGATCGACTTCGTCAAGGAGCAGTCCTCCGCCTACGTGCAGTACAACGAGACCGCCGTGGCCAAGGCGCTCGTGCGCGGCACGACCGCGATGCAGGAGCTGGACGGCCTGACGCTCGACTGCGGCGAGGACGCGCTGCGGCAGTACACCGAGCGGCTGTGGCTGACCGGCGTTTCGGTCGTGGACGCGAAGGGCAGGCTGGTCTGCGAATACAGCACGGACGGCATCGGCTATGCTCAGCTTCAGACCGATCTGGAGCCGGAGCGCGTGCTCGCCGTGGTCGGCCATCCGCAGAGCACCTACGTCCGCCGCGTGCAGCTGACCGACGGCTCGTTCGCCGACACCACCGTGCACAGCCTTGCGGACGGCAGCGGCGCGGTGCTCGCATGGCGGCACACGAAGGCGGCGTTCGCGCAGAAATCCGTGCTCTCCGTGCAGGATCTGCTCGACGGCTACGACGCCGAGACCACGGGAGTCGTAATCCTCTCGGACGGCAACCGCGTGACCGCGTCGGACGAGCCGACCCTCATCGGCACGGACACCACCGCAAACGAGCAGCTCCGCCGCATCCGTTCGAGCGGCAGGGCGGAAACGCTGGTCTATGCCGGGCGGAAGGGTCTGACCCGGTACTACGGGATGTACAGCCACGGGCGCGATTTCTACTACTACATATATGTCCCGGGCCGACTGCTCTACACGAACACGCCGATCAACATGATCGTGGCGTTCCTCGCCTGCCTGGGCGGTCTGACGCTGCTCCTGTTCGTGCGCCGAGGCACGGAAAAGAGCTTCCTGCGGCAGCAGCAGTCGCTCGAAAAGGAATATCAGCTTTCGCTCGAGCAGAAAAACGCCGAGCTTGAACGCGCCATCCGTCAGGAAACGGCGGCCAACCGCGCCAAGCGCGAATTTCTGTTCAATATGTCGCACGACATCCGCACGCCGATGAACGCGATCATCGGCTTCACCTCGCTCGCGGCCACCCATATCGACAACCGCGAACAGGTGCTCGACTACCTGAAAAAGACCGCGACGGCGAGCCAGCACCTGCTCTCGCTCATCAACGACGTGCTCGACATGAGCCGCATCGAGAGCGGCAAGGTCTCGCTCGAGCCGCGCCCGGTGCACCTGCCCGAGCTTGTGCACGACCTGCGCGACATCATCCAGTCGGGCATTTCCGCCAAGCGCATCTCGCTCTTCATCGACATGGTCGACGTGGAGGACGAGGACGTCATCGCCGACCCCATGCGCCTCAACCAGATCATGCTCAACATCCTGTCCAACGCCATCAAATTCACCCCGGCGGGCGGCACGATCACCCTGCGCATCGTCCAGAAGCAGACCGCGCCGCAGGGCTGCGCGGACTATGAGTTCCATATCCGCGACAACGGCATCGGCATGAGTCCGGCGTTTCAGGAGCACATCTTCGAGCAGTTCGCGCGCGAAGAGACCTCGACCGTCAGCGGCATTCAGGGCACCGGCCTCGGCATGGCGATCACGAAAAATCTGGTCGACATGATGGACGGCGGCATTTCGGTCGAGAGCGAGCCGGGAAAGGGCTCGGAATTCACGGTCTCCCTGCGCTTCCCGGTCAGCGGAGAGCGTGCCGCCGCGCCCGCGCGCATCCCCCAGCTCGAGGGCCTGCGCGCGCTCGTCGCGGACGACGACACCGACACCTGCCTGAACGTCAGCAAGATGCTGCGCACGATCGGGATGCGGGCGGACTGGACGACCTCGGGACGCGAGGCGGTCGTCCGTGCGCAGGACGCGCTCGATCAGGGCGACGGCTTCCGCGTGTTCATCATCGACTGGATGATACCCGATATGAACGGCCTCGAGGTCGTGCGCCGCGTGCGCAGGCTGATCGGCGAGGCGACGCCCATCATCATCCTGACCGCCTACGACTGGACGGACATCGAGGTCGAGGCGAGGTCCGCGGGCGTGACCGCCTTCTGCGCAAAGCCCCTGTTCCTGTCCGAGCTGCGGCGCGTGCTGGCCGAGCCGTTCCGCATGGAGGAACAGGCGGAGCCGACGGAAAAGGCGGCGGAATTCGCCGGAAAACGGCTGCTGGTCGTCGAGGACAACGCCCTCAACCGCGAGATCGCGGTGACGATGCTCGAGGAAGCCGGGTTCGCGGTGGACACGGCGGAAAACGGAAAGCTCGCGGTGGACAAGGTGCGCGAAAGCGCGCCCGGATACTATGATCTGGTGCTGATGGACATTCAGATGCCGGTCATGAACGGCTACGAGGCCACGCGCGCCATCCGCGCCCTGCCGGACGCCGAAAAGGCGGCCCTGCCCATCGTCGCCATAACGGCGAACGCCTTTGACGAGGACCGCCAGAACGCCGCAAAGGCCGGCATGAACGGCCACCTCTCCAAGCCGTTCGATATGCAGCAGCTGCTCGCGATGATTGAAAATGTACTGCCGTGAGAGAGCCTTCCCGAAAACGTTGCAACGTCAAAACTGCATAACGTTATAACTTCACAACGTTATAACGTTGTAACGTTTGCTCTCGCATTCATTACAAAAACGCTCCGATTTCGCTGAAAAACCTGTCTTACAGGAGGAAAACCGCACATGAAAGGAACAGCCATTTATCATTCGCCGTTTGGGAAAATGCAGATGGACTGGGAGGACGGCGCGGTCACGGCCTTGAAGCTCGCCCCGTTCGGCGCCTGCGAGGGAACGCCGAACGCGCTGACCGCACGGGTATTCCGTCAGCTGGACGAGTATTTTTCCGGGACGCGACAGACGTTCGATTTTCCCTGCCGCCTGCACGGCACGCCCTTCCAGCAAAGGGTCTGGGCGGCGCTGCGTGACATCCCCTATGGCGAAACGCGCAGCTACAAACAGCTCGCCGAGGCCATCGGCCGGCCGAACGCCTGCCGCGCGGTGGGCATGGCAAATCACGCGAACCCCATCCTCATCGTCATCCCCTGTCACCGCGTCATCTGCGCGGACGGCTCGCTAGGCGGCTATGCCGGCGGCGCGGAAATGAAAAAGGCGCTGCTGCGGCTCGAGCAGGCGGGCGAAGCATGACCTGCGGAAGCAGCGGCGGCTGTCCGGATTACAGCTTTGGTTTCAAACGTCTGAAAGGGGTCATTCCATGATCTACACGGTAACACTCAACCCCGCACTGGATAAAACGGTAGAAATTCCGGGCATGGCGCTCGACACCGTCAACCGCATCACCGAAATGCGCACCGATCCCGGCGGCAAGGGCATCAACGTGAGCAAGGTGATCGCGAAACTCGGCGGAGACAGCCGCGCAGTCGGCATCCTCGGCGGTGAGAGCGGCAGAACGCTCGAAAAGCTGCTCGAGGGCGAAAATTTCACCACGAGGTTCCGCTTTGTCGAGGGACAGACCCGCACCAACCTCAAGATCATCGACCGCGAGCGGCACACGAACACCGACATCAACGAGCCGGGTCTGACCGTCACGGCGGCCGAGCTGGACGCGCTGCTGCGCGAGCTGCTGGCGGAGCTTCGGCCGGGTGACATCGTCGTTCTCGCCGGAAGCCTGCCGAAGGGCGCGCCGCAGGACACCTACCGCAGTTGGACGGCCGCGTGCAAAAAGGCGGGCGCACGGGTCTTTCTCGACGCGGACGGCGCGCTGCTCGCGGAAGGGATCAAGGCCGCACCGCACCTCATCAAGCCGAACGACGGCGAGCTGTCGCGTCTGGCGGGGAGAAAGCTCGAGACCCTCGAGGAGCTGACCGCCGAGGGCAGAAAACTGCTGGAGCGCGGCATCGAACGGGTCGTGATCTCGCTCGGCGGCCGCGGCGCGCTCTATCTGCGAAAGGGCAGCACGATCTACGCCGAGGGTCTCAGGGTCCCGGTCGGCAGCACGGTCGGCGCAGGCGACAGCGTGGTCGCGGCGCTCGCGTATGCCGAGGCGCAGGGACTGAGCGAGGAAGAGGCCGTCCGCCTCTCGACCGCCGCCGGTGCGGCGAACGTCATGTGCAGCGGCACGCAGGCCGCCGAACGCGAGGCCGTCGAGGCGCTGCTCCCGAAGGTGCGCTTTACCCGTCTGCGGCCGTGAGCGCCGTCCGCGCGGCGTCAAGGTGCCGGAAAGAAAAATCCGGCGCATCGGAAAAGTGGTAAAGTTATAAAGTCACAGCGTTTCAAAGTTATAACGTTTCATGCAATCTATCCCGGCGGAACAGGACGTTTTCCGTCGGGATTTTCGCGTTCTGCGAACCGATATGCGGAGTAAAGTTGCAACGTTTTAACGTTATAACGTTACAGCTTTGCGGCGTCCGGCGAAAAAAGGATTGACAGCCGGAGAAAATGCAGTATATTCTTATCTCAGAAAAATACCGCACAGACAGAAAAAGGAAAGGGAGATTTCGGTATGTCGGAGCTGTCGAGCATCAAAAGTCAGGCGCTGACCGAACGGATCGAGGAGCGTTTGTTTGCGTACATTCTGGACAACCATCTGAAGGTCGGGGCGAAGCTGCCGAACGAGCATGAGCTGGCGGCGCATTTCGAGGTCAGCCGCGGCACCGTCCGCGAGGCGGTCAAGCTGCTCGTCTCGCGCGGCGTTCTGCGCGTCAAGCACGGCTCGGGCACCTACGTCGCGTCCCTGTTCCCGCTCCACGCCAATCCGTTGGGTCTGGACGCGGTGGAGGACAAACTACAGCTCGCGCTCGATCTGACCGACGTGCGGCTCATGCTCGAACCGTCCATCGCATCGCTTGCGGCGCAGAACCGCACGGACGAGGAGGTCGAGCAGCTGGCCGAATACTGCGACGCGGTGCGCGAAAAGATCGAGGCCGGGGAGGACTACCTCATCGAGGATATGCGCTTTCACTGGTACCTCGCGAAATGCTCGCACAACATGGTCGTCGAGCCGCTGATGCCGATCATCGACGCGGCCGTGATCTCGATCGCCAACATCACGCGCAAGGAGCTGCTCACCATGACCATCGACACGCACAAGGAGATTCTGGACGCCGTGCGTGACCGCGACCCGCAGGCCGCCCGCAGCGCCATGTCCGTGCATCTCGACACGAACCGCATCTTCATCCGCCAGACGAAAACGGCGCGGTGAGACTGTCGAGACTGTCGCGAAACTACAGTTTCGCCGACAAGTGTGTTCTGACTTCGCAGAACACGGACGTCCGAAAGTTCCCATGCGGAAACTTTCTCCCTCTGGGAGTATAAAAACCGAGGTACACGCCCCCGGTTTTTATATATTTGCTTCGCAAATATTATTACATGCGCGCTGCCGCGCGGCAGCGTCAACATCGTGAATACAGACTTTTTCGACAGTCTTTCAAGCGCCTGCATCGCAGGCGCTTTTTTTGCGCGCAGCCTGAAGTTGTCCGATGTTTTTTTCTCGCTTTTTCTTATTTCCCGCGCATTTCCTGCAAAAATGCGCAAACTGTTTACGCAATTTGATGGTTTTGCACGATTTTATAAAAAAATTTTATTGCAAAAGTAGAAAGCATTTTGGACAACTTGAAACACATCTTTTCAAAAATTATAATGCTGAGTATAGAGACCTGCTCCGGAACAGCCGGCGTTTCCGGGGGGTCAGCATAGAAAATTTTCGGGTGAAAAGATATTACAGGAGGAATGCGTTATGTTACGCAGCGAACATATTCTGAAGGGTCTGGGCAACCAGTATTACCGGGCAACCTACAAATCCATGGGCTTTACCACCGAGGATCTGGGGCGTCCGCTCATCGGCATCGCGAACGCCTGGAGCGAGTGCGTGCCCGGCCACTACAACCTGCGTCAGGTCGCGCAGCGCGTCAAGGACGGCATCTACCGCGCAGGCGGCACGCCCATCGAGTTCGGCGTCATCGGCGGCTGCGACGGCATGGGTCAGGGTCACGACGGCATGCACTTCATCATGCCCTCGCGCGAGCTGATCGCCAATTCCATCGAGTCCATGGCGCAGATCAACCTGTTCGACGGCCTCGTCCTGCTCGGCTCGTGCGACAAGATCGTTCCGGGCATGCTGATGGCGGCGGCCCGTCTGGACATCCCGTGCATCTTCCTGCCGGGCGGCCCGATGGAGGGCGGCGTTGAGTTCGACGGCCGTCAGGCCGACCAGACCTCTGCCACCGAGGCTTATGGTATGCTTTCCGCCGGAAAGATCACGGAGGCGGAGTATGTGGCTCTGGAGGATACCGCCTGCCCGGGCTGCGGCTCGTGCTCCTACCTCGGCACCGCGAACACCATGTGCGCCCTCGCGGAAGCGCTAGGCATGACCCTGCCGGACGGCGGCACCGCCCCGGCGACCTCCGCGGTTCGCATGATGAAGGCCGAGGAGACCGGCGTCAAGATCATGGAGCTGGTCGAGAAGAACATCACCGCCCGCCAGATCATCACCGACGGCTCCATCCGCAACGCCATCAAGGCATGTCTGGCCATGAGCGGCTCGACCAACGCCGTCATGCACCTGACCGCCATCGCCTATGAGGCTGAGCTCGGCATCAAGGTGCTCGACGAGTTCGACAGCCTGTCCGACACCACGCCGCAGCTGGCGCGCATGAACCCGTCCTGCAAGTACAGCATCGTGGACTTCTACAAGGACGGCGGCGTTCCGCGTCTGATGGAGAACCTGCGCTCCATGCTCGAGACCGACGTCATGACCGTCACCGCGCACACCCTCGCGGAGAATATCGACAGCCATAAGTACCTGTACCCGGCGACCGGTCTGGTCAACCACACGCTCGATGACCCGTTCGGCTACACCGGCGGCGTCGCTGTCCTGCGCGGCAACCTCGCGCCCGACACCGGCATCACCAAGCCCGGCGCGTTCGACAAGAGCCTGCATCACTTCAAGGGCGAGGCCATCTGCTTCGACTCCGAGGAGGCCGCAGAGGAGGCTATCCTCGCCGGCAAGATCCATGACGGCCACGTCGTCGTCATCCGCTACGAAGGCCCGAAGGGCGGCCCCGGCATGCGCGAGATGTTCAAGGCCATGAAGTACCTGTACGGCCGCGGCCTCGCCAAGACCACCGCGCTCATCACCGACGGCCGCTTCTCCGGCACGAACAACGGCTGCTTCGTCGGCCATATCTCCCCGGAGGCGGCAGAGGGCGGCCCGATCGCCATCGTCCATGACGGCGACACCATCGAGATCGACGTCGATAACAAGCAGCTCAACCTGCTCGTGCCCGACGAGGAGATCGAGGCGCGTCTCAAGCAGTGGAAGCGCCCCGAGCCCAAGTTCAAGAAGGGCTGGCTCGGCCTGTACTGCAAGCTCGCGGCCTCCGGCTCTGAGGGCGGCGTCATGAAGTTCGATCATCTGTAAGCCGACAGAAAGGGGAATTTCACTATGGATGGAGTAACCGTATCCGTTCTGGGCGCTCTGGCCGCTCTCGTCGTGGCCATCGTCCTCATTCTGAAAAAGGTCCAGCCGACCTACGCCATGCTGATCGGCGCGGTCGCCGGCGGCCTCATCGGCGGCGCCGGTCTGACCGGAACCGTAAACTATATCATCTCGGGCACGCAGGGCATCGTCTCCGCCATCATCCGCATCGTGACCGCCGGCATCCTCGCCGGTGCGCTGATCGAGAGCGGCGCGGCCGAGCGTATCGCGGAGGCGATCATGAACAAGCTGGGCGCGAAGCGCTGCCTGATCGCGATCACGCTCGCGACGTGGGTCCTGACCGCCGTCGGCGTGTTCGGCGACGTCGCGTGCATCACGGTCGCACCGATCGCCCTTCAGATGGCGAAGCGTGCAGGCTATCACAAGATGGGCGTTCTGATGGCGCAGCTCGGCGCGGTCCGCGCGGGCAACGTCATGAGCCCGAACCCGAACGACATCGCGGCGGCTGAGGGCTTCGGCGTGCCGCTGACCTCGATCATCGCGGTCGGCATCATCCCGGCCGTCGTGGCTCTGATCGTCACCTCGCTCCTCGCCTACCATCTGCGCATGCGCGGCACCGAGATCGCGGACAGCGACGTCAACACGGTCGACAGCAAGGATCTGCCTCCCCTGTGGGCGGCGCTCGCCGGTCCGTTCGTCACCATCGCTATCCTGGTCCTGCGCCCGATCGCCGGCATCACCATCGACCCCCTGATCGCGCTCCCGGTCGGCGGCATCGTCGGCACCATCGCGATGGGCAAGACAAAGGAAATGGGTCACTATTTCACCGCCGGTCTCGCGAAGATGAGCGGCGTGGCCATGCTGCTGGTCGGCACGGGCGCGCTCGCGGGTATCATCTCCAACTCCTCGCTCAAGGACGTTATCATCTCCGGCATTGAAACGCTCGGCCTGCCCGCCTTCATGCTCGCGCCGATCGCCGGCATGATGATGGGCGCGGCGACCGCGTCCGCTACCGCAGGCACGACCCTCGCAAGCCAGATCTTCGGGCCGACCGTAGTCGCGAGCGGCATCGCGCCGCTGGCTGCCGCAGCCATGACCAACGCGAGCGTATTCGTCTTTGACGGTCTGCCGCACGGCTCGTTCTTCCACGTCAGCGCAGGCGGCGTCAACATGGGCATCAACGAGCGACTCAAGCTGCTCGGCTACGAGGCCATCAACGGCTTCGCCATGCTGGCCGTCAGCACCCTCGTGTTCGGCGTGTTCCGCGTACTGGGATAAAAGACTGTCGCGAAACTTCACAGCAATAAAAGACGAGACCGCTTTTAAGCGGTCTCGTTTTCGTCTGTCGGAAAAAGGAGCGGCTTTCGCCGCTCCTTTGCCGTTTTTTCGCATTCTATGCCGTTTTCAGTCAGATTGACTTCCTGCTTCTGTAAATCAGGGTGACAATCTGCCCGCGTGTGCACGTGACATCCGGAGAGAATGTCACGCTGCTCGTACCGCTCGTGACGCCCTCCTTCGCCGCCCACAGCACCGCGTCATAATAATATGCGTCCGCGCGGACGTCGACAAACGGGTTCGCGCCGCCCGATGCCGGGGACTGCTGCGCCCGCCACAGGAAGGTGACGATCTGCGCACGAGTGCAGGTGGCGTCTGGAGCGAACAGCGTGCCGCTTACGCCCTTCGTGATGCCGTTTTCGACCGCCCACGCGACTGCCTTCGCGTAATAGCTGCCCGCCGGGACATCGGCAAACGGCAGCAGGACGGACTTCGGCTCGGGCGAGCCTGCCGCGCGCCACAGGAAGGTGACCGCCTGCGCACGGGTGCAGCCGGCGTTCGGGGCGAACAGCGTATCCGTCATGCCCGTCGTCACGCCGTTCTCGACCGCCCAGCGGACGGCCTGTTCGAAATAGCTGCCTGCCGGGACGTCGGCAAACGCGGCCGTCTCCGCCGCCTGCCAGCCGGCATAGACCGTCCGGCTGCTGCGGAGCGTGACCGATGTGACCTTTTCGGTCAGCGCACGGTCGGCGTACCAGCCGGTAAAGACATAGCCGCTCCGCACGGGCGTGCACGCGGTCAGGTCGACCGTCGTGCCTGCGCTCCGGCGCAGCGCCGCGATGCTGCCGCCGCCGTTCGTCTCGAAGGTCAGCGTGCAGGAGGCGGAGCCTGAGCCGCCCGAGGACGGCTGCGGCACGAGACGGATGGTGTAGGTGCGCTCGGACGCGCCGTTCGGTGCCTTGACCGTTATCGTGACCGTCCGCTCATACGAGCCGCCCTCGATGACCGCCATGCCGTTTTCCGCCGGTTTTCCGTTCACGGAAACCGACGCGCCGCGGCTCTCGGGGATGACGGTGAGCAGGTACTGCCCTGCCGCGACGTTTTCGACCGTCGCGCTGTCCTTGTCGTCGAAGCTGTCCAGCGTCAGCGGCAGGCCGTCCAGCGTGATGCGCGCGGCGTTTGCCGTGTTCGCGTCCGATGCTTCGCCGTACCGCACGGCCACCCTCGCGCCGGCCTGCGAGAAGGTGACGCGGCTCTCGCGGAGCTGCTCCGCCGCCAGCGTCAGACCGTCCAGCGTCCTTGTCTCGAGCAGCGCGCCGTTCCGGTCGAGCAGCGCCGCCGTCAGCGTGCCGCTGCGGCGCATCTGGAGCGAATTGTTCCGCACCTGCACGACCGCCGAAGCGGCGCTGCCGTTCTCGAGCTCGGCCGACAGGGTGACGGGCGTGTTCTCGCTCCGCGCGAGCAGGCTTTCAAAGGTGAGGCTCTTCTGGTTGTTCCGGCTGTCCGCCTCGGGCAGCTCGACCCACTTTCCGTCGCGCTGCTGCTCGATCCGCGCCCGGACGAACAGCATGACGCCCGGCTCGGGGATCTCCGTGAGACCCGCGTCCGCGATGTACTGCGCGATGTTGAACGACATTTCCTGCGTGTTTCCGGTCTCGTCCATCGCCTCGAGCGCGTCTCCGGTCAGCGTGAGCGTGAAGCCCGTGCCCGCCGTTCCGCCTTCGAAGTATTTGCCGTCCACCGGCGTCTCACACGCGGGGTCGGAGTACACGCCCACGGTCACGCGCCGGTCGGTGCGGCCAAGCGAGGACGCGGACTGGTTGTACAGGTGAACGAGGAAGTCTCGCACGCCGTCCTGTTCCTTCGTGACCGTCAGAGCGGAAATGCCCGCGTCCGGGTAGTCCAGATGCACCGTGCCGCTGCACGACTGCGCCGCCGCGCCGGTGAAGTCCGCCGTGACCGTGTAGTTCAGGTCGCGGATCTCGCTGCCGGTCTTTGCCGCCGCGGACAGCGTCCGCGTCTGGCCGGGCAGGAGCGCGAGACCGTCAAAGCGCTGCGTCTGTGCGCCCTCGAGCGCGACCGTCACGCCGTCGATCACGTGCATGCCCTGATTGGAAACGGTGAAGCTGACCGGGACATAGCTGTCGGCGGCGAGCGTGGTATAGTCGACCGTGGTCGAAACGACCTCGACAGCGTCTGTGAACGTCTCGGCGGCGCTGAACAGGTTTGCGGTCTGCCGGGGGATGGTTCCGGTACCGGTATAGGTCTTTCCGTTCAGCTCATAGGAATAGCTGACCGTGTCGGACTCGGTTTTGCTGTACGTCGTGCCCTGCATGACGGCGCAGATGCCGCCGCCGCTGCCGGTGACGCAGGCGTCCATGTGGTCGAGTCCGGTGCGCGCGGGGAGCGCCGCCACCTCGAGGGGCGCGGAGGAGACCAGACCGCCGTCTGCGGACACGAACCGGACCGCGCGGATGACGTCATTCTTGTCCTTGCCCGCGCCTGCGTCGTTCCACAGGACGGTCAGCTCATTAAGGCTCTCCGCGCCTTCCGCCAGCGCGAACCGGCCGTCGAACGAGCCTGCGGACACCATGTCGCTGAGCGACTCGGGCAGGCCGGACTGCGGCGCGCCGTTTTTGCCGAACACGCGCAGACCCACGTCGCGCTGCTCCGCGCCGGTCTGCGTCCGGACGCTGCTCCAGCCGAGGACGAACTGCTCGCCCGCCGTGGTCAGCTGCGGCTTTTCGTCGCGGCTGCCGTCAGCGGTCGCGCGGATGGTAACGGCCGCGTCCTCGGGGTTTTCCGCCGCGGTATCGACGAGCGTGTAGTAAATGTCGCTGCTGTCCCCGTTCTGCACGGAGAACGCGACCGCCGCCGTGCCGTCCGCGAGCAGCTCTGCGTCCATGCCCGTGACCTCGCCCGCGCTGCCGTTGTAGAGCGTATAAGTCTGATCGCTCCACTTCGTGCCGTCATAGATGCGGCACAGGATGCGGTTCTGCGTAAAGTCGAAGGCGCTTTCATCGGTCTGCACCGCGCGCCACACGGCGATGGCCTTTCCGTTCGCCGCCGCGATGACCGGGTCGAACTCCTGCGAGCCGTTGTCGGTCAGGCGCGTCGTGACCCATTCCCTGCCGTTCCAGAGCGACGCCATGACCTCCAGACCGTTCAGAAGGATGGTCTGCTGACCCTCGTTCAGCTCGGTGCCGGCCTTGAGGCCGAGGGTCGCGGCCTCGCGCAGCCAGACCGCACCGGCGAAGCTGCCTGTGCCGTCAAAGTCGGGCGCGCTGTCGCCGTAGCCGGAAAAGCCGTCCGCGCCGTCCGGGATGGGCGTGCCGTCGGGGAAGCCGCCGCCTTCCGACCGGCTGTAGCGCACCTCGGTGTCGGTCACGTCCGTGCTGTCCGCGTCGGACAGGTAGACCAGCATATCGCCGTCCTCGGACAGCATCGGCGTGCTGAAGGGGTAGGAATTGGTCTCGATGGCCTGCACGCGGCTGCGGCTCGGCTCGTCCAGACTCATGAGCGCGATGCCGCTCCCGCCGCCGAGCCAGACGCGCTCCTCCTCGTCGAGATAATCGCGGCTCTGCATCCTGACCACAGGCTCGCTCGCTGCGACCGCGCCGCCGTTCGCGGGGAGGCTCTGCCCTGCCGTGCCGCCGTCCCGCCAGCCGGTCGAGCCGAGACCGCTCGAGGCGCTCTCCCAGTAGTCGCGGATCTTGTCCCAGTCGTTAAACCGCCATGCCGTGCCGTAGCCGAGCGAGACCAGCGTGATCTCGGTCACGAGCGGCCCCACGCCCAGCGCCGCGCGGATGCCGGCCTCGCCGTCCAGCTGGAGGAACTGGCCGCGCACGTCGCGTTCGTTCGTATTTTTCAGGTATTTGCGCGTCAGGAAACGGTTTTCGTTGTTGATGTCGATGGTGCCGAACACGCCGACCTTGGCGGTGAAGCCCTGATCGTAGCCCACGCCGCCGAAAAACTCGAAATAGGCATTGATGCGCAGCGCGGTCAGGTAGTCGTTGACCGCCTTCGCGGTATCGTCGTTCCATTCCAGTCCGAGCTGCTCGGCATAGCGCACGGCGGTCTTGAAATCCACCGTCGCGCCGCCGCGCACCTTGAAGCTCGCGGTCAGCGGGATGCCGTAGGCCGAGCAGCGCAGCACCTTTTCAAATTCCAGCTGCGCGCCCGCGGTGAAGCCGCCGCCGGTCGTCAGCCCCTGCCACTGGCCCCTGTCGAAGCTGTAGCGGATCTCGGTGCTCACCCAGCCCTCCAGCTGGAGCATGATGGGCAGGCCGATCGCGCCGCTCGCCGCGCCGTACAGGCCGCTGCGGTCGTCGAAGTACGAGCCGTCCGCCATGGCCTGAAAATCGCTCAGGGTGAAGGTGTCGTTGACCTGCCCCAGCAGGCTGTCGTAGTCCTGTCCGATGTAGCTCGGCTCGAGCGAGATGCCGCTGCGGTCATAGTCCAGATCCTCGAGCTTGGTGGTGTTGAGTCCGGTCCAGAGATAGGCCTCATAGCGCGTGGGGTCCTCGGTGGGCATGAGGACGGCCTTGACGAGACCGGTCTCGCCGCCCATTTTCTCCAGAAAGGACAGCGCGTCCATCATGATGCCGTCCGAGACCGTGTTTACGTACCCATACTCGGTGTTCGCGCCGCCGACCGTGCCGTAGGCGGCGAGGTTCGCCATCAGCGACATGACGGACGGGGCGTCCTCGACCCGTTCGATGGAGGTCAGGTCCGCCAGACCGAACGGCAGCGCGATGGTGCAGACGAGGTTTTCGCCGCCGTCATAGAGCGCGGCCTCGAGCGGCGTGCGGCGCGTGCCGTCGAAGTTTTCAAAGCTGCCGCTCGTGATCTCGACCGAGCTGCTCACCAGCGGGATGGAGGAGAACGGATAGCTTGCGTCCCGGACGGTCACGGCCTTCTGCCCCGGCACGGAAACGCCGGTCTCCTGCGCCCGCAGATAGAAGTTCCAGCCGGTGTCGTCCATGGAAACGCCGTCCGCGCCCCAGAGCATGACCGTGCTCTCGAGACGGGCGCCCGGGTAGTTGCTGCTCGGGCCGATCACGCCGGTGTGCCGCCGCACGCTGATCGCGCGGCCGGTGTAGCTGACCGTCTGGGCGGCCACGAAGGGCGCTGCCCGTTCGGCGCTCACGAGCGTTACGATGTCCTCGCCCGAGCGCATCGCGTCGCGCCGGGTCAGACTGCCGTCGACCGTGATAAGCTCGGGGCAGTACCCGTCCGCGCGCACCTCGAAGATAAATTCCAGACTGTCGCCAACGCCGACGGCCTCGGGGTCGTGCGCCGAGGTGAACTGCGACAGGTCCATGTGCACGGTCAGCAGACCGCTGGAGTCGGTCGTAAAGGACTGATCCTTCGTGCCGTCGAGCGCGGCGGCCTGACCGGCGGCCTTTGCAAATCTCGCGCCCGTGCAATAGGCGTCGTCACGGTTTTCGGCCGCGAGGCGGTTGCGGTATACGCCGCCGCGCAGGGTCACGCCGGTGTTCGCCAGCGGCGTGCCGTCCGGGCGGAGCAGCTGCACCTGCGCGACCGCGGCGCGGCGCAGCTCGACGGTATTGAGCGGATACAGCTCGCCCCGCACACCGCTGCCCTCGCCGCTCTTGAGCGCGAGACGGGACACCGTGCCGCGGTAGGAGACGCTGCTGCTGACCGCCGCCGCACGCAGGTCGGAGGCGATGCCGTTCGGCTCGAACAGCGCCAGAGAGCCGTCGCTGTTCGTGTAGAGCGTGTGGGTCTCGCCCAGACCGTCCTCATAGGAGATCTCGGTCTTGACCGCCGGGGTGAACTGGAACAGATACAGCCTGTCCTTCAGCGTCTCGACATTGACCTTGACCGTGTCGCGGAGCGCGGGCAGGGCGCTGTGCGCGGCGGTGACGGTGTTCGTGCCGTCCCGCAGGCCGCTCAGCAGCAGGATGGTCTGGGGCAGGTAGCTCGAATAGGAATACTGCTCGAGCGGCGCGTACAGGCTGCCCTCGCGGTAATTGAGGCTGACCGCGCGCTGCGTCTCGTCCTCGACCGCCCCGCCCTGACCGGTCGAGGTGCTCCACTTGACCGTGTCATACAGGATGCTCCAGTCGAAGTCCCGGGTGTTGATGCCGATGGTCTCCATCAGGCTCAGCTCACTGCGCAGTCCGGCGACCGCCTGCGCCGAGGTCAGGCCGCCGATGGTCTCGCCCGCATACGTGCTGACCGACGGGGCGGTCGTCGTGCCGCCGGAAATGGTGTTTTTGAGCGTGACCTCGTCCCGGCTCTCGCCGCCCGTCAGGATCTCAAGCGCGCCGGAGCGGTAGACCGTGACCGTCGCGGAGGCGATGCTCCAGGTCGGGTCTGCGCCGTTTTTCGCCTTCGCGGTGACGATATAGCAGTCCTTGAGCTGCTGCGGCGTCTCGGGCGTCAGGGTATAGCTGCCCGAGGCGGCCTTTTCGTCTGTTGTGTAGACGGTCTTGCCGTCCTTTTCGACCGTGAACGCGAACTGACATGCATCCGGGTTCGCGGTCAGGTCGAAATTGTCCACCGTCCAGCCGATCTCGATCGGCTGACCGCTCGTGAACAGCGTCGTTTCCAGTCCGGTCAGCGTGATCGCCGCCGGCTGAGAGCGAACGAGGATCTTCGCGTCGGTCGACAGCTCCTGCACCGTGCTGCCCGTCTGCGCCTGCGCCGTCAGACGGAGGATGCAGGACGGCGCGCCGCCGCTCGAGATGGCGGTGAGGCGGTCGCCGGGGATGGTCAGGCTGGTCGCGCCGCGCTCGAGCACGGTCTCCCAGACCGGCTGCGCGTCTGCTGTGACACGGGAGCCTGCATAGAGCCGCGCGGTGATCTTTCCGTCCGCCGGGGCGTGCTGGGCGAGGTTGGAGGCGAAATGCACGGTCTGGTCCGCGCCCAGACGGGCGTATACCGTGTCCGCGCCCGCCGGGAACAGCAGACTCGGCCGGCCGCTGTCCCGGACCGTGACCGTGATGGTGTTGGAGGCCGCGGTCGTGCCCTTGCCGCTGTTGCCGCACTCGAGCGTGATGCTGGCCGTGCCCGCCTTCAGCGGCGTGAGCGCGGCCCTGACCGTCTGGCTCAGGGTCAGGTCGGTGCCGCCGCCCTCGGCGGCGCTCAGCTGCACGACCTCGGGGTCGCTGACCGTCCAGCGCACATCCGCGCCGGCCGCGTCATAATAGGTATAGCCGGTCTTATTGTCGGTGAAGGCGAGCACCGGGACCTGCGCGTCCTGCATGAACACGGTCTGCTCGATGCCGGACGGCCAGCCGCCGCTGACGCTGATGGTGTAGGCGTCCGTGCCCGCGAGCGTGACCGGCGTCTGCGTGAACGAGGCGCACGCGCCGTAATACAGCGAGTCGTTATAATAGATCTCCGCCGTGTGCACGGTGTCCGCGCTCACGTTCGGCAGGTCCATCGTGCCGGTGAGGATGTATTTCTGGCTGCTGCCCGTGCCGGAAACGTCCAGATGCAGCTCGGCTTTCTGCGCCGGGTCGCCGTCCAGCACCGCCGTGACCTTCGGCGCGCTCTCGTTCTTCGACCAGTCCAGCCACTTGGTCTGGAAGGTCTCGTCGCCCGCGAGCGTCACGGTAAAGACGGCCTTTGCGGGGTCGTTCGGGTCGGTTTCGGCGGAGAGCGAAACAAAGCTGTCGGTCAGATTTCCGCCCTGCAGGCTGTCGAGCACGGTGGTTTTGAATTCCTTGTACGCGCCGTCGTTTTCGGATTTGAACTTGTTGCCGAAGGCGTCCTTGCAGGCGTTCTCGTCCGCAGGCTTTACGCCCAGCACGTGAATGCCCGTGCTGTCCGTTTTCTGAACCGGGTAATAGAACACGCGCGTTCTGGAAAGGGTCGCGTCGGAGGAGGGGGATACCGTTGCGTCGATTATGCCCCCGATGCCGGTGTTCACGGTGGACAGATACTTTGTCTCCCTACCGTCCAGATACGCCAGCTCATAATCGCCGGAGACCGGCTCGGAGAAGGTCACGACGATGGGAACATAGTCGCCCGGATAGAACGAGGAATACCAGTAGTCCGTGCTCCCCGTATACTTGGGCGAGCGCGCGCAGGTGTCGATGGACACGATGGTCGGCGCGGTCCCGTCCGCGAGCGTCAGCGCGCCGTGCATCAGAATCTCCTCCGGGCGGATGTCCTTATCGTCGTTCTGCGCGATCCAGTCGACCGGCAGATACCAGTCCTGCGGATAGCTGACATAGTTGGACTGCGTGGGCGTGATGGGGACTTCTACGTTCGTATACCGCCGCACGCGCCACTCGTGGTTTTTGACCTTATTATAAAAATTGAGGTCGCTCGGGTCGGGATAGTCCCAGTTTTCCTCCTGCGTCCGCGCAAGGTCAGCCAGATAGGCGGCGTCGTCGCTGTTGGAAAAGTCTCTCGTGTCATAGCTCGACGCGCCTCTCGCGATCCTAACAAGATCCTCGCCTTCCTTGATATAAATGGACTTGGCCTTGATATCCCGGCTGCCGTCCTTGGTCCAGAGCGTCACGTTCGCCAGATTGACCTTCGGGTCCGGATCGCCCGCGCCCAGCCGGATCGCCTCATTAAAATAGTTCATCCAGCCGTGGGTCTCGTTGGATATGCCGGTCGAGCCGTAATCATAGCCCTTCGCGGCCGGAACGGCGGTGTTGATCTTGAAATACTCCGTGCCGTCGATCGTGACCTTTTCGGTCGCGCTGTCATGCTGCTGCCAGTCCAGCTGATAGGGCAGGACGTTCGTGCCGGACGGGGACTTTCTGCCGATCTGCGTGCCGCCGGTGATGGCGGAAACGATGGCGTCCGCGTCGCGGGACGCTGCGAACTTCACCGTTACCGACTTCGAACCGGCGGGCATGGCGGCGTCATAGGCGGTGCGGGCCTGAATGAGCACCCTGGCATACCCGTCCCAGTGTCCCTCATAATCGCGGAGATACCCGCGCAGCGTGTCCATCGACAGATTCAGCTCTACCGCCTTCTCGCCCTTCGAGATGGTGAAGTCCTTGAAAAAGTTGCCGCCGGGCATGCCGTCCGCGTAGAAGTCCGACTGATGGGGCGTCAGGAAATCCGCGAACATGCCGATCTTGAGCTTGATGTCATGGGGCGCGGGAACGTCCTCTTTGCCGCCCTTTGTACGCAGACTGGCGTGGATGGTCAGCACGCCGTTGTCCTGATTATGCCCGGCGCTCATGTAGAGCGACAGGTCGTGCACGCTCGTGTCCGCCGACTGCGCGGCGGCGTCCGCGTCCCCTGCCGAAGTCAGAGAAACGCTGTCCGACGAGGCGAGCCTGCTGAGCGTCTGCGCAAGTCCGGTCATCTGGTACTCGATGGACAGCGCGTACATCAGCTGCTCCGCCGTGGCGGTGCGGCCGGTCGCGTCCACGGTGATGACGGTGTCCAGCTCGTCCGCGGTGCACTGGTTGAGCCAGTCGGTCAGCTCGTCCAGCGAGGACAGGCGCGTGCCGTCCTCCACGGTAAAGCTGTTGTCCTCGATCAGTGCGCCGTCCCCGTCGACCAGACCGAGCTCGAGCATCTGTGCGTAAAGCTGCTCCTGCTCCGGCTGCGCCGCGAAGGCCCCGGCCGGGAACATGGTCAGCGCCATGCACAGGCTGAGCAGCATGCTGAGCAATCGTGTTTTCATAGGATCTCCTCGCTTTCTTCCGCAGCCGATGTGCGGTCTGTTCTCCTCTTTCGCCGGCGCACGCAGACAATGGTCAGCGCCGCGCCCGCCGCGAAGGCGGCGATGCCGATGACGGCGTACCGTCCTGCGCCGCGGCGCAGCAGCACCGAGCCGAAGCCCTGCGCCGCAAGGGCAAGGCCCGGCGTCTGCGCGTCCCTGCACAGCGTGCCGATGCCGGTCAGCAGCAGCAGGCTGCACACGGAAAGCGCACCGTTCAGCCGTCCTTCGCGGCGGCGCCGGTACTGACGCGCCCGGCGCCTCACCTCGCGCGCCCGGCGAACCGTCCTCTCGTTCATTGCTGCGCCCTCCTTTCTGCGCCCTTTTCGGGACGCCTGTTTCGCGTCCCCATATCTTCTAAAAGACCGAGATTCGGAAATCCTTGCACCGAACGCAAAAAAAAGCAAAAAAAAATCAGCCGCCCCGAAGGGCAGCTTTAGACTGTCGCGAAACTGACGTTTCGCCGACAATCTGTGTTCTGACTTCGCAGAACACGAGTCGTCCGAAAGTTCCCATGCGGAAACTTTCTCCCTCTCAAAGTATAAAAACCGAGGTACACGCCCCCGGTTTTTATGCGTTTGCACGGCAAACGCTATTCAATGCGCGCTGCCGCGCGAAAACTGGCTTTACCGGCGGCGCGGGAAAACTGGCTTTACCGGCGGCGCGGGAAAAAATCGAGTTTTTTCGACAGGATGGCGAGCACGGCGAGCAGCGCCGACGGGAACAGATAGCCCGCCATGCGCCAGCCGCCCTCCGCCGTAATGAGCAGGTTGTAGATGGCGTGAAAACCCGTGCACGCGCCAAGGATGCCCGCCGTGCCGGTCACGGCCAGCCAGCGGCGGCAGAATACCTGCGACACGCCGAAGCCGGACAGCACGCCGCACAGGATGTGCAGCGCCCCCGCCGCGATGCCCCGGATCAGCAGGAAACGGAAGTCCGCCGCCCCGTTCTCGGTCAGATAGCAGACGTTTTCAAAGGTGGCGAAGCCTGCGGCGAGCGCGATGGCCGCCGCCGGCAGCTCCTGCGGCGCAGGCTCGAAGATCAGATAAAAGAACAGCAGCGGCAGCAGCTTCATCCCTTCCTCGCACACGGGCGTGATCTCGATGGCCGCCGTCGTGCCGTCCGCACCGTAATACCCCATGAAAAAGCTGCTGACATAGGCGCTGAGCAGGCAGACCGTCATGCCGATGACCAGAAACAGCGCGTATCGGCGCGAGCGCCCTCGGATGAAGAACAGGGACAGGAGCAGCGGCAGCGCCAGACAGAGATAGATGTTCTCGATATAGGTCATCTGTCCCCCACCTCCCGCAGCGTCAGCGGCAGCAGCGCCGCCATGGACAGCGTCAGCGTCAGGTCGACCGCGTAGTACAGGTTGAACCGGGTGTAGTCCCGCGTGAAATTCGAGACCAGATACAGCAGCACCTGCAAAGCCGCGCAGCCGGTCATCAGCGCGTCCCGGCCGCGGCGCTGTGCGCCGGTCTGCATATGAAAGACCGAGAGATAGACCGTCGCGCCCGCCGTGAGGGCGAACAGCGCTGACAGCAGACGGGACGGGCCGAAATCGCGGTCGAGGAATGCTGTCGCGGCGAGGACGGCCGCCGCGAGCGCCGCCGGGCACGAAAAGCCGACCCTGCGCCCCTCGGTCCGCTCGATCTGCGCGGACAGGTAGAACAGCCACGCCGCCAGCCACGAAATCTCCGCCACATAAAAGACCTGCGGCCAGATGCCCATGATGACCAGATACAGCACGTAGTAGGTCGTGCCCATGGCAAAGCAGGCGTAGGCGAGCGACAGGATCAGCAGACTGCGGCTCTTGTGCCGCAGCGCGAAAAAACCGGCGGCGCAGCACGCGCAGAGCAGCACCGCGATCTGAAACAGATTGTCGAGCAGTTCAAAATTCTCCATTTTCGGCGTCCCTCCCTCTGCCTGCTATTGTAGCGGAATTTCCGGGCGAATACAAGTGCGCGGCGGGAAATAACGTTATAACGTTTCAAAGTTTTAACTTTGCTTTCCGCATAAGTTCTCAAAAGATATCAAAATCCCGGCAGAGCCGCATACAGCCTGCCGGGATACGCTGTGTAAAGTTATAGCGTTTAAACTTTATAAAGTTACGACTTTATAACGCTGTAACGTCTCAGCGTTACGCAAAGAACTGGTCGAGCGCCTGCCGTACCAGCTCGGACATATCGCAGTCGCGGTGAAAGGCGGCGTCCTTGAGCTGTCTGTGCTGCTCCGGACGCAGACGCACCGTCACCTGCACGGTCGACGCCTTTTTCTTCTCTGCGACCGGTGCGGCCTCCTGTACCGGCTGCGCGGCCGGCGTATCCCTGCGGCCGATCATATTCTTGAACATTTCTTCTGCACTGGGTCTTGCCATTACTGCTCCCTCTCCTTCTCCACAAATTCCCTGACGAACGCCAGACAGTCGCCTACGAAATTCCGGCTCGACTCGGTCACGCGCTCGCCCTTTGTCTGCGACTTGCCCTCGACGTAGTCGAACACGTTCTCCTGCGCCGCCTGCGCCTCCTTGATGATGACGTTGCTGCGGATGGTCGTGCGGTAGACGTCCGCGCCCATGTACTCCGCGATCTTGCCGGTCAGCTCCTGAATGGTCTTTGTGACCCGGGTGCGCTCGGTGCGCGTGAGCAGCACGCCGTCGATGCGGAGCGCCGGGTTGGTGTATTTTTTGACCGAACGGAAGGTGTCGTACAGCTGCGTGATGCCCGAGGCCGCGAACGTCTCGGCCATGGTCGGGATGAGCAGATAATCGGCCGCCGTCAGCGCGTTGACGGTCAGCAGACCGAGCGAGGGCGGACAGTCGATCAGGATGTAGTCATAGTCGTCCGCGACGCCGCTCTCCTCGTCGCGCAGCTTCTCCCGGAGCGTCATTTCCTTGCCGACGCTGTGCAGCTCCTGCTCGATGCCTGCGAGGATCGTGTTCGCCGGAATGATGTCGCAGGCGGCGGTGTGCTGGATGGCCTCGCGCGCCGTGACCGTGCCCTTCATGACCTCGTACATGGTCGCGCCGCTCTGGTTGTCGGCCGCCATCGACATGGACAGGTTGCCCTGCGGATCGCAGTCGATCGTCAGCACGCTGAAGCCCTGCTTGTGCAGACCGGCCGCCAGAATGCCCGTTGTCGTGGTCTTTGCCACGCCGCCCTTCTGGTTGGCCAGCGCAAAAATTGCAGACATAGTCGTCCCTCTCTTTCTTCGCGGTTTTCGCTGCTCTGATTATATACCCGTAAAGTTATAACGTCAAGACGTTCTGACGCTGAAAAGCTGTAACGTTTTAACTGCATAACTTCATAACGTTATAGCTTCTGTCTGCGAAATCGTCAGGAAAATTATTTCTTTCCCCGCTCTTTTGTTCCTTTCGCCCGAGGTTTTAGACGAGAGGTTTGATTAAAGAAGAATAAATCGGTAAGGATTTTATTAGACTCCGCCGTTTTGCACGCCTTCGAAAACCATGGCTTCTGTTTCCATGATACCCGTAAACAGCCTACCCTGTAAAAACAGGGGAATGGTGCGGCAGACAAAGAAAAAGGGCGGCAGGGGAGCCGTCCTTCGTGCATCAGCCGGGAAATCCTGTTTTCCGTGCACGACTATCAGCCATGACGTTTGTCATGGCTGACTATGTACTTAATCCTGGTACTCGCCGCGGGCAATCGCCTCTTCACGGCGGCGGCGTGCCTCGGCCTTCTGCGCGAGCCATGCCTGCTCCCAGTCGGCAAGCGGCCTGTCCGGGGATTCGTCGGCAGGGGAGGCGTCCGTGCTGTGCTGCTTTTCGAGGAAGTCGAACAGCGCGGTCTGTAAGTAGGCGGCCGGGTTTTTGATGCGGCTGAGATCCAGCGTGGTGCTGTCGAGGAAGCGCTCCACGCTTTCCGGGGAAATCATCTGCGCGACAGTTTCGCGGCGCTCCTGCGTGATCTCAGCGCCCTTGATGAACAGGCGCTGCGCGTGTTTGATATTATAGACCGCCGTCACGACCGTTCCGGTCAGGTCGTTGCCGAAGCGCTGACGGAGCGCATCGGCGTTCAGCTGCTGCTCGATCTGTCTGCGCTCCTTGCGGCGCACGGCGCGCGGCTTGTCCTTCTTTTTCGTGCTGCGCACGTTCTTGCGGATATGAGAAACGCGCTTTTTGAGCTTTTCGAGGAAGCCGTCGATCGTGACCACGGTGGACACTGAGCCGTCAACGTGGTAGTTGGTGAGGTACGGCGTTTCCAGATCGGGCGTCTCGCATAGCTCGTATTCGTAAGTCCAGCGGTTTTCCTCACCGGCCGGATGGCGGTGCTGCTTGAGCAGACCGGAAATCTTGAAGCGCTTCCAGAGCGTCGAGAAATGTTTGATCTTCTCCATGCAGAACGCGCGGATTCCCTCGGGACGGAGAACGAAGTCGGGAATTTTCATCAGATGGCTGACGAGGGCGAACAGACCCTTGCTCGCGAGGGAAATGGTTCTGTCGCGCAGGACCGAGGTGGAAATATTCGTGTAGTCGCGCTGGGCGTCGGAAATGCAGACAACGTCACCGTTCGGGCGGTCGATGGACGGGGAATAGACGAAGTCCACCGGCTCGGACGGGTGCTGCATCAGGTTGTAGACATGACAGAACGCACCATTTTCCGACTGGGAGAAATAGTGCTGCAAATATCCCTTTTGCTTGAGTTCCTTCCACGCTGCGTTCAGCAGGTAGCCGCTGTCCGAGCAGGCATAGGAAAGGCGGCGCTTGCTCAGCGCGAAACCCGGCAGACCGATAAAGGACTTGATGACGGCAAACAGACCCTTGGCGTCGAGGGAAAGCGTTCTGTCGCGCAGGACTTCGTTGTAGATTGTCGTGTAGCCGGTCGCGGACATTGCTTTCCCTCCTTTCCGATGGTCAATTTTTTGCAGAAGAAATAAAAAAATCGTCTGATGCTCTCACACCAGACGATTGAAAAACCATGTCTAAATTCGCACTAAAAATCGAAAATTCGTAATGTTGCACAAGTAAAATGTGTCGTACAAGGAAGAAAAATTGATTTTTGTCGAAAAACGCGCGTCGTATTGACATAACCGCTTGTTGAATGTATAATAGTTATACAAGTAAGCGGTATGCGCCATTTGGCGCGTTACAGGTCTCAGTTGAGGTGAGATCTTACCGCCCGCTGGTGTTGGAAGCACCAAGTGGCGGATACCGTTTATCAAAGAGCTGATGTTTCCTAGGCATCGGCTCTTTTTGTTTTCTGTAATTAAGAATACCATGGAAAATAGAAAATGTCAATTGCAAACATGGAAAGTTGAAAAATACTCGGGGAATTTGTGCGCTGCTTGAACCGGCCGCGGGGTTTTGGGGAAGAAGCCGCCTTCGGCGGCGGGGGTGCCGTTCCCACGGCAGGGGGGAATTGGCCGCCTTCAGATCGGAAGAGCA
>OLOX01000840.1_pt1 | contig 31377 bp, 30 predicted proteins | sample 1672091 | NCBI WGS metagenome assembly OLOX01 (sample SAMEA3136644, study PRJEB25190) | human gut metagenome | reverse complement strand
GATTGGCAGTCCATTATTAAGTTTTTTATTATGTTCCCTTTGTACACCGTTGCAACATGGAAACCTGAAATATCAAGGCTCCCATCGCAATCCAAACGGCAGTATCCGTCGTAATCCTCTACATACCGAAAGCCGTCAGGCAGAGTTTTACCTACGGTTTTCAAAACGGCATCGGGTATTTTTGATGTAAATTGGGGCTTCTTGATAAAAGTATCTCTAAAATTTGAAAACATCAAAAATCCTCCTTAACATTTTCCCATATCAGCACCTGAGAAATGAGTTTCTTCCGTACCGCATCGTCATCTGTGACTTCATTAATTATTTTACATAGATCCACAAAATCATCTTCATTTTGAAGAATAATATACTTGATGTCAGAAAGCGAAAATTTAAGCCAACAGCATTCGTTATCGGCTATTGTTTTATTAAGAACACCTATACTAGCCATGTTATCGTCAGTAACTGCTGAAGGTAAACTAATTTGAGAAACATCAGGTATGAATCGCCACTCACACTCATCTGTGAAATTCTTTGATATTTCCTTCCCATCCCGTGGCATAATGCCCTCTATCGGTTTTAGGTAGAACATTTGGGTTAGAAGGTAGTCAATAGCCGGAATGGTTTGCTCTGCCTGCATAGCTGATGTGAAGGCGGTTGAAAAGTCTTTGCATAAAATCGAGTGGTAGTTTACATACTGCAGTGGCTGTATTCCTTGATGAATTCCCCAGCGTTTTGAAAAAGCAATTCCATACCCACCGTATGTTACCAAATGATTGCTCAATCGGTGGATGTTTATGTCGCAAAAGCATACCATTGGGTACGCTATCTGATGGCAACCAATCGAGAGATAGTCAACATTCTCAGCATAGAAACGTGGGACTAACGCCTTGTTTCTTAACGCGGAATATAGGTAGTCCGATTTTTTAAAAAACCTAAACAATGTATTTGCACTTTGAACTGGAGGTATATAATTCTCATCCTGTTGATGAGCAACATCAACATGTAGAACATTTTTCTCTGTATCTTCCATATTAGCCCTCTATTTTGTAATATTTGAATTTCAATGCTGTTGTAGCACTTAATCACCGATGACTCCAATATTCTTTCATAAATTTTGGCGTATTTATTTATAAATGCGTAGAAATCATTACGGTAACAGTAAACAATTGCCTCTCCGCATCATAATCCCATTCATAATCGCCGTCGTATTTTTTTATGGACTTAGCAACGCTTTTCATGCCAAAGCCGTGGAAACCGGCTCCGGATTTCGTGGAGATCAGGTGGTTTCCAGATTGTTTTGGGGGTGTATCACAACTGTTGCTGACGATGATGACGCTGTAACGGTTGCGGTATACAGTGGTTAGAGAAATATATTTTTCAGAGGACTGTTCTGAAGCGGTGACGGCATTGTCCAGCAGGTTGCCAAGAATCGCAACCAGGTCAAGGTCTTCCAATTGGGAAAGATTGCAAACCTTGACGTCGTATTCAAAGGTGATTCCCCGCATTTTGCAGTCGATGTCATACTTGTGCAGCATAACATCCAAAAGTTTATTTCCGCTGCTGTGACTTTTGGAGTAGTCCTTTAGCTGTTCGGACAGTTTTGTTACATAGCTTCCGATTGCTGGGTCTTCATTTAATGCTTGAATGGCTGCAAGATGCTTTTTTGCATCGTGGGCATAGATCATCAATTCCTGATTTTGCTGATCGAGAATTTGATAATAGGACTGCTCAGTCTGTAATCTGCTTAATTCGCTTTGAATTTGTATCGTTTGACGCTCCTTCTTTACTTGGTGTGAATATGCAAAAAACAGGAAAATGGTCGAAATGAAAAGGCAAGCGCTTGAGACGGATAGAAGAATCTGAACATTCCTGCTGGTGGTTGACTGTGAACATATGTGCCAGAAAATTGTCTGGCAGGCAGTTGTAGCTACCGGATACACAAGAAAATCCAACGGAACAGTACCACAATCATCTCCGGGACGCAGCACGTTGATTAAGAGTAATGTGATTAGAAAATATAGCGTTTTAATTGTAATTGTCTGGAAAACAAGAAGCAGAAAATTATCGTTATAGCTAAGAAAACTGCCCCCAACCACGAATGAGCTTATTGTAACAACAGATACTTCGAGAGCGACATTAACAATTCCGAGGATTGCAGCGTAAAACATACTTTTGGTTAATGAAGAATCAAAGCAGAAATAGGCAAAGCATACATTTATCAACCAGGTTGTAAGTGCGTTGATTGCTCCGTTATTCCGTAATAAAATATTTACGGTAGAGCCCAAAGTGAAGAGTCCAACGCCAATTAGAAGCGTTTTTATGGTTGTGAATTTGTGTTCAACTAGGGAAGAATAAAAAATATATGAAATAAGCATTTCTATAAGGTAGACACCTAGTGAAAAGAGGGGATTCAGCATATCATTTCCTCCGTAAATACTCGAACCAGAATTTATGAAATGCGGACTGCCTCCTGGGTGCAATGGGAATTTTGGCTCCGTCGGTGAGCAGCAATTCTGCATAGGTGTAGCGGTCTACATGGTGGAGGTTGACGAAAAAAGACTTATGAACGGGGTAGAAGAACAGCTGGGGGAGCTTTTCACACAGGTCATCAAATTTGTCAGCTGTGGTATATGTCTTTTCCGGAGTAACAACACTTGCCCGTCTGCCGTCTCGCGTCACATAGAGAATATCGTCCGCAATCACGCGCTGTATTGCGCTATTCTCAGACAGAAAAAGGTCCACATAGGCTCCGTCGATGTATTCCATAGCCTTGTCAAGCCCCGCATACAGCCGATTGGCGTTAAAAGGCTTCTCAAAGAAACGAAAAGCCCGGAGATCCATTGCATCGTCCTGGTAGCAGTCATAATTGGTAACAAAGAACAGAGCCAGCTTGGGATTGCGCTGCCGCAGTTCCTTTGCCAATGTGATGCCGTCTACTCCCGGCATCTGGATGTCCAGGAACGCAAGGTCAAATACGGTATCGTCTTGCGCAATCCGAACTGGATCGACCACCGCTGTAATGGTGCAGGGAATGTGATGATTCTTCATATATTCGTCAATATGAATTTTTAGCGTATTCAGATAGGTTTGTTCATCATCACAGATTAAAATTTTCATTTGAATACCTCATAAAAAATAGGCTTACGATGGGACACAACATCGTAAGCCTATTTTATCATTGTGTGAGAGAAACGTCAAATCTACAAGGAGCTGAAAAAACAGTATTTTTGCTTTAATTCCTTGCAGTTTTGCAAAGAAACGTAGCCGAAGTTACCCATGGAGATACGTTTCTAAAAGCCGACAAAGCATTTCCTGTGCATCGGGAGACAATTCCTTCACAAGGGCTGTTATCCGGTCCGCTCCTGGTTCAATTTCACCCAGCAAATAGTAGTTTGGCGTACCGCCGAGTATATCGCATAAATCCAGCAGCCGTTTCGTCGTGAGCAGACTTTTCCCGCACTCCATACTGGATATGTGGTTGGTTGAGAGATCCAATTTTTCCGCCAGCTGCTCCTGAGAAAGGCCCGCAGCCTCACGCCGATGCCGAATACGCTTTCCAATTCGCTTTTTATCAATATCCATACCGATCACCGTGGATAAAATACCATGTTTCCCCGGAAACAAGAACAAACTACAATAGAATATATCTGTAAAATAATTAGTTTATGATGATTTTATAGACATCTACAACTGACAATGTGATTTCTTGCAATTTTGCGCCAATAATCTGCACTTTTGATTGAGCTATTGCAATGTAAAAAAAGACATGTTATTTTGTCGCCAGAGGGAGGTGCACGCCATGAAGAGCAAAAAAGGCCTGGTTGCGGTCGTAGCCAAAAAGGCTGCGGAACAGGCACTGCGCAGAGATGCAAACCGGACGACATGTGCAGGCATTTTCCAGCCGAAAGCGCCCGAAGCATTGAAGCGCTTCAAGAACAGCAAGTAATGGCAACCAAGCTTGCAGAACACATTGTGCAGAAATTGATTGCGGTGTCCGTTGTGGAGGAGGGAGATAGAGAGCTATATATTTATGGTTTTTTCTTGCTGATTACACGTTTTTACTTTTTCCTGGTGACCATTGCTTTTGGCTGCTTCCTGAGAATTCCGTGCGAAAGCGTTATTTTCTATATTGTGTTCATTCTCTTGCGGAGTTATGCGGGAGGGGTGCACGCAAAGACGGAAGTGGCTTGCACGATATGGACAACACTAGCAATAGGGGCAACTGTGTTTGCTATTAGAGTACTGGAATTCTCAAGCGTTAAAATACTTCCGCTTCTTATTGTTGGCAATCTAAGTGTTTTCCTGTTTAGTCCCCTAGAGAATATAGAAAAGCCAGTAGATGCTGACAGTAGAAAGGAGTATCGGACAATTTGTAACGTCTTGCTTGTTGTGTATGATATAGTAGCTGTTGCGTCATTACGTTTAGGTGTTCCCGTACTATGTTATTCGATAGTGTGTGGACTATCTCTAGAAGCTTTTTTGCTAGTCGTTGGTAAAATTGCAGCGAAAAGGAGAAACGATTGACTGCTGATTAGTTGTCCAAGAACCCTAATACAGTAAATGTTCAAGGACTGATGAAAATCTGCTGTAGGTCGATAGAGACAAAAAGCAGAGGTTAGTTGTAATGGTTTCCAATAAGCAAAGGAGGACTTTATGAAATTTACGAAAAGATACATCACGATGATTTTAACCGTTGCCATGTTACTGACTATCTTTGTGATTCCGGCATCCGCAGTATCGAGTTCAACATTAAGAAGCAAAATGACGAACCTCCCCTACCTCTACCATGGGGTTTCTAATACGGGAGCTGTGAGAGCCTTGCAGAGATTTTTGACTTGTGATAAATCGGCAACATATCCCAGTGCATTATATAGTGACGGGCTGGATGGCGGTTTCGGGCCGACGGTAGAGAGAGCAGTAAGAAATTTCCAGAAAGCGCATGGTGTCTATGGTCCTAATGGCGATGGTACTGGGGAGGTTGCATCAACAACATGGGGACTTATTGCTGATTCACTGGATGGGTCCTCTGGGTGGCTTAGAGATGGCTACGATGAAAAAATATATCGTGTTCAGATCTCTGGCTCTACATATTCTTTCTATTTTTATAACCCCGAAGTTACCAACCCCGACAAGGATGGCTACTTCTTCGCAACGGTATACTAAAAATTGGGGACAGCTTTACCGCTGATATATAGCTCGTTAGGCTAAAATTCCATAGGGCCCGGAGGAAACTTTGGGCCCTATGGAAAATTTAGTTAGGTAACTTTACGAAAGGAACAGCTATGAAAAATTACTGTAATAGACCGCTTCTTCTAGTTAAAGCAACCAGTTTAATTATGTGCCTGACACTGATGACAGCTTGCATGGAACGTCCAAAACAAGAGGTTGTGGTGAGTAAAAATGATGGCGCATTTGACGCTGCAATTGCTCAAACTGTCCCTACTGCAAGTGGAATAGAACCAGGAAAGGAGACAGTAAACTTTAATTTTGAGGATTCTTTCCAAAGCACCGATGGAAAGGTGGATTTTACATTCCAAATCCATGAGGAAGTTCCGGTTTGCTCGATGCCTGTGGTGGAGGTAGTTCCACATTTTCTGACTGGGGATGAAGCAAAACGGGCTGCGCATTCTCTGTTTGGAGATGTTGAAATGCTGGAAGCACGCCCATATTTTTCTGAGATGTATTCCAAAAAGGAGATTCAGGAAAAAATTAATCGTTGGTCTATGTATTGTACAGACGATGCAATTACGGCTCTTTATGGGCGGACGATGGCCAATGGGGCAAACGTTGTACGTATCTATATAGAGGACTATACGCGTAAACTGGAAACGGCACCAGAAACTATAGTACAGGATCTCTGCCATTGGGAATATCAAGAAAGCTGGAAATATGCGTACACGGCAGAGCAAGTTGCCGCTGAGAATATCGCTATCAGTGTGGATGATGAGATTAATGCTGAGATATTGGTAGACGGAATTCCCTATCTGTTTGCGGCATTGACGCGAGACGAATCGGATTATCAATATAATACGCTATCTGCTGAGCCAAACTATGGTCCAAATCCAATTAATATTGATAGTCAGATACTCAGGGCGAAGGTTTGTCAGGTGCCAAAGCCAACCCAAGAACAGATAGAGACGGTAAAAGAAAAGACAGAGAAAATTTTATCAGATATGGACATCGGTACTTGGTACATTGATGGGTATGAAGTGCAGACAATCACTCGTGGAGAGATAGTAGAATATGAGATTGTAATACAAGCGGTCCCTGTATTTTCGAAAGTTAGGGCTGTCCGACAGCCACAAATCGGTGGTATAAAAAGTACTGACCCTGTTGCACAGAACTACAACATGACAGATGTAGTGTTTCACTATGCACCAAATGGCACACTTCTTTCATTTAAAATGACATCTCCTGTGGATGGATTACGAGTAGTGAATTCAAGCCCGGCAGTCTTGAACATGGAAGCCTTAGTGGAACGCGCAAAGGATCATATGCAGTTAAGTGATGCTTCAACTTATGGAGTAGCAGACGAGGAGAATCTTGTTTGCAGGATCGATATTAATCACATGGATTACGGCCTCTCTAGGATTAAGGTTCCCAATACAGATTACAATTACTACTATGTTCCTAGCGCTATTTTCTATGGAACAGTGGAAATAACAGACAAGACGACAGGAGAACTCTTTTTTTACTTAGAAAATCAAGCGTTTTTAGACCTGAATGCGGTGGACGGCAGCGTAATACCGCTGTCCAATGGTTGATTGACAACGCTTGCTTTTACAAGAAGAATACTGCTATGAAAAATGCCATTTTGTCGGGGCTGTATCAGGCATTGACTCTGAAATTTATAGTTGCAGTTTTGGGAACTGTAATCTCGATATTCTTAGGTTCTTTGGATAGCTTGATTCGATGCCTACAGCAACAGGGATTATTACCCGCAGGATTTGTGTACTCTTTTTTCTACAATGCTCTTTCAAGTGATTCTGTGCTTTCTTTTCTGCCGATAGTGTCAGTGTTACCGTTCGCCGGAACCTATGTGGAGGATCAAAAGAATAAATTTTGCAGGTTCTTTCTTATACGCTGCAGTCATATAGACTATTCTTTCAGCCGAATATTCGTGGCCTTCCTTTGCGGGTGTGGAGTGGTTATCCTGGGGACATTTATAGCTTGGGGTGGAGCAATTCTATTCTTTTTGCCAAAACAATTCGCACAAGAAATGAGTTTGTCACCCATCGTACAGATTATGGAAAAGCAACTGCTTTTGTCTCTTGGCGGTGGTTTATGGTCTGTGCTAGGGATGACAGTGAGCACTATTATGGAAAGCAAGTACACTGCTTATGCGACCCCTTTTATTACATACTTCCTACTCGTTATGCTCTGCGAACGATACTTTCCTAATGTGTTTTTACTATACCCACCAAACTGGATGGCCCCTGAACTCTGGCCATATGGGGTTTGGGGCGCTGCTATTTTCTTGCTAGAATTAACACTATCCGATGGTATTCTGTTTATTTTTCGATCGGAAAGAAAGTTGCAGGAACTATGAAATATATGCGGGTTATCTCAATTGCTAGATATAATTTTCGGCTTTGGAAAAGCAATCCTCGAATCTATGTGACGTTCGCCCTGACCTTTATTATGAGCTTCCTCTTGACAGACAAAGCCGTCCGCTTTGCAATCGACCATAACACAACGATGCAGATGGTAGAATCCTTCATCTGGAGCTTCGGTGACAGCAATTCTATCCTTCTATCCTCGGTGCTGCTGGTACTGCTCTTTGCGGACATGCCGTTCCTGTCCTCTGGAACCCCCTTTTACCTGGTGCGGACAGACCGGAGGACCTGGATTACAGGACAGGTTGTGTATATTTTGGCAGCTACCACGATCTACCTGATCTTTGTGCTAGCGAGTACCGTAATGCTTTCCATTCAGCAGTCCTTCGCCGCCAATATGTGGAGCCCCACAGCGGCAATTCTCGGCTATACCAACGCCGGAGAACGTGTAGCAATTCCGGCGTTGGTAAAAACTCTGGAAATGAGCTGGCCCTATCAGAGCATGATTTCCATTTTCGGCCTCATGCTGGGCTACACTTCCGTCATGGTGCTGCTGATGCTGGCCTGCAACTTACGGTTCGGGCAGGTGGCGGGGGTGGTCAGTGTGCTGGTGTTCAGCCTTTACGGAATCCTCATGCAGCCGGATACCATTCAGCTTATTCTAAAGCTGCCGGATGAAGCCTATTACATTGCCAATGTCATTATCGGCTGGCTGTCCCCGCTGAACCAGGCGACATACCATATGCACAATTTCGGCTATGACAAACTGCCCCGACTGTGGCAGTCCTATTGTATTTTTATTGGCCTGTCCGTGATCTTGTATTTTGCGTCTATCCGGGCTGCCAAGCGGTACAATTTCAGCTTCACAGGAACGGAGGGGTGAGCTATGGAAAACGTGATTGAAGTATGTGATGTTAATAAATACTTTGGGGAAGAACACGTTCTGAAAAATGTTTCTCACTCCTTTGAAAAGGGAAAAATCCATGGAATTGTGGGCAACAACGGTTCCGGCAAAACTGTACTGATGAAGTGTATCTGCGGATTTTTGAAGCCGGACAGCGGCGTGATCTACGTTAATCACAAGCAGGTGGGGAAGGAAACGGATTTCCCGGAGGATATCGGCATCATCATTGAAACACCGGGATTCCTGCCCCACCTGTCTGGGACCCAGAATCTAAAGATTCTGGCCTCGCTGCAAAAAAAGGCCAATGCCTTGACCATCCGGGCCGTTCTGGAACAGGTAGGGCTGGACCCGGATATGAAGAAGCCAGTGGGAAAGTATTCTCTGGGAATGCGGCAGCGTTTGGGCTTTGCCCAGGCGTTGATGGAGGATCCCAGTCTGCTGATCCTGGACGAACCTTTTAACGGCCTGGATAAGCACGGTGTAGTACATATCCGAAACGTCATTAAGGGCCTCCGGGAAGAGGGGAAAACCGTGATCCTGGCAAGCCACAACCAGGTGGATATTGACGAACTCTGCGATACGGTCTGCGAAATGGATGCTGGCGTTCTGACGGTGGTGCGGTAATGGGACATTTGATAGAAGCAAACTTCATCCCGGATTTGCGAAGCGCAGGCAATCTGGAACGGATGCTGACATTTGAAGCCGATGCCGGGGATACCATTTTCATAAACAGCTCCCCCAAGCGGAGTGAACAGTTTTTTGAAGTGCTTTGCGGTCTGCGAGAGCCAGACGCGGGAACAGTCCTTATCAATGGTGTTGACCCGTACACATTGACACCGGACCAAGGGGCCGCCTTCCGGTGGGAAAATATTGGCGCGATCCCGCAAGGCTTGGGTTGGATTCCGGAGCTGCGGATGATCGACCAAATCGTATTTCCAATGCGCTTGGCGGGCATTGAGAATGCGGAGATTCTAAGGGCGGTAAGGAGCTTGACCTCGGAGCTTCTGCCACCCTACGACCTTTACAATACACCGGGAAGATGCTCTGCCAGGAAGCAGGCCCATGCTGCGATTCTGCGGGCTGTGATATGTAAACCCCAAGTGCTGGTGTTCCATGGATTCCTGGACGATTTACCGGACCTGGATACAGATACATTATGGCGAACTCTGCGGAAGCTCCGCCCGGAGGGCAGCGTGTTGATTTATCTCAGCGGTGCCCCGGCTCCAAAGCAAGTACAGTGGACACGAGAGCTGCGTGTGTAAAGATGGAGGAAAAGAAATGATTCAGAAGATTTTTGCGGGATTGCTGGCCGTGGTACTGGTGCTGACAATGCCGCTTTCCGCTTTGGCGGAGGATACCGCCGATACCACGGCCACCGAGGAAACTGTTGCCGCACAAGGGGAAAGCACACCTGACCAGGAAGAAGATGACACTTCAACGGAGCCGTCCGATCCCGCACCCACGACACAGCCTACGGAGTCAACGACTCCTACGACGGAACCGACAACATCAACCGAAACAGACCCGACAGAGCCATCTACAACCCCTACCTCCCCGACGCAGCCCTCTGAACCTACCGAACCCTCTCGGCCCGCGGAGCCTACTCAGCCGATGCAGCCAACTACACCATCCAAAATTCCGACTGCGGTGGAAATTGACACCGAGCATGTTTACCACGGCATGGACCGGGCCTATGAGGATGGCTACATACCCAGGACCAGCGGGAACACCATGCACTTGGTTCTGCCTCTGCGCACCAACGGAAGCCTCTATAAGGACGAGATCAAGGTATCTCTGGGCCTGGGGGCCAGTGCGTCTGCTCCCTTTGAAATCGCCAACTACGAAAAGATATTTACACTGGAATCCGTTGTTCCCAAGGATACGGAGGAACCCCAGGATGTATTCCTTGTACAATTTGATGTGGCCCTTGCGGAAAAGCGGTACAACGGCGTTTATCCCGTAACAGTCAATATCTCCGGTTACGATGAAGAGAACAATTCGATTGACTGCATTTACACCATTTATGTGACCATTACGGATGGTCAATCCACAGAAATCAAGCAGACGGCCCCGGAGGTCGCAACCGCCGAACCGGTCATATACATTTCCGGAAGCAGGGTAGAGCCGGAAAAGGCGATGGCGGGAGAAGAATTCACCCTGACGGTCACACTTAAAAACTCCCTGACAACGAAATTTGTTCGGAATATGCTGGTAAAGGTAGATACCGGAAATCTGCATATCAATCTGCTGGAGGATAGCGATATCTTCCAGATCGATAAAATCCCAGCCGGTGGAGAAGCGGAGCTGACCGTTCACTTCGGAACGGACTCTTCACTTCCGGCAGGCAAATACCCATTGAATTTTACTTTTAATTATGACAGCAGTAAGACCTTGAATCTATCCTCTAGCGGTACAACGCTGGTGGAAATTCAACAGCCCGCCAACATGGAATTGGTAATGCCCCGTTTTGCGGACAGCGTAACTGTAGGCGAAACCATCCCTGTAACCTTCCAGGTGATGAATATGGGCCGGGACCCGATGTACAATGTCCGCTGCGTTGTCTCCGGTTTCGGCTTTGCGCCCTCCAACACGGGATATATCGGCACCATGGGGGCTGGAACCTCCGCAACGACCAAAATTGAACTGTACATTATTGCCTTGAATGCCAGTAAGGGCAATGAAAACGGCAGCCAGTACGGCGGTACAGTCGGCACCGTTACGTTGATATATGAAAACGAGAACGGAGAGTCATTCCAACAGGAAACAACCTTTGAAACAACGGTAAACCGCCCGATTGTCCAGCTGCAGCAAACGGATAACACGGAAGAAGAAAAGCAAAAGGCGGCAAGCCAGTGGTGGGTTTCCGTGCTGATTTTAGGAGGTGTGATCCTTGCGGCAGTCATCGGAATTATCCTTGTCAAGAAACGCCAGAAGAATCATGGCGGGGCATATCTGTAAAATTGCGGCAAAGACCATCTCTCGCTGTGGTTGGACGGCCATCGTTACGCTGTGCCTGGGACTCTATATGCTGTTCCCAGGCACCCAGACGGCCAAGCGGCTCTACACGGAAAAGCACACACCATTTGAGCTGATCGGCTCTACGGATGGTACAACAATTGATCTGAACACGCTTTCTCAAATTTCTGGCGTAGAGCGAGTCAGCCCAATTTTGCAAATCAATTGTCAACTGACTTATGGAGAAAAAGACGCAAGTAATCAAATCGATGCGGTGTACGCATCCTACCTGAATGTGCATCTGACAGACGGAACACTCTTCATGGATAATACCAACATGCCGTATCTTGTGCTGAATGAGGCCGCAACCAGGCTATTTGCAGAGAAGGACGACGAACCTGGAATTGCGGTTCAGGAAGAACTTCTGCTGAAAAGTGGAGATGTGGAGACGAAAGCACAGGTTTGTGGGATTTATCAGGATCAATCGGAAACGCCCCGTATTTATATGAGCTATGAAGTGGCACGCAAACTGTTTGGAGCGCAGTTTACAGGAACAAATATTGCTTTTCTGCTGACAAATAAAGGCGCTGTGGAAGAAGTGAGCGCAAATCTGCGGAAGCAAAATTTTTCAGTAGGCGCAAATACAGATACCAGCCTTGCGTGGAACCTGTTGGAACAGCAGACCTGGCAGACATTCCTGGTAAGCGTCGTATTTGTTGTTTGTTCTGCCATGCTGACACGGGAAAAAATCGTGCAGGAAAAGCGAAGTTCAGGCGGAGAATATGCCGTTCTCCTGACGGCAGGACTATTGACCTGCAAAGTTGAAAAAATCATTCCATTGCGAATCCTAATTATGGAATCAATCCTGATGTGTGGTACTCTAGGAATAGCTGTGGTCATTGGTAGTTTCAGTATGCTTGCGATTATTCCAGGGTTTGTGTTCATACTCCTCCACTACGGTATTTCCTGCTCTAAATTCTCCGGTAGAGATTCAGCGTAATCACATAGATTGAAGAAATACAAGCGTTCGAGCCTGCATTCCAAGCAACTTGGTAATGCAGGCTCAAATTTTTTGCGATTTTTCATAATTTGGTTGCCAAAATCCGCTCTTTCGGATTACCCAATTGAAAGGGAGAAAATCACCACCCGCCTTCGCGGCTGCGAAGGGAGGTGAGAAAATGAAAGACTCCGAAGAAAAGCGCATTCAAAATCAGTTCGGTGGGTTCTGCACCAAGGTTTTGAAGAACGAGGCCAACCGTATTCATAACGGGTATAGCCGGCAACGGGAATGGGAGGAGCCTCTGGACCATATGGGGCCGGAGGAGCTGTCCCAAATCGCTGTGGAGGACCGGTACTTCCAGGATGACCACATCTTTGAAGTATTGGGTGTCCCTGTCGTTGTGACCGGGGATGTTCTGGCGGAAATTCTGGCACAGCTTCCAGAGGGAAAACGGGATATCATCCTGCTGTCCTTCTTCCTGGAAATGACGGACCGGGAAATTGCGGAATACCTCCACATCGTTCATCAGACGGTCAGCAAACGCCGAATCGGCATTTTGAAGGAACTGCGCAAGATTTTAGAGAAGGAGGGATACGAATGGCCGGAACTGTAAGACCGTCCATTCCTGTGCAGACCATTCTGAAAGCCGTCAACGGCGAAACGGAAGCCCTGGACGCTGTCCTGCGGCACTACAGCAGTTATATCCGCGTCCTGTCTACCCGTCCCGTAAAGGATACATACGGAAATGAGTTTCTTTGTGTAGACGAATCCATGCGGGACCAGCTGGAAGCGAAGCTGCGTGTCAGCATTGTAACTGCCTTCAAGGTATTGCCTGTGTAAAAGCCAAAAGCAGAGGGTGTTTCCCTTTCCACCCTCTGCGGCAGGCCTTTGACAAAGAAAGCCCGACAGATAACTCCGGCGCAGCATAAAGGCAGACAAATACATCCCTTCTGTGCCGAGCCGGACGGCGGGTTCGCTGTGACCTTCTGTGAAGTGAGCGATTCCCACCCGCACCGCAAAATGCGCCTGGCAGCGCATGGGCGACGACACGCAGAAGGTCAGGTACTCCCTTACAGCCACAGTCCGAGCGTTCAGAGCGTCGCAGGCAATGGGTAGGGCCCAGCGGGATGCTGGGGGGTGAGATTCCCGTGGAGCTGCTGTGGAGCTACCCACAGGCCAAGCAGCCGTTTGTTCTGCTGTCCAATCGCAAAAATAATCATTTGAGAGGGATTTATGAAGCAAGAAAATATATCGAAAACCCAGACTGCTCCATCCAAACAAGATCCTCTTGACGCGCAAACGACCTACCATATTTCTGGCAGGTCGTTTGTCGTTCAGCCGGTATTCAAGCCCGAAAATAACAATACTCTCGGTGAAGTTCTCCTGCGTCTCATGCAGGCAGACTGCGAAAAAAGTTTGTGATTTTCAGAATATCAGCTGACAATAACAGTTAAGCGCGATATAATTGTTGTGTGAAGAAGAAAACACAATTCGTTGCTCGACTGTTACAGAAGGAGGACTTATGAAAAAGTCGAACAACAAGAAAACACGCGACGTTACCGCGTTTATCTACCCCCGCTTGTCCCGTGACGATAACCTGGAAGGCGAAAGCTACAGCATCAGCAATCAAAAAAAGCTGTTAACCAAGATGGCAAAGGACATGGGCTACACGAATATTGTCACCTTTGTAGACGACGGCGTTTCCGGCGTTACCATGGACCGCCCCGGCTTTAATGAAATGATGCGCCAGCTGGAGGAGGGCAAGGCATCCGCTCTGTTTGTCAAAGACCTTTCCCGGCTGGGCCGTAACTACATTGAGGTGGGACGGCTCATGGAGGAGTTCTTCCCGGAACACGATATCCGCCTGGTAGCCGTTTCGGACAACATCGATACCGCCGAAGGTGAAAATGAGCTGGCTCCTATTCGTAACCTTTTTAATGAGTGGTATGCCCGGGACATCAGCAAAAAGCGCCGTATCAGCAACAAGATCAAGGGCAACGCCGGGGAACCTATGGGGCCACCCCCTTACGGGTACATCAAGGACCCGGATAATCCGAAGCACTGGATTGTAGACGAGGAAGCTGCCCTCATTGTCCGCAGGATCTATAACCTGATTCTGGATGGATATGGGACGGAGCAAATCGCCTCCATGTTTGAATCGGAAGGTATCCTCACGCCCCGTGCCTACTGGTTGAAAAAAGGTATTCGCAAGCCTGGAAGGGAAACGCAGCAGCCATCTACAAAGTGGAACCCCTCCACCATCGTCAATATCCTGTCGTTACAGGAGTATTGCGGAGATGTCTTGAACTTCAAGACCTATTCCAAGTCATACAAGAACAAGAAGCGGATTCCCAATGACCGTGAAAACTGGGCCATTTTCGAGAATGTGCATGAGCCAATTATTGACCGTGCCGTCTGGGAACAGGTTCAGGAAAAACGTGGGAAAATTCGCAGAAGGAAACCCAAAGACGGGGAACGGAATATGTTCTGCGGCCTGCTGGTCTGCGCGGATTGCGGTCACAACCTGAATTATCACTTCAACCAGGGTAACCACGATATCAAGTATTTCAACTGTTCCAATTACAACAGTGGCCGGGGCAGCTGCACATCTACTCATTATATCCGTGTGGATTTCCTGGAACAGGTGGTTTTGGGTGAGATCAGGCGGCTTACAAAGTATGCCGTGCGTTACGAGGACGAATTTCAGCAGGCCATTATGGGCAGCACCCAAAAGGCGGTAGAGCTGGAACGCAAGCTTAAACAAAAAGAGCTTGCGGCAGCGCAAGCCCGTGATGGTGAACTGGATGGGTTATTTGAACGAATCTATGAGGATAACATTTCCGGGAAGCTGTCAGACGAACGCTTTGCCAAAATGTCCCAGCGTTACGAGGAAGAACAAGCGGAGCTATCCGAAAAGATCAAGGCACTCCGCAAAGAGCTGGACAAGCTCAACGGTGACGCTGTTTCCACGGATATGTTCCTGGCTACCGTCCGCAAGTACACCCGCGCCAAGAAGCTGACGCCCCGGATGCTGAACGAATTGGTCAACCACATTGAGGTTCACCAAGCCGAGAAAATCAACGGCGAATGGGTCCAGAAATTGACCATCTACTACAACTGTGTCGGCGCCCTGTTTATCCCGGATACCCCGTCCATGCCCGTGCCTGATGTAACAGTCAACACTCGCAGAGGTGTCTATGTCAGTTACGAACCGGCACAAAATGGGCAATAAAAATGACGAGTGTTCTCAAAGGATCAGATCCTATAAGAACACTCGTCATGGTGCGGGCAACAGGACTCGAACCTGCACGCGTTGGCAGTGGAACCTAAATCCACCGAGTCTACCAATTCCACCATGCCCGCAGATCTGCCTTTTGCAGCAGGAATATCCTAACACAAAGCGGGCCGTTTGTCAATGCAGGTTGGCGGCGCGGCGGCGCGCAAAATTGCTCTTTTGGAACACCCCCACAAGGGCCATCATGCCGATGACCATCCCCCGGAACCGCCCGGTGGACTGGCGGGTAGACGTACTTTGGAGATGGCAGGCAAAAATGATTGCCATGATCACCAGGCAGAACAGATCGTTGCTGATATAGCGCAAGGCATACATATTGCTTACGGTCCTCCTATGCGCCGATTTCCCTTTTACCATACCACATTGCTTACCAAAAAATATCCTTTTTGTCAAAAAACACTGTTTATCTTCTGCATCGGACAACGGCTCCCATGAAGGCGATGTTGTCAGCGAAGGCAAATCCGTCTGTTTTTCGTAGGGTTGCCCTGAGAAAACAGTACCGTCTATTGACTTTTTCCGGGATTTGTGAGAAAATAGCGGCGTTAAATTTAGAAACAAGAGAGGCTTTTTTATGAAGCAATCCAGAACGAATACCTGCGGCGAGCTGCGGCTCGGGGACGCAGGCAAGAAAGTGACCATCGTCGGCTGGCTGGAAAATGTCCGGGAAGTGGGCTCCAACTTTGCCTTCCTGGTGCTGCGGGACTACTACGGCACCACTCAGGTGGTGGTGGAGACCGAGGACATGATGAAGCTGGTCAAGACCATCAATAAGGAATCCACCATCTCCGTCACCGGCACCGTCCGGGAGCGGGAGAGCAAGAATTCCAAGCTGCCCACCGGCGACATTGAAGTCGTGCCCGAGAAGATTGAGGTGCTGGGCAAGTGCTTCCACAACCAGCTGCCCTTTGAGATCAACAAGAGCCGGGATGCCGATGAGAACACCCGGCTGAAATACCGCTTCCTGGACCTGCGGAACCCCGCCGTCAAGTCCAACATCGTGCTCCGCTGCCAGGTTGTAGCCGAGCTGCGCAAGCGGATGACGGACCTGGGCTTCCTGGAGATCACCACACCCATCCTGACCTCCTCCAGCCCCGAGGGCGCAAGAGACTATCTGGTTCCCGCCCGGAATCACCCCGGCAAGTTCTATGCCCTGCCCCAGGCCCCTCAGCAGTTCAAGCAGCTGCTGATGACCTCCGGCTTCGACAAGTATTTCCAGATCGCCCCCTGCTTCCGGGATGAGGACGCCCGGGCAGACCGCACCCCCGGCGAATTCTACCAGCTGGATATGGAGATGGCCTTCGCCTCTCAGGAGGACGTGCTGGAAACTTTGGAAACGGTTTTGCAGCCGGTTTACGAGAAGTTCGGCAAGTTTAAGCGGGTGGCCCAGGCTCCCTGGCGGCACATCCCCTACAACGAGGCCATGGAGCGCTACGGCTCCGACAAGCCCGACCTGCGGATCGACCTGGAGATCCAGGACATTTCTGCCATCGTTCAGGGCTGCGGCTTCGGCCCCTTCGAGGGTGCCACCGTCAAGGCCGTGGCTGTGGACAACTTCACCCAGGCCAGAAAGTGGATCGATAAGCTGCTGGCTGATGTAGAGGTCCAGACCGGCAACAAGGCCTGCTGGGTCAAGGTGGACGAGAATGGCGCTCTCACCGGCGGCATCTCCAAGTTCCTGGGCGACTGCGGCGAGGCTCTGAAGGAAAAGCTGGCCCTGAAGCCCGGCTCCTTCGTCTGCATGGCCGCCGGCAAGAAGGCCGCCGCCCAGAAGACCGCAGGCGTCATCCGTACCTTGCTTGGCAAGCGGGTGCCCGGCCACTTCGACGAGGAGCAGTACGCTCTGTGCTGGATCGTGGACTTCCCCATGTACGAGATCGGCGAGGAATCCGGCCAGCTGGAATTCTGCCACAACCCCTTCTCCATGCCCCAGGGCGGCCTGAAGGCCCTGGAAGAGGCCGAGGGCGATACCGAAAAGCTGCTGGCCATCAACGCCAACCAGTACGACCTGGTGTGCAACGGCTACGAGTGCGCTTCCGGCGCCGTCCGGAACCACGACCCCGAGATCATGGTCAAGGCCTTCGAGATGGTGGGCCTGGGCGAGGACGACGTCAAGGCCAAGTTCCCCGCCATGTACAATGCCTTCACCTACGGCGCACCCCCCCATGCCGGTGCAGCCCCCGGCGTGGACCGGCTGATCATGATGCTCACCGGCGAGGAGAGCATCCGGGAGGTCATCACCTTCCCCATGAACAAGAACGCCCAGGACCTGATGATGGGCGCCCCCAGCACCGTCGACCAGAAGCAGCTGGACGATGTGCACATCGCCCTGGTAGAGGAGTAACTCCCGTTCTCTCCGGATGCACCCGCACCCGGAGAGAATTTTTTTGCCATTTGGCTCTTTACAAATCCAGCTTTATCTGCTATAATAGCCAAGCACTTAAGGTGTATGCGCCAGTGGCTCAATGGATAGAGCATCGGATTCCGGTTCCGAGGGTTGGGGGTTCGAGTCCCTTCTGGCGTACCAAAAAGCAGGTCATCCCCAAAGGGGACGACCTGCTTTTTGATTGTGCCGGAAGGGACTCGAACAATTCAATGCGGCAGTCCGGTGGACTGCCGCCAAACGCCGGCTGGACGGCGTTTGCTCCTTAATGTCCCGAGTCCCTTCTGGCGTACCGCCCGGATGACCTGCTTTTAGCCCGTGGGAGAGTCCCTTTCCTTTCAGACGCATCCCATTAGGGATGTGGATGAAAGGAAAGCCCCCTGCGGTACAGCCCGGATACTCCGGTGGATTTTTGCACCTTTCATCTGCTTGATGTCCCCTTCTTCCGGGAGCTTATGGATTGCCCGCAGCATCCGCTCTTTATCCGGAGCCGGAAGACTTCGAATAAATTTGGCGGCAGGCTTGGCAATCTCAATCCGATATGTCATAGTGTAATTCCCTCTTGCTCCGCCAATTCTTCCAGGCTGATCGTCTCATTTTTATCAGGATCGGGGTCGTTCAAATCGTGCGCAAGATAAAAAATGGACAAAAGTACCCTGCTGAACTTGACAACCGCATGACAACCAAGCGTCAACCAAGCGGGTGTCGATCCGGCAACCGAGGTAAGGTTAGGTAAGGTAAGGTAAGTATAGGTAAGGCTAGTATAGGAGCGTGTACGAAGGCGGCCGGGCCGCCCGGACACACATCTTCTCCCTTGCATTTTTTCCGGATTGTTATATAATCGTTTCACAGGAATGCGAAAAGATCACAGGAAGTTTCAGGGAGGGCATGGAAATGGGCAAAGCTGTTGGAAGCGAACCTTTGGGCAGCCTGTACTCCGCCGGGAAGGTTCGGCGGCGGCGGGAATGGCGGGGGCTGCGGGATACGATGTATGACTATTTCCGCTGGCTGGGTATTCTCGGGGTGCTGCTGCGGTTCATTGCCAAGCCCCGGAATTTCAGGGGCTTTCTGCGCTACCGCTGGATGGTCAACTATCTGGCGGTGCCCATGATGATGGACCGGGTGACGGAGGGTCTCCGGGGGCCCCACCTGCGGATCGCCCACCTGGAATACGGCCTGATCATCCGGGAAATTGCCGAGACTCTGGACAAGCTCTTCCGGGGGGACCGCCGCATCGGCAACGACAGGGCCTTTTCCGACCGGGTGGTGCTGCTGGACGAGAACGAGATGACGGCCATTATGATGGGCTTCCCCACCCTGGAGGGCCTGAGCCGGGAGATCCCCACGCTGTATGTGGCCAACCTGCTGCGGCAGGATTCGGCAGAGCACTACCTGGATGTGGTCCAGGAATTCGGCCTGCCGGGAGATGTGTGCCCCATGCCCGCCACGGAGGCCGGCATCTCCATTGACGACGACTACTGCGTTCTGGGCAAGTGCGCCGTCCAGTGCAACACCACCTGCGACGGCTCGCTCATGGGCAACAGCGTCATCTCCAAGCGGCTGGAGCTGGAGGACGGCATCCCCTGCTTCCAGCTGGCCATGCCCCTGCGGCACACCCGGGAGGATGTGCAGGAGTATGCCGCCCAGGAGATCCGCAGCGCCATTGCCTTCATTGAGGAGCAGACCGGGGCAAAATGGGATTGGGACTACTATTTCACCTGTGCCAAGCGGGTCAACGAGACCACCCGGCACCGGCTGGAATGGCTGGACATCAACAAGACCCCCTATCCCCAGTTCCTGGGCCTGAATCTGGCGGTATACACCGAGACCAACTACCTGGGCGTCTGCGGGAAATCGGAGCTGTTTGTCAAAAACGACCGGAAAATCGCCAAAATCGCCGAAAAGGCCTACCGCGACAAGGCCATGTACGTCAAGGAGTACCGCCACCGGGCCATTGTCTGGGGGGTGCAGTCCCAATTCTACTTTGAGATGCTGCTGTGGCTGGAAAACTGCTGGGGAATTCTGCCCCTGACGGATATGCTCTCCATGCTCTCCACCCGGATTCTCTCCGAGGACGACAAGGAGCAGGCCATTTACGACATGGCCTGGCTGACGGAGAACATGATCATGCGCAACCGCACCCACGGCGGCTATGCGGTCCTGCTGGACCAGCTGTGGGAATACTGCCAGGAATTCAACGCCGACACGGTGATCCTCTGGGAGCACATGAGCTGCAAGTCCCTGACGGGCCTCCACGGCCAGTTTGAGGAGAAGGCCCGGCAGCTTGGCATTCACCTGATCTGGGTCAGCCATGACCTCTGTGACCCCAGAAACATGAGCAAGCAGGGCATCCGGGACCAGATCAACAAGTATATGCGCACCGTCTTCCGGGAAGAGCCCCTTGACCCCTCCCTGGAGATCCTGCCGGACGGGAACTCCTGGTAAACGATTGCAATTTCACAGTACAAAAAGCGCCGCCGGTGAATACCACCGGCGGCCAAATATTTAGTTGCGTATCCGGTTTTCCAGGTGACCGGAGCGGATCACCGGGGGCTTGGGGTCTACGGCCTCCCAGGTGTTTGGCCTGGGTTCTTCCTTTTTCTCTTCCTTCACGGCATTTCTCTCCTTCCGGGGTTTCCCCTGTCAGGATATGCCGAAGGGGCAGGGATTATTCCGCCTCGTCTGCGAAGAGGGGCTTCACCTTCTGGCGGTACAGCTTGGCAAAGAGCAGGCCCGTCACCAGGGCGGACATGACCTCCGCAATGGGGAAGGACCACCAGACGTTGTCCACGCTGCCGGTCAGGCTCAGCAGGTAGGCTGCCGGCAGCAGCACGATCAGCTGGCGGCACAGGGAGACAACGGTGGAATAGGAGCCCTTGCCCAGAGCCTGGAAGGAAGCGCCCAGGGAGATGCAGATGGCCGCCACCGGGAAGGGCAGGCACAGAATGCGCAGGGCTTTCACGCCGATGGCCAGGAATTCCTCCGTGGGGTTGAAAATGCCAAGCAGCGCCTGGGGGAACAGCTGGAACACCGCCAGGCCCACCAGCATAATGCACACGGCCACGGCAGTGGCCAGCTTCAATGTGTGGACGATGCGCTTGGGCTTCCGGGCGCCATAGTTATAGGCGAGGATGGAAATGGTGGCATTGTTGATGCCGAACAGGGGCATGAAGAACAGGCTTTGCAGCTTGTAGTAAATGCCGAACACGCCGGTGGCCACCTCGTTGAAGCCCTGGAGGATCTGGTTCATGCCGAAGTTCATAACGGAGCCAATGCCGTTCATGACCACAGAGGGAATGCCCACCTCCAGAATGGGGGCGATGACCTTCCAGTTGGGCTTCATAAACTTCACATGGAGCTGCACCTCGGGATTGTGGCGCAGATTCAGGTAGATGCCCAGCACCGCGCCGGTGCACTGGCCGATGACCGTCGCCACAGCCGCACCGGCCACGCCCATCCTGGGCATGCCCCACCAGCCGTGAATGAACACGGGGTCGAGGATGATGTTGATGATGGCGCCGGTACCCTGGAGGATCATGGTCTGCATGGCCCGGCCCGTGGACTGGAGCAGCCGCTCGCAGAGGACCTGGATAAAAATGCCAACGGTGAAGATGCAGCAGATGCTGGTATAGGCAATGCCGCCCTCAACGGTCTCCGCCACGGTGGACTGCATGGTGTAGTAGGGCCGGACACCGAAGAAGCCGAAGAGCATAAACAGCCCCGTGGCTACCAGCGCCAGAAATACGCCCTGGCCCGCAGCCCAGTTGACGCTCTCCTGATCCTTCCGGCCCAGGCTCTGGCTCAGCAGCGCATTGACGCCCACGCCAACACCCACGGCAAAGCCGATCTGCATATTCTGCACCGGGAATGCCAGAGAAAGCGCCGTGACCGCACTCTCGGACACCTGGGACACATACACACTGTCCACAATATTATAAAGGGCCTGGACCAGCATGGAAATGATCATAGGCAGGGCCATATTCACCAGCAGCTTCCCCACCGGCATAACGCCCATTTTGTTCTCTTGCAACGTCTCTTTCTGCATAACGTACTCCTCTCTATTCTATCCGATTCTTCATAAACCTGTATATCATATAATAGGCATATATAGAAAGCAAGAATTTTTTTCATTTCCGCTGTTTTTCTGCATTTTTCACACTTTTTCCAATCCTTATTCCTCATTTCGGTGCATACTCACAGGAGCGTCCCCGCCGCAGGCGCAAAAAAGCACCGCCGTGCTGAATGCGCGGCGGTGCAGGAGGATTCGCGTCTTACAGGTACTTCTTCATACCCTCGGAAGCGGTTGCGGGGTCGGCGGAGATGGTCATGGTGATCTCCATGTTGTTCTCCTTGGCAAAGTCTGCCACCCAATCCACAAAGGCTTCGTTGGCAGCCTGATCCTGACCGATGGTCTTATACAGGTTGTCGATGAACACGTTGGTAATATCAAAGTTGCCTGCGTGCAGGCCGCTCAGGAAGCCCTTGAGCATATCGGGAGAGCTGATGCCGTACTCCTTGGAGTCCACCAGACGCACCTTGTAAGTAACATCATAGGTCAGCTTCTTGCCGTATTCGATGCAGACCACATCGCCGTGGGCATCTGCCACTGCGGTGTTGATGGCATCGATCAGCTTCTTGGTCTTACCGGAGCCCTTCAGGCCCATAATTACATGAATCATCGGAATTTCCTCCTTTGCTATACCAAAATAAATCTGGCTTGGTATCATTCTACCAGCAAACTCGTTTTTTTGCAATAGGGAATTTTACAAAATGCCAAATGCTTTTTACTTGCTCTCGTAGCCGGGCTTGCCCAGGAGCTTGAACATATTGCGCTTGTAGAATTCCACGCCGGGCTGGTTAAAGGGGTTCACATCCAGGATGTAGGCGGAAACGCCGCAGCACAGCTCCAGGAAGTAGAACATCTCGCCCACCTTCCGGTCGTTCAGCTCGCCGCAGTCCATGGTGATGACGGGCACGCCGCCGTCCACATGGGCAGCCAGGGTGCCGAGGAAGGCCTTCTCGTCCACGAAGTCCAGGGTGCGGCCCTCCAGGTAGTTCAGGCCGTCCAGGTTCTTCTCGTCGCCGCCGATGACCATCTTCTCCGCAGGGGCATCGAAGCGGACCATGGTCTCGAAGATGTTCCGCTGGCCCTGCTGGATCATCTGGCCCAGGGAGTGCAGGTCGGCGGTGAACTCGGCGGTCACGGGGAAGATGCCCTTGCCGTCCTTGCCCTCGGATTCGCCGAAGAGCTGCTGCCACCAGCCGCCGAACATCTTGAAGCCCGGCTCGAAGCTCTCGAAAATCTCCATGGACTTGCCGTTGCGGTACAGCAGGTTCCGCACGGCGGCATAGAGCCACACGGGGTTATCGAAGGAGCGCAGGTCGTAGCTTTCCTTGGCGTCCATTGCGCCGTTCAGCATTTCCATGATGTCCACACCGGCCACGGCCAGGGGCAGCAGGCCCACGGGGGTCAGCACGGAGAACCGGCCGCCAACGTTGGCGGGGATCACGAAGGTCTCCCAGCCCTCTTCGTTGGCCATCTGGCGCAGTGCGCCCTTGCAGGGGTCGGTGATGGCATAGATGCGGCTCTTGGCCCCCTCCACACCGTACTTCTCCTCCAGCTTGGCCCGCAGAGCACGGGTGGCAATGGCGGGCTCGGTGGTGGTGCCGGACTTGGAGATAATGGCAATGGAGAAATCCTTGCCCTCCAGCAGGCGGCTCAGCTCATTCCAGTGCCGGGTGCTCAGGCCATTGCCGGCGAAATAGATCTGGGGATCGCCCTTGCCCTTGCCCATGTTGTGGTTGGGGCCTTGCAGCAGCTCAATGGCTGCCCGGGGGCCAAGGTAGCTGCCGCCGATGCCGATGACCACGAACACATCGGAGTCATTGCGAATCTTCCGGGCAGCGCTCTGGATGCGCAGAATCTCCTCGGTGGGCTCCCGGGTAGGCAGATTCTGCCAGCCCAGGAAATCATTGCCGGCGCCGGTGCCGTCCACCAGGGTGGCGTGGGCCTGGGCGACCTCTTTCTCCATGGCCAGAAGATCGGGCAGAGCAATCTGCCCCCAGACGTTGGAAATGTCAACTTTGATCATATTTGCAGGACACGTCCTTTCTATTGATAAAAATCTACGGGTATATGTTACCGCAAAACGGAGCCGCTTGCAAGCCCCGTTGTTTAAAAAAATCCTTTTTTTCACAAAATCAATTTTCCGGTTGACAAAAGCCGCTCCCTATGCTAGAATAAATTGAAAAACGGCGACGAACCGTGAATGCTGTCTTGCCGTATGGCAGGATATTTTTTTAGGTGAAAGGAGACTGACCATGGAATCTCGGCTGAAGGCAACCGCATATGGCTCTTTCCCTTCCTCTTTTTTGGACGGCGTTTCCGCTGTTTTCAAAAAGGAGGATTTTTCTTTTCTCAATTCGTCCCAATATTCCGTTTTTCCCGGCTTTTGTGATGTGCATGTGCATTTCAGAGAGCCGGGATTTTCTTATAAGGAGACGATTTTCTCCGGCTCCCGGGCAGCGGCCCGGGGAGGCTACACCGCCGTGTGCACCATGCCGAACCTGAACCCGGTGCCGGACAGCCCGGAAAACCTGGAGCCCCAGCTGGAGGCCATCCGGAAATCCGCCGTCATCGCGGTCTACCCCTACGCCGCCATTACAAAGGGCGAACAGGGTTTGGTTCTTTCCGACATGGAGGCCCTGGCCCCGCAGGTCATCGCCTTTTCCGACGACGGCCGGGGGGTGCAGAGCCCCGAGATGATGGAGGAGGCCATGAAACGTGCCAAGGACCTGGGCAAGCTCATCGTTGCCCACTGCGAGGACAACGCACTTCTGCACGGCGGCTACATCCACGACGGCGCTTACGCCAAGGCCCACGGCCACAGGGGCATCTGCTCCGAAAGCGAGTGGGGCCCCATCGCCCGGGACCTGGAGCTGGCGGCAAAAACCGGCTGCGGCTACCATGTGTGCCACATCTCCACCAGGCAGAGCGTGGACCTCATCCGGCAGGCAAAGAAAAGCGGCGTGGACGTGACCTGTGAGACCGGCCCCCACTACCTTGTGATGGACGACGGCCTTTTGCAGGAGGACGGGCGCTTCAAGATGAATCCCCCTCTGCGCTCCCCGGAGGACCGGGAGGCCCTGCTGGAAGGGCTGCTCGACGGCACCATTGATATGATCGCCACGGACCACGCCCCCCACAGCGCCGAGGAAAAGGCAAAGGGGCTGGAAAAGAGCGCCTTCGGCGTGGTAGGCCTGGAGACGGCCTTCCCCATTCTCTACACCTACCTGGTCCACACAGGCCTTCTCACCCCGGAAGCGCTGGTAAACAAGCTGGTATGGAATCCCAGAAAGCGCTTTGCGATCCCTATGGGCAATGACTTTTCCGTATGGGACCTGGATGCCCAGTACGCAATAGACCCGGCGGATTTCCTGTCCCAGGGCAAGGCCACGCCCTTTGCAGGCTGGAACGTCCACGGAAAGTGCATGGCAACCTTCCACGACGGCCAGGCCGTCTATCTGGCAAAGTAAGAAAAATTTAGATACAGCATTATGGAGGAAATGAATTATGGCAAAGAGAACAGACATTAAGAAGATTCTGATCATCGGCTCCGGCCCCATCGTCATCGGGCAGGCGGCGGAATTCGACTACGCCGGCACCCAGGCCTGCCTGGCACTGAAGGAAGAGGGCTACGAGGTGGTCCTGTGCAACTCTAACCCCGCCACCATCATGACCGATACCGCCATTGCGGACAAGGTCTATATGGAGCCCCTGACCCTGGAATACATTGCCAAGATCATCCGCTATGAGCGGCCCGACGCCATCGTCCCCGGCATCGGCGGCCAGACCGGCCTGAACCTGGCCATGCAGCTGGAGAAAAAGGGCGTGCTGCGGGAGTGCAATGTGCAGCTGCTGGGCACCTCCTCCACCTCCATTGAGCGGGCCGAGGACCGGGAGCTCTTCAAGGAGCTGTGCCAGTCCATCGGCGAGCCCGTCATTCCCTCCGAAATCACCTACTCCCTGGAAGAGGCCAAGCAGGCCGCAGCGCACATCGGCTACCCCGTGGTACTGCGTCCTGCCTTCACCCTGGGCGGCACCGGCGGCGGCTTTGCCTACAATGAAGCCGAGCTGGAGGAGATCGGCCTGAACGCCTTCAAGCTCTCCCCCGTCCACCAGGTCCTCGTTGAGAAGTCCGTCAAGGGCTACAAGGAAATCGAGTTTGAGGTCATGCGGGACTCCAACGACCACGCCATTACCATCTGCGGCATGGAGAACATCGACCCCGTGGGCGTTCACACCGGCGACAGCCTGGTGGTGGCCCCCATTATGACCCTTTCCGACCACGACCTGAAAATGCTCAACGACTCCGCCATCAAGATCATCCGGGAGCTGAAAATCGAGGGCGGCTGCAACGTCCAGTTTGCTCTGAACCCCAGCTCTTCCGAATACTACCTCATTGAGGTCAACCCCAGAGTCTCCCGGTCCTCCGCCCTGGCCTCCAAGGCCTCCGGCTACCCCATCGCCCGGGTCACTGCCAAAATCGCCGTGGGCATGGCCCTGGAGGATATCAAGATCGCCAACACCACCGCAGCCTTTGAGCCCTCCCTAGACTACGTGGTGGCCAAGCTGCCCCGGTTCCCCTTCGATAAGTTCGCCTCCGCCGCCAACACCCTGGGCACCCAGATGAAGGCCACCGGCGAGGTCATGGGCATTGGCTCCAATCTGGAGGAGTGCCTGCTGAAATCCGTCCGGTCCCTGGAGATCGGCGTGTGCCACTTCTATATGCCGAAATTCGACCGCATGGATACCGCCGAGATTCTGGAGTATTTGAAGCAGTTCCGGGACGATACCATCTTCGCCGTGGCCGAGCTGCTGCGCCGGAATGTCAGCGTGGACGCAATTTATGAGGTGACCCAGATCACCCCCTTCTTCATCCGCTCCATTGAGAAGATCGTGAACATGGAGAGGGCGCTGAAAGCAAACGTCGGCGACACAGGAACCCTGAAGCAGGCCAAGGCCATGGGCTTCGGCGACAAGTTCATTGCTCAGCTTTGGGGCATGAAGGAGCTGGAGGTTTATCGCCTGCGCTGCGAGAAGGACATCTTCCCCGTATACCGCATGGTGGATACCTGCCACACCGGCGCTTATATCCCCTACTTCTACTCCTCCTACGAGGGCCAGAACGACTCCCGGCTGACGGAGAAGAAGAAGGTGGTGGTCCTGGGTGCAGGCCCCATCCGCATCGGCCAGGGCGTGGAATTCGACTACTCCACCGTCCATGCCGTGAACACCATCCGCAGCGAGGGCTTTGAAGCCATCATCATCAACAACAACCCCGAAACCGTCTCCACGGACTACACCACCGCCGACAAGCTGTACTTTGAGCCCCTGACCCCCGAGGATGTGATGAACATCCTGCACTTCGAGAACCCCGAGGGCGTCATTGCCTCCCTGGGCGGCCAGACCGCCATCAACCTGGCAGACCCCCTGATGGAGCGGGGCGTGACCATCATCGGCACCGACTGCGCCGCCATCGACCGGGCCGAGGACCGGAACCAGTTTGAAAACCTCCTGAACGAGCTGAACATCCCCCGGGCCAAGGGCAAGGCCGTGACCAACATTGAAGACGGCATTGCCGCCGCCAAGGAGATCGGCTACCCCGTGCTGGTGCGCCCCAGCTTTGTCCTGGGCGGCCGGGCCATGCAGATCGTGGCAAACGGAGAGCAGCTGCGGCAATACCTGCGCACCGCCGTGGAAATCGACGAGGACAAGCCCGTGCTGGTGGACAAGTACATCCAGGGCCGGGAGGTGGAGATCGACGCCATCTGCGACGGCCGGGATGTGTTCGTCCCCGGCATTATGGAGCTGGTAGAGCGCACCGGCGTCCACTCCGGCGACTCCATCTCCGTCTATCCTCCCTTCTCCATCTCCGACAAGGTCAAGGGCATTATTCTGCAATACGCCAAGAAGCTGGGCCTGGGCATCGGCATCAAGGGCCTGTTTAACATCCAGTTCATTGTGGACAAGGAAGACCGTGTGTATATCATCGAGGTCAACCCCCGGTCCTCCCGGACGGTGCCCTTCCTGAGCAAGGCCACGGGCTACTCCCTGGCGGACATCGCCACCGAGGTCATCCTGGGCAAGAGCCTGAAGGAGCTGGGCATTTTCGACATCTACCCCACGGAGAAGAGCCGCTGGTACGTCAAGGCCCCCGTGTTCTCCTTCAATAAGATTCGGGGCCTGGACGCCTACCTGTCCCCCGAGATGAAGTCCACCGGCGAGGCCATCGGCTACGACAAGACCCTGACAAGAGCCCTGTACAAGGCTCTGCAGGCTTCCGGCATGCACCTGCAAAACTACGGCACCGTCCTGGCCACCATTGCTGACCGGGATAAGGAGGAGGCCCTGCCCCTGATCCGCCGGTTCTACCAGCTGGGCTTCAACATCGAGGCCACCACCGGTACTGCCAAGTTCCTGAAGGAGCACGGCATCCGCACCCACGCCCTGCAGAAGATCAGCGACGGCAGCGAGGAGATTCCCAACGCCCTGCGCCAGGGCCACATTGCCTACGTCATCAACACCCGCGACCCCGGCTCCAACGCCACCGACGGCATTCAGATCCGCCAGATCTGCACCGAATACAACGTGACCCTCTTCACCGCCCTGGACACCGTGAAGGTGCTGCTGGACGTGCTGGAAGAGACCACCCTGACCATCTCCACCATTGATGCCTGATATGAAACAGAGTATTTTTAAAATCTTAACCAACGAGGCTCTCACCTCCAACGTCTACCGCATGACGTTGGAGGGGGATACCTCCGCCATCACCGCCCCGGGGCAGTTTGTAAACATCCGGCTTACGGGCAAGTTCCTCCGCCGCCCCATTTCCGTCTGCGACTGGGAAGATGGGAAGCTGACCCTGGTGTATAAGGTGGTGGGCCACGGCACGGCCCAGATGGCCGCCATGGCCCCCGGGGAGTCTTTGGACATTCTCACGGGCCTGGGCAACGGCTACGACCTGACCCTCACCGGGGAACACCCGGTGCTGGTGGGCGGCGGCGTGGGCGTGCCCCCCATGTTTGGTCTTGCCAAGCGGCTGCGGGCCATGGGAAAAGAAGTGCAGGTCATTCTGGGCTTCAACACCCGGGAAGAAATCTTCTATGAGGAAGCATTTCAGGCCCTGGGCTGCACCGTGTACGTGACCACGGTGGACGGCTCCTACGGCACCCCCGGCTTTGTGACCGATGCTTTGAAAAATCTCAGCTACAGCCACTTCTGCGCCTGCGGTCCGGAGCCCATGCTGAAAGCTTTGTACGCTGCCTCCGCCACCTCCGGCCAGATGAGCTTTGAAGAGCGCATGGGCTGCGGCTTCGGGGCCTGCATGGGCTGCTCCTGCAAGACCCTCACCGGCAACAAGCGCATCTGCAAGGACGGCCCCGTCATGAAAAAGGAGGAAATTCTATGGGATCAAACGTAAATCTCTGCGGAATCCAATTGGACAATCCGGTGATCCCCGCCTCCGGCACCTTCGGCTTCGGCTACGAATTTGCGGAACTTTACGATATTAACATCCTGGGCACCTTCTCCTTTAAGGGCACCACCAGGGAAGCCCGGTTCGGAAACCCCACCCCCAGAATCGCCGAGTGCCCCGCAGGCCTGATCAACGCCGTGGGCCTGCAAAATCCCGGGGTAGACGCTGTGATCCGGAATGAGCTGCCGAAGCTTTCCCAGGTCTTCCACAAGCCGGTCATGGCCAATGTGTCCGGTTTCTCCGTGGCAGACTATGCCTACACCTGCGAAAAGCTGGACGCTCAGGCGCAGGTGGGCTGGCTGGAGGTCAATGTCAGCTGCCCCAATGTCCACGGCGGCGGCATGAGCTTCGGCACAGACCCCAGGGCCGCCGCAGAGGTGACAAAAGCCGTCAAGGCCGTCACCGCCAAGCCCGTCATCGTCAAGCTCTCCCCCAACGTCACGGACATTGTGTCCATTGCCAAGGCCTGCGAGGACGGGGGGGCCGACGGCATCAGCCTGATCAACACCATGCTTGGCATGCGCATTGATTTGCGGCGCAGAAAGCCCGTCATCGCCAACACCATGGGCGGCTACTCCGGCCCCGGCATCTTCCCGGTGGCGGTGCGGATGGTCTACCAGGTGGCCCACGCGGTCAAAATTCCGGTCATCGGCATGGGCGGCGTGCAGAGCGCCGAGGATGTGCTGGAAATGATGCTGGCGGGAGCCACCGCCGTAGAGGTTGGCGCTGCCAACCTGGTTGACCCCTGGGCCTGCAAGAAGATCATCGAGGACCTGCCAAGGGTCATGGAAAATTACAGAATTGAGAATTTAAGCGATATTATAGGAGGCGCACAGTAATATGGGGAAAGACGTCATTGTAGCCTGCGATTTTTCCAGCGCAGAGCAGACCTTCGCATTTCTGGACAAGTTCACCGGCAGAAAGCCCTTTGTGAAGATCGGCATGGAGCTGTACTATGCCGAAGGCCCGGAAATCGTCCGGCAGATCAAGGCCAGAGGGCATAAGATTTTTCTGGATTTGAAGCTCCACGACATTCCCAACACCGTCAAGAAGGCCATGGCCGTTCTGCGGAACCTGGATGTGGACATTACCAACCTCCACGCCGCCGGTACCACCGCCATGATGCAGGCTGCTCTGGAGGGCCTGACCCGGCCCGACGGCACCCGTCCCCTGCTGATTGCCGTGACCCAGCTGACCTCCACCGATCAGGAGGCCATGGAGCGGGACCTGATGATCCATGAGCCCATGGACCGGGTGGTCATGCACTACGCCGAAACCGCCAAGAATGCAGGGCTGGACGGCGTGGTCTGCTCTCCCCTGGAGGCGGAAAAAGTCCACAGCACCTGTGGAAAGAATTTTATCACCGTCACCCCCGGCGTTCGGTTTGCCGACGGAGATGCGGGGGACCAGAAGCGGGTCATGACCCCCGCCGCCGCCAAGGCCATCGGCTCCGACTACATCGTGGTGGGCCGCCCCATCACCGCCGCAGCAGACCCCGTAGCCGCCTACGAGCGGTGCGTGGCTGAATTTGTAGATTAAAAATTTCAATGGAAGTGGCCCCGGGCCGGAGGGGTTCGGTCTGAAGCCCTGTCGGGACCTCTGGCTGGGCCCCTCCGGGGGATTCTTTCTTGTCCCGCCAAGAAAGAATGAAAGAATGCGGCTTAAGGGAGGCGCTGTCGGCAAAGCCGATGAATTAAGGTGCGATTGCCACTGGCAATCGTTTATTAGATTCGCTGCGCGACGCACCGCC